>Ga0315281_10000041_pt1 | contig 147411 bp, 115 predicted proteins | sample YL17G07_0_MG_FD_204540 | JGI IMG/M metagenome (GOLD analysis project Ga0315281, IMG submission 204540) | Sediment microbial communities from Yellowstone Lake, YNP, Wyoming, USA - YL17G07_0 | ecosystem: Environmental > Aquatic > Freshwater > Lake > Sediment | place: USA: Wyoming | collected...
CAAGCTTCTTCACTATGAAATCGTTCTTCAAACTCCATCAAATTCTTAGGGAAATCTGGACGACCGGCATCTTGCATGTCCCAATTTTACAGATGTCATCAACATGAGTAAAGTGGAAAAGCCCATTAGGTGAATATATAGGTGAATATTCACCCCACAATTCAGGCCAAATTGGGAGATGTTCAGCACAATAGCACAAGTGCTAAGTAGTTGAAAGAGATAAAAAGAAGCGACTTAGCATAACTCCTGCTAAGTCGCCTTTTTCGCATTAGGAATCCCTTGCTCTATCCATTACTGAGCTACGGGGGCGAGGCTGCAGTCAGTGGCCTGGCCTGAGGCGCGGTCGCCGGCCGCGGCGTAGTAATTTGCGGCCCGGTCAGGCGCTCCGGGGCGTCAGGGACCGTGAGACGGTGCGGGTTGCCTCCGGACCCAGCCGGTGGCTGTGCCACTGTTGCCATTATACGAAAGTAGCCCCGCCCCTGCAGCCGCCAGAGATGGCTTAAGGCGGCTCAATCTGGCTCGCCCGGCAGCGCGCCAACCCAGCGGCCCGCCCTTCAGGTTTTGCCCAAAAAACTATGGGGGCCCCAGGGTGCGACTTCCTTGAAAGCGAGGGGACCGTGTGATATGATGCATCGATTTTTGGGGTTCGAATTTTCGGGAGACCGCGGTGCCAAGAGGCTGGATCTGCATCCTGGGGTGTCTGATTTTCTTACTGGGCGCGAGCCTGGCCGGGGCCGCGGAAATGGAACTCTTCAAGGCCGAGCGCTTCCAGGGCGGACCCTGGTGGCTCCGGGCGGATAAGCTGACGTACGACGCCACCAACCATCTTTATAGCGCCCAGGGCCATGTGGAGATCCGCCAGGGAGACCGGCGAATCACCGCGGAGGAGGTGCAGGTCAACGAACAGACCAAGGTGGCCTGGGTCAAAGGCAATGTGGTGATGGTCCTGGATGAGGACATCTTCACCGGGCAGGAAGGCCAATTCAACCTGGCCACCGGGGGCGGCGAGATGCAAGGGGCGCGGCTCTTTCTGAAGACCAACCACTTTCACGTGACCAGCCCCCTGATCCGCAAAACCGGGGACAACACCTATTACGCCGAGGAGGCCAGGGTCACCACCTGCGACGCGGACCGCCCGGTGTGGAGCTTTACCACCCGCAAGCTCTCGGTGGTTCTGGAGGGCTATGCCACTGGCCGGGGTACCTCCTTGAAGCTGGCCGGGGTGCCGATCCTCTACCTGCCCTTCACGGTGCTGCCGGTGGCCACCAACCGGCAAACCGGCTTTCTCCTGCCTTCCTACGGGCAGCACAAGGCCGGCGGCACGGTGGTGGAACTTCCCTTTTATTGGGCCATCGACAACTCTGCCGACGCCACCTTATTCCAGACCTATCTTACCAACCGGGGTTACATGCAGGGGGCGGAGTACCGTCGGCAGGGCCATGGGGACGCCGGCGCCACTTTCCGGGGCTTCTACCTGAGCGACCACGAGAACCGGAACATCCCCACCCCGCACCGTTATTGGGTGGCGGGCATGGTGAACCAGCCTTTGCCGGAGGACTGGAACCTGCGCCTGACGTTGGACCGGGTCAGCGACGCCGCTTATCTCAAGGATTTCAACTTCGGCTATATGGGCCTCAACCGCTATTCCCGGGAACTTCTCCGGGATTACGGCCGGGACCTGGAGCAGGAGGAATTGAACGCCCGGGTCTCCACCCTCCTGTTGAGCCGCAACTTCGCCCTGGCCAACCTCACCGCCTACGGCCGCTACTACGAGAGGCTCATTGCCGATGACCCCCGCCTGTTCCACCGACTGCCCGGGATAAGTCTCATGTCGGTGCCGTTGCGGGCGGGAAACCTGCCCCTTTATCTGGGCCTGGATTCGTCCTATAATTATTTTTATCAGGCCCACGGCATGAATGGGGACCGCCTGGACTTCCATCCCCGCATGTGGCTGCAGGGACAGCCGTTGCCGGGGGTGGCTTTCGACTCCCGGGTGGGCTTCCGGGAGACCCTGTTCCGGGTGGACCATACCACCCCTTCGGGGCCGCCGGAGCAGTACCTGGCCCGCCAGCTCTTCGATTCCCGGGTGGGCCTGTCCAGCGCCTGGGCCCGGGACTATGGCCGGGAGGCGGGCTCCAGCCAGTTCTTCCGCCACGTGGTGCGCCCCGAGGTGCAGTACTGGAATATCCCCCGCTTTGTGCCCGGACGTTATCCTCCCTTCGACCCCCTGGACCTGGGCTGGGTGGCCCGGGTCAACCGCAACCTGCCGGTGCGGGAGGGGGACGACCCCGTGGGCGGAGTTAATGCCCTGACCTACGGCATCTCCAACAATATGCTGCGGCGGGGCGTAAATTCCCAGGGGCAGGCCACGGTGCGGGATCTGGTCTGGCTGCGCCTGAGCCAGAGCGCCTTTTTTAACCGCTCCAGCATGGGACTGGACGGCACCTCCCAGCGCCACCATCCGGTTTCCGATTTTTGGGGGGAGGCGGAAGTCTATCCCTTAAGCCAACTCAGCCTGGGAATGAACATGGGGGTCTCCCCTTATCAAGAAGGGTTCGAACGGGCGGATTTCAAGATTACGTTCATGGACACCCAGCGGCAAAATTATTTGAATGTGAACTATATTTTCGTCAAGGATTTTGCTAAACAGATCAATGTATCGACTTATCTAAACCTCATGCGCTCGGTGAAGACCTGGCTTACTTACGGCCATACCTTTGAAACCGACAAAAAGCTGGAACAGCGGTATGGAGTGATCCTGCAGCGCCAGTGCTGGGGGGTGGCCCTCTCTTACACCGAACGCCCGGACGATAAACGAGTGGGGTTCACCCTGTTTATTCCAGGTTTGGGTGAGAAACTGAAACGATCGCCGGTGCGCTTCCCGGAGGAGGGCAAGCAGAAAGGAGAAGGGCCTGATTTATTCTAGGACGGTGACCCGCACCGCCGCGTAATGGCAGCCACCCGCCGACCTTCCGGTCCCCGGAGGGAAAACGAGGGGCGAAGGTTTTTCCTTTGCCCCTTCCCCCACCCCCCTTTACAACAAGTTTGCCGGGATGGTTGCGGGGCAAGCCCAATGGCAGGCAAATCTGTTATACTGGGCGACAGCAACCGAAAAGTCGCCGCCGCAAGGAGAGAAAGGTAACCTATGAATCTGGCAATAATCGGCGCAGGCTATGTGGGATTGGTGACCGCGGCCTGCTTTGCCGAGATGGGCAACGAAGTAATTTGCGTAGATGCGGACCAGGCCAAGGTGGAGGCCCTGGATCTGGGGCGCATCCCCATTTATGAACCCGGATTGGAAGATTACGTCAAGCGGAACTTCCAGGAAAACCGGCTGTCTTTCACCACCGACCTGGCTCCTGCGGTCCAGCGCAGCCTGGTCATCTTCATCGCGGTGGGCACGCCCCAGGATCAGGACGGCTCCGCCGACCTGTCCATGGTGCTGCAGGTGGCCCGGGACATCGGCCGCCACATGGACGGCTACAAAGTCATCGTGGAAAAATCCACGGTGCCGGTGGGGACCGCGGCCCAGGTGCGGCGGGTCATCACCGAGGAGCTTGAGGCCCGGGGCGAGGCCTTTGAATTTGACGTGGTCTCCAACCCGGAATTTCTCAAAGAAGGCACGGCCCTGGATGATTTCATGAAGCCGGACCGCATCGTGGTGGGCTGCGACGACGTCCGGGTGGCGGAGTTGATGAAGGAGCTCTACGGCCCCTTTGTGCGCACCAACCAACCCATCATCATCATGGACGTGGTTTCCGCCGAACTGACCAAATATGCCGCCAACGCCTTTCTGGCCACCAAGATTTCCTTTATCAATGAAATCGCCAACATCTGCAGCCGCACCGGGGCCAACATCAAAATGGTGCGCCAGGGCATCGGCTCGGACCGCAGAATCGGCAACCTGTTCCTGTTCCCGGGGTTGGGCTACGGGGGCTCTTGCTTTCCCAAGGACATGCAGGCCCTGATCCACACCGCCAGGTCCCTGGGTTACCCGCCCCGGATCCTGGAGGCGGCGGAGGCCGTCAACCAGGATCAGCGCCGGATCTTCCTGGAGGGGATCCGCAACTATTTTAAGGACGATCTGAACGGCAAGGTGTTGGCGGTCTGGGGCCTGTCCTTCAAACCCCAGACCGACGACATCCGGGAGGCGCCGGCCCTGACGGTCATCTCCCGGCTGCTGGAGCTGGGGGCCCGGGTCCAGGCCCACGATCCCGAGGCCATGGCCGCGACCCGCCAGTATCTGGGCCACCACCAGGCCGTGAGCTTTGCCGCTTCCGCCTATGAAGCCCTGGAAGGGGCCGACGCCCTGGTCATCTGCACCGAATGGACCAAATTCCGGGAACCCGACTTTGAGCGCATCAAGTCCCTGATGAAGGAGCTGGTGATTTTCGACGGGCGCAACCTCTACAACCCGGACAAGATGGCCAAGCTGGGGTTTGCCTACTTCCATATCGGCAAGAAGCTGGACCAATGACCGGTTAGGTATGGGTGTAGGGGCGGGTTTTAAACCCGCCCCTACAGGTTGACTTGGCTTAACCGCAAACATAACCACCACGGAAGGATACCGTCTTGACCCGGAAGCCGTTGCCGCCCCGTAGTGAGCCGGTGGTCCAGGAAAGCCGCCTGGCGGACCTGGACCTGGGGGGCTTTGCCGCCCTGAAGGTCCTGGTGGCCGGGGACTTCATGCTGGACGAGTACCTGTGGGGCCGGGTGGAGCGGGTCTCGCCGGAGGCCCCGGTGGCGGTGGTGGACATTGAGCGGGAGACCCGCACCCTGGGGGGCGCCGGCAACGTGGTCAACAACCTGGTGGCCCTGGGGGCCCAGGTGGAGGTCCTGGGGCTGGTGGGGGAGGATCACCCCGCCGGCCTGCTGCGCCTCGAACTGGAACGGCTGGGGGTGGGGGCCGCGGGCCTCTTGAGCGACCCCCAGCGCCGCACTTCCCGCAAGACCCGGGTCATGGGCAACTCCCAGCAGGTGGTGCGCATCGACCGGGAATCCCGGGCGCCGGCGCCGGCGGCCTTTATGAATGCGGCCCGGGAATTTCTCCAGGCCCGCCTGCCGGACCTGCACGCCATCGTGCTCTCCGACTACGCCAAAGGCGTCCTCAGCCCGCCGCTGCTGAAGGAAGTCATCGGCCTGGGAACCGGCCGGGGGCTGCCCGTGGTGGTGGACCCCAAAGGCAAAGACTACTCCGCTTACGCCGGGGCCACGGTCATCACCCCCAACCGCAAGGAAGCGGAGCTGGCCGCGGGGTTCTCCCTGGCCCGGTGGGAGGAACTGGTCCGGGCCGGCGCCGGGCTCCGGAAGAAGCTGTCTCTGGATCACCTGCTCATCACCCTGGGGGCGGACGGCATGCTCCTCTTCCCCCGGGAAGGGCGGGAGGTGCACATTCCCACCCAGGCCCGGGAGGTCTTTGACGTCTCCGGGGCCGGGGACACGGTGGCGGCCCTCATGGCCCTGGGCCTGGCCCGCTGGCGCGACCCGGTGCTGGCGGCGCGCCTGGCCAACGCCGCCGCCGGGGTGGTGGTGGGCAAGGTGGGCACCGCCCCCATCTTCCGGGCCGAACTGGAGCGGGAACTGGGCCGCCGCACCGGCTTGGAAGAAAAGATCCGCTCGCTGCCGGAGCTGGCCTTGACGGTGGCCCACCTCCAGGCCCAGGGCAAACGGGTGGTGTTCACCAACGGCTGTTTCGACCTGCTGCACGGCGGCCACATCAAATTTCTGGAGGACTCCCGGCGGGAGGGGGAGGCGCTGGTGGTGGCGCTGGACTCGGATGAGTCGGTCAAGCAGGTGAAAGGGGAGGGCCGGCCGGTCATCGGCCAGGCCCAGCGCCTACGCATCCTGGCGGCCCTCACCGCGGTGGACTACGTCACGGTCTTCGCCTCTCCGCAGTTGCCGGAGATCCTCCGGAACCTGAAGCCCGACGTCCTCACCAAGGGGAGCAACTACCCCCAGGAACAGGTGGCCGGCCGGGAGATCGTTACGGCCTACGGGGGACGGGTAAGGCTGCTGCCGGTGACCGACCCGGTGTCGGTCTCGGAGCTCATCCAGCGCATCAAGAACGGCTAAGCAAAGATATATTAGAAGTCAGAATTTATTTGGTGGGCCTCGGCCACTCTACATTTCTGGACAAAATGTCCTGGTAATGGCGTGGACTCCCATTTGCAACAAAACCTTCTGGTGGCACAGGCTTTCCAGCCTGTGCCGGCGCAGGCTGGAAAGCCTGCGGCTACCTTTGTAAATACCAGCGAAGCTCGGCTTTGCTATCCTTCCAAAGCTGGAGCTTTGGATAAATGGGCGTTCCCAAGCAGGAGCTTGGGACCGAGAAGAACACAGGCGAGACGCCTGTGCTACTGGCCCTGGCCCCCTCCCCCAATCCCTTACGGGGGAAATAAAGGCGGGTTGAGCTCAGGCTCAACCCGCCAACATTTTATTATAATTCCGGGGCGGTGGCCGGGACCAGGCAGACCACCACGAAGAGCTCCTGGCCAGTATTCCTCATTTGATGTTCTTCATTGCCCGAGATGAAGACCACGTTGCCGGATTCCATGGGGTGCCACCGGCCATTGCCATAAACCTCGCCTGCCCCGGAATGAACGAACATCTCATGTTCCCAAGCGTGGGCATGTCTGGGGGTATGTCCCCCCGGGGCAATCTCGAATACCCGCATGCAAAAGTGGTTGGCGCCATCGTCTTTACCGATAACCACCCGGGCCGCAATGCCCTTGGCGGCGCCGCTGCCAAAATGAGTGGCCCGGACGTCCGTGTACCGGATAATATTCATAATCTCCCCTCTGAGTAATGCCTCTTGACGAAGCTGGAAAGAGCGGCCGACGGTGATCCGGGCGGGGCCGCTTCTTCAGGGGCGGCCCTGGCCTTGGTCTCCGCCGGGTTTCTTCAGGCGGCCGGGGCTCTCCACCCGGTGGATGAGGTAGTCCTGCCACTCCTGCCACTGGGCGATGGGGTTCATCCCGGTGCTTTTCAAGGGCACTTCGGCCCGGGCGCTGTCGGCGTGGCCGCCGGCGGAGCCGATCTTGCCGAAGGACTGCATGGCCAGGCGGCCGGCGTTCTTCCGCAGCCCGTCATTTCTGAAGATCACCACCAGCGTGTCTCGGTAGATGCCCCCCACGATGGTCCAGGAGCTCTCCCCGGCCCTCAGGAAGAAATCGGCCAGGATCACCAGGACGTCCGGGGTGGCCACCGGGCCCAGAAAGGCGTAAAGCCGGTTGTGGCGGATGCGGTAGCGGTTCAGGGCCAGCCGCAGGTACCCCAGCACAGGCAGGCTGAATTCGGCGAAATCCAGCCGCCGCACCAGGGGCCGGCGGGTGAAACCGTAGAGATAATGAAAGGCCCGCACGTCGGCCTCGGTGGCCAGCCGCTCAAAATTGGAGGTGTCGGTCTTGATGCCGTAAAACAGGGCGGTGGCCAGCTTCAGGGAGGGCTTGATGCGGGCCTCCCGCAGGTACTCGGTCAGGATGGTGGCGGTGGCGCCATAGTGGGGCCGGATGTCCGCGAGCCGCGCCTTGGATTCAGGATGACGCGGGTGGTGATCGATGATCACGTCGTAGCGATGGCCGCCGAACAGCTCATTATGGGCCGGCTGGCCGTCCACCAGGGCCTTGCGGTTAAAGTCATTGGGGTTGAGCTCATTAAGGGGCGTGAGGGAAATCCCCAGGACTTGCACCAGGCGTTTGTTCTGGGGCCGGGTGATGGGGCGGATGGGGGCAATGACGCAGGCGGTGAGCCGCCGCCACAAGAGGCGCTTCAAGGCCAGGGCGCTGGCGATGGCGTCGGGGTCCGGGTCAATGAGAATCAGCAGCCGATCCTCATGGGAGAAAAGGTGCTGGAGTCGCTGGAGATGGGTGCGCATAAGTCAGGCTAGTTCCTTCCGGCATTTTAACCCAAGGGCTTAAGCCGGGGCAAATGATAGCAACAAGTTTTTGGGGATAAAATGAGGAAAAAAGGCCGGAGCCGGCCGCGGCCCTTAATGAAGAAATGGGGAAGCTGGCAAACTAAAAGATTAACCGACCAGCGCGGCCCAGGTTTTCCTTTGCCATTCTGAGGCCCCTAAATTATAAATAATTGACGGGCTGAGGGCTGTCCCAGGATTGCTCTGAAAAATTGGCCCGTCTCCGACAACTTGCAAAATTGCGGCTGGTTCAGCCGGGGCCGGAGCCCCTGGCCCCGGGGGCCAGGGACCGGCCCATTGCCGCAACTATCCGTGCTTTCTGGAGGAATAATGGATCGCAGCAACGAGGTGGTGGACCGCATCCTAAAGGGGGAGGTGCGGGCCGCGGCCCGCCTGATGCGGGATCTGGACGACGGCGTGCCCCGGGCCCGGGAGGTGTTGAAACACCTTTACCCCCACAGCGGCAGGGCCCATATCGTCGGCATCACCGGGTCTCCCGGGGTGGGGAAAAGCATCCTCACCGACCGCCTGATCCAGTATCTGCGCCAGGAGGGCAAATCCGTGGGGGTGGTGGCGGTGGATCCCACCAGTCCCTTTTCCGGCGGGGCCATCCTGGGGGACCGCATCCGCATGCAGCGCCACGCCCTGGACGAAGGGGTGTTTATCCGGTCCCTGGCCACCCGGGGGCATTTCGGCGGCCTCACCGCCTCGGCCCGGGCGGTGATCACGGTGCTGGACGCCATGGGCAAGGACTATGTCCTGGTGGAGACCGTGGGGGTGGGCCAGGATGAGGTGGAGATCGCCGCCACCGCCGACACCACCATGGTGGTGACGGTGCCGGGCCTGGGGGACGACATTCAGGCCATCAAGGCCGGCATTCTGGAGGTGGCGGACCTCCTGGTGGTCAACAAGGCGGACCGGGAAGGGGCGGCCCGCACCCACCAGGACCTGCTGCAGATGCTGGAGTTGCAGACCCGCCGGAAGGACCAGGCCTGGAGGCCCCCGGTCATCCTCACCCAGGCCAAGGACAATCAGGGGATCGAGGAATTGATGGCCGGGGTTAAGGAACACCGGGAGTTTCTCACCCGGGACGGAGGCGCCGCCCTCAAGCGGGCGCGCCAGGGCCGGGTGCGGCAGGAGTTCCTGGAACTCTTGAAGGAGGGATTGTTCCGCCACCTGCTGCAGCAATTAGAGAGAGACGGCCGCCTTCCCAAGATTCTGCAAGACATGGCGGCGCGGCGCACCGACCCTTACTCGGCCAGCGAAGCCCTGGTCCTGGAGACTTTGGGGCCCCTGAAAAACCGCCCCTAACCACCTGGTCAGCCGGAATTCGACGCCACCGGGATTGCCACGGCCGGACGATCCCTGAGGCTGACTGCGTGGCGTCGACCTATTGCCTTAAATTGTCTTAAAACAGATCGAAGCCGACCACCATCAAATGGAGATCATATTAAATCCGAGCCGACCTCAAGGGTTAAACTTGTCATCCCGGCAAGTTATAAAATGCAGCTATGATAAGGATACCGAATAGTTATTATTATGGGTGAACATGCGCAAATATAGCAGTGATCTTGACGTACCATTCTCCGGGGAGGATGAAAACGGATAGGTTCTAACGGTCCGCCCAGGGGTAACTAAATCAATAAAATTTAATAAAAAAAATCAATAAATTATTGACGCGTTTCCCAAATTGTGCAATTGTTCCATCTCAATCAGAAAAAGCCAAACCCGCCGCGAGGCGGTGACGGAAAGCCACGGATCTTTAATTCTGTGGGAGACAGCCGGGCTACCTGGAAGGAGGCACTCGGTTTTTTTCATTCTTTGAGCCGAATTGGCAAGGATGACAATGGACTGGGATAAACGGCATGGCGGTTATCCTGGCGCAAAGACGAGGCGGGCGGGCGCCTTCTTAGGCTTCTATGCCTTGCTGCCGTATTTTTTCCTGCCCCTAATCTATTATGGCCATCTGAATCAATTTTCTTTGCCGGCCGCCTATGGGGACCCGAGGGCGGGGCCATCCAAGGCGGTGAGCCAGCCTCAAAAGCCGCACTATCCTTTCCACGAGAGTAGCTCATGTACCATCTGTCGGACAACCCAAACCGTTAAGAATGGCGGCTTCTTTCCCTCCTGTCCGGTGGTGGAACACCCTGCTCTGACAGGGATTTTTTCCGAGTGCGGCCGCTCCTCGGGTTGTGGCTGCCTGGAAGCACTCATTTCAAGAACTCGCGCTCCCCCCATTTCCTCCCTACCCATTATCTAAATACCGACGATTTTTCATCGCCCTAAGGCAGCAATCTTCGCCATGACTTCGGCCGCAGCAATGATATTGCCCAAGGCTCGAAGGAGGAATCAAGGGGAATGGCATGAATCTGCACAAAATGATGGGAAGGGTTTTATGCGGAATGCTCCCACTCCTGCTCTTGGCTATAGGGGGGGTACCTCAAAATACGCTGGCGGCAGGCGGCACCTGGAGCATCCTTAACCCAATGCCCACGCCGCGCTATGGGGCGGCTTCTGGCGTAATAAACGGCAAGCTTTACGTGGCTAGTGGGGTTTCATCTTGGGTTTCACGGACCCAAGCATTAGAAGTCTATGACCCTGCGACCGACGCCTGGACCACGAAGGCTCCCATACCTCAATCCCTTTACGCTGCAGCAACCGGTGTAATCGATGGCAAGCTGTACGTGGCAGGTGGACAGGGTCCCCCTGTAGGAAACCTAGCCACTCTGCAGGTCTATGATTCTGCCTCCGATACCTGGACCTTCAAGGCCCCTATGCCTTTCGCCAGCGCGCATCCTGCTGGCGGAGTCATTGACGGCAAGCTTTACGTAGCGGGTGGAATGGACCCGTCAAATAATTATATGGTCAATACCCTTCGGGTTTACGACCCCGCCAACGATACCTGGACCACTAAGGCCCCCATGCCCACCGCCCGCGCTTGGGCAGGTGGTGCCGTGATGAACGGAATTCTTTATGTGGTAGGCGGATTTTACAACAGTCCTCAGACATGCATCGCCACGGTCGAGGCCTATGACCCCGCCACCAATACCTGGACCACTAAGGCCCCCATGCCCACCGCCCGCATGGGTATGGCTATCGGCGTCATAAACGGCATCCTTTATGCGGTGGGGGGGGCCACCGCCAATTCTCTTGGTGCCATCACCGCCACGGTAGAGGCTTACAACCCGGCGACGGATAATTGGACGGCTCAGGCTCCGATGCTCACGCCAACCTTCGCGTCGGCCGCCGGCATCATCGGCGGCAAGCTTTATACCGCGGGGGGCATTGGGCTGAAGGAGGTTATCTTGAATGTCCTTGAGGCCTTCACGCCGGGGCCGCCCCTCGTGGCCAATGCCGGTCCCAACCAGACGGTGTCGTCAGGGGCCCAAGTACAACTGGATGGGTCCAACTCCACCCCGGCAAGCGACATTGTCTCTTACCAATGGCTCCAAACCTCCGGGCCTACAGTTACCCTGTCTGATCCCACCCTCCCCCGGCCGACATTTTCTGCACCCCAGGTGGGAGTTAGCGGAGCCTCCCTGGTGTTCCAGCTAACCGTCACCAATCAAAGCGGCCAGAGTTCCCAGGCCGCCTGCACGATAACGGTGACCTTGCTCAATCAGCCGCCGGTGGCCAACGCCGGTCCTGTCCAGACGGTAAAGGGCGGGGATTCGGTAACCCTCGATGGCTCAAAATCTACCGATCCGGATGATGGCATCGCCTCCTATGCGTGGACGCAAACGGGCGGTCCGGCGGTGCAACTTTCCGATCCCGCCGCGGCCAAGCCCTCCTTTACCGCGCCGACAGTAGGTATGGCCGGCGCGGCGCTCACCTTCCAATTAACCGTAACCGACAACCACGGCCTCACTGCCACCAGTTCCTGCATTGTCAACGTGACCTGGGGTAATCAGCCGCCCGTGGCCAATGCCGGTGCAGACCAGACGAAGAATGACGGTGATACAGTAACCCTGAATGGCTCCGGCTCCACCGATCCGGATGACGGCATCGCTTCCTACCTGTGGGCGCAGTTGTCAGGGACGCCAATAACTTTGAGCGACGCCAAGGCAGTCCAGCCCACCTTTACCGCCCCCCATGTCAAATATGGCGGAGATGTCCTTACCTTCCAGCTCACGGTGACCGACAGGGGTGGACTCCAATCCTCTGCCAGGTGCGCAGTGAACGTGCAGTGGGTGAATACCCCACCCGTGGCGAAAGTTGCAGGCAACCTGACGATCCTGAGTAAAGATCAAGGCCTCACAACCCTGCAAGGCACGGCCAGGGATGCGGACGGCGACCCCCTCACCTACAGGTGGCTGAAGGGAACCAACGAGCTTTTCCCGAGTCAAGCGGTAGGAGCAGATGGCACGACCCCGCTTAACCTGGGGGCTATCACCGCCCCCCTTGCCGTGGGCCAGCACACCTTAACCCTGGAGGTCAGCGACGGCTATGCAATCTCCACAGATACGATGCTCCTCACTGTTGATAACTCGGCCCCGACTGTAGCGCCTACTGGTGAAGGCGCCTTTCAGGTAAATACCCCGGTTTCGCTGGGGGGGCAGGTATCGGACTACGATGGCGATTTGTTAAGCTATCAATGGCTGGAAGGAAATGCGGTCCTAAACAGCGATTATGTGCAGGCCGCGGCGGGAGGGGCACCGGTCAACCTTCCTCAATTCACTATCTCGAGTCTGAAAGTTGGCACCCATACTCTGACGCTGCAGGTGAGCGATAAGGTGAACAGTCCGGTGGCCAAGACCATCAGCGTCAATATTATCGACAATACTGCGCCGACTTTGGCGCCAATGGCCGACAAAACCATTCTGTGGCCGCCCAACAAGCAGATGGTGCCTGTCACCATCAAAGCCAATGCCATTGACAACAGCGGCATGCCTGTGACCTTGAAAGTCGCGGTGGCTTGCAACGAGTCTCAGGATGGGGCGGTTTATTGGACCCAGCCCGTTATCGACCAAAATGCGGGCACCATTTCCTTGCAGCTCCAGGCCAACCGCCTCGGGAAGGGAGATGGCAGGCAATATACCGTAACCATCACGGCCACGGATCAATCAGGAAATTTCAGCACTGCGAATGTGAAAATCTTGGTACCCCATGACCAGGGGAAAAATTAGGCCGTAGACCAAACAAGTAAGCAAACCCTCTAGCAGGCAGGGCCGGAAACGGTCCTGCCTTTTTTGTGGTCGCTTGCCCTTGCAATATAACTTGCCACTATCAAAACTTCCATAAATATCAAAAAGTTGCTGATATGGTGGGCATAAGGAAATAGGCGGTTTTGGTGGGGAAGAGGTCGTTTTCCCCATAATACAGGGGACCCTGAAGAAACTGGGTCCCCTAACTGATTCAGATAAAATTAATAAGAATTACATAGCCTTAGGTGAAGCCTTGGGGGCTTCCTCTTCGGCCGGGGCGCCTTTCTTGGCCGGGGCCCGCTTTTTCTTGGGGACCTCCTTGGGATAGGTCACCGGGAAGGATTCCAGGTAGCGGGCCGCCACCCAGCCGATGGCGCCGGTGCGCACTTCCCGCACCTGCACCCAGCCGCCGACGCCGGAGCCCAGCATCTCCACCTGGTTATTGAGTCCCAAAGTGGTAAGGATGCGGCTGCCGGTGCTGGGGCCGGCCCGCAGGGCCAGGCTGCTGACGTTTACATAGAAGTAAGGGGGGCCGGGCCGCATGGAAACGGCGGAAGCCGGCACCCAGCCACTGGTGCGGGTCTTGTAGGACATGACCCGCCACCAGCCGCGATAATCCTGGTCCAGCTTTTCCACCCGGTCGCCGCGCTGCAGCAGTTCCACCGATCGGCAGTTGTAGTCGGCGCAATCCCGCAGGTATACGGTGCTGTAAGCGATATAAAAAGTGGCCGGTACGGGGCTGAAACTCAGCAGGTCTCCCGGGAGCCAGCCGATGGAGCCGGTGCGGTCCAGCTGCACCCGGGCCCAGCCGAAATCGTTGCGGTCCAGGACCACCACCCGGTCGCCGCTATAGACCTCGGTTACCAGGCCGCACTCGTAACCGGGGCAATCCCGGAGATACGTGGTGGACGGGGTGACGTAGTAATACGTGGGGGTGACCGGATAAGCAACTCCCCGGGGGGTGTCGCAGCCGCCCAGCAAGGTGATCGCCGCCAGCATGAGTCCCGCCAGGACCAAGATGTGCCTGCCTTTCATACCTTCCTCCTCATTCCGCCTCTTGCAAGGAGCGAATGCGCCATTTCCCCATTTCCTTGGCGAACCGCACCTGGTAAGTCTGGGTGGCGCTGGCTAGTTCCTGGGTGCGCCGGTTGCGGGTGTCGATGTACCAGGTTACCCAGGCGATGGCATTGTCCGGATCGATGGCTTGCACCTTGTCGATGGTAAAAACCAGGTTGGAGTAGTCGTAGTTCTCCCAGGACGTTAAGGTGTCGGCGCGTTTCTGCTCCAGTTCCGGGAAGGTGAGGGAATAGGTGCTCATGAACTTGGCGATGTCTTTGTTCAACTGGGCCTCCCGCAAGGTGACCAGCAGGCCCGCCAGATGCTCCGGCAAAGCCGCCGGGGCCTTCTTGGCGGTGGCCGCCGGGGCGGCGGGCGGGGCCGGCGCGGTGGCGCTGGGGGCCGGGGCCGCGGCTTTGGGCTCCGGGGTCGGGGGGGTGCCCCGCCCGAAGAGCAGGATCAACAAAATGATGATGATGATGCCGGCGCCCACCACCAGGCCAAGGACCCAGGGTTGCATCTTAGCGGGAGGGGCTGCGGCGGCGGGGCCCTCCGGGGCGGCGGCCGCGGCTTCCGGCGGGGCGGCTTTCAGGGCCGCCGCCTCTCCTTTCAAAGGCGCGTCGCATTCATGGCAAAATTCCTGCTTGGCGGAGACCCGAACGTTGCACTGGGGACAGAAAGTGTCCCCTTGTTCGGGGTGCAGCAAAAAGCTGCCGCAGATACTGCAGTAACGCTGGCCCGCGTCATAGGGCGTCTGGCAATGGGGGCATTGAGGCATGTCGGACCTCCAGTGCGGTGATATCAGGGGATTTAGAGCCTGGATGGCGCACCGCCATAAAACCGTAAAACCCTTTGGAAGTCAACAGATTTGTTGGTTTAATGGACCGGGGGCAGCTGGCATGATTTACCTGCTGCGGGAGCTTCAGATCCGCAATAGGGGTTTTTGCGTAAGTTCCGGGTTGCTAACCGCCGGAGGCGCAGCGCAGGTGGGGGCCGCGCCCCCCAAGGGGCCTGCCCTGAGAATTCTTCTTTCGAAACCAGGCCTGGCGAGCACGCTTTTGGCATTGAGGCCGGGGGCGGATTATTTTATAATGAAATTATCCTAAGTTAGAGGAATTAGATTCAATGGCGGCCATGGGCAGGCTAAAAAAATGGTTCACCAGCAAGCGGCGGCCCCGGGGTGCGGCCCCGCCGTTGGGCCCCCCTGCCGCCTTGCTGGAACGTTACCTCCAGTACAAGCGCCTCCTGGCGGCCAACAGCGCCATCCTGACCATCGTGGCGGATCTGCAGGTCAAGATGAGCGAGGGCTTCCTCTTTGACATGCATTATGTCCGCCAGGCTTGCGACCGGCTGGGCCAGGAAGTAAAGGCCGCGGTGGTGGCCCTGAACACCATGAGCGCCGGCCGTTACCCTGCCCTGGAAGCCGCCCGCCAGGAGGTGGCCCGGCAGGTGGCCGAGGACCTGGCCGGCACCAAGATGACGCCGGTGCCCCTGGCCCTGCCCCTGGCCCAGGTGCAGGAAGGTCTCTTTTATGGGGGCAAGGCCGAGAAGCTGGGCGAGCTCACCCGCCTTGGGCTGCCGGTGCCCCGGGGCTTCGGGGTGAGCGCCTACGCCCAGAAGCTCTTTTTTGAAGCCGAAGGCCTGGAAGCTTTCATCCGCCAGCAAATCTCCCGCTCCCATATCCGGGATATGGAAAGCCTGAGGGAGGCGGGGAAGGCCATCAAGGAACGCATCGGGGCCCAGGAATTGCCGCCGGAGCTCTCCCGGGCCATCTCCGAGCAACTGGCAGGCCTGACCTCCGACCGGGTGGCGGTGCGCTCCTCCGCCCTCCAGGAGGACAGCCAGTTCAGCTTCGCCGGCCAGTTCGAGACCGTCCTCAACGTGCCCCGGGAGCAGGTGGAGCAGCGCTATAAGGAGGTCATCGCCTCCCAGTTCACCCCCCGGGCCCTGTACTATTGCCATACCAGCGGCTTCTCTTACCAGGAACTGGCCATGGGGGTGCTGGTCATGGAGATGGTGCCGGTTAAGGTGGCCGGGGTGCTCTACACCTCGGACCCCCGGGGCGGCGAGGCCACCATCATCAACTCGGTGTACGGCCTGGGCTCCCTGGCGGTGGGAGGCGCAGTGGAGCCCGACATCTACCGGGTGGAGGAAGGCCGCCTGGTGGCTCAACACGTGGGCGAGAAGACCCGCATGCACGTGCCGGCCGCCCAGGGCGGCATCCTGGAGATGGGGATCCCGGCAGAGTTGCAAGGGCCCTGCTTGAACGAGGAGCAGGTACTGACCCTCACCGCGCTGGGCCAGCAGGTGAGGGGCCATTTCGGCCTGCCCCAGGACATCGAATGGGCCCTGGGGACGGACGGGAACTTCTACCTGCTGCAGGCCCGGCCCCTGAGGGTGAGCCGACAGCTCAAGGCCGAGTACCTCCCTCCCAAGATCAAGGGAGCGGAAGTTCTTCTGGAGAAGGGCATCATCGCCTCCCGGGGGGCCGCCGCCGGTCCGGTGCATTTCCGGCAAGGGGAGCCGCTCCAGGAAATTCCCCCGGGCGTGGTGCTGGTGACGGATCGGGCCCTGCCCGAATACGGCCTGGCGGTGGGGCGGGTGGCGGCCATGGTCTCAGAGGCGGGCAGCGCCACCAGCCACCTGGCCACGGTGCTCCGGGAAGCGAAGGTGCCGGCGATTTTTGGGGCGAAACAGGCTGCCACCCTCCTCCAGGCGGGAGAGACGGTGACCGTGGACGCCTATTACGGCAACATTTACCGGGGCCGGGTGGAGGAACTGCTCAAGGCGCCCCGGGGCGACGACGCCATGCTGCGCCAGACCCGGGCCTTCAAGGTCCTGGAGCGCACCTTGAAGCACATCACCCCGCTGAATCTCCTGGACCCCCGGGGGGAAAACTTCCGTCCCGAGTTCTGCCGCAGCTACCACGACATTACCCGCTTCGCGCATGAAAAGGCCATGGCGGAGCTCTTCCACCTCCCCGGCGGCCGGCTGGCGGAGGACGGGGCCCGGCGGCTGGCCAGCAACCTGCCCCTGGACCTTCATATCATCGACCTGGGCGGGGGGCTGGCGCCTGAGGCCGCCGACCTGGCCACAGTGCGGCCCGAACACCTGCGCTGCCGGCCCATGCTGGCCTACTGGCGGGGGGTGAGCGCGGTGGGCTGGACCGGCCCCAAGCCCGTGGACCTGGCCGGGTTCATGTCGGTGGTCATGAGCACCGCCACCGACTCCGGCGCCAGAGAGCGGCTACACGAGAAAAATTTTGCTATAATTACCGATGATTATATGAACCTGTCCAACCGCCTGGGGTTCCACTTCGCCACCATCGAGTCATACCTGGGAATGCCGGGCGAGAGCTATGTGAGTTTCACCTTCTACGGCGGCGGGGCGGAGTTGCCCCGGCGGATGCGCCGGGTGCGGTTCCTGGCCAAGGTCCTCAGGCACCTGGACTTCCGGGTGGAGCTCAAGGAGGACTCCATCACCGCCCGCATCGACGGTTTTGATGCCCCGGCCCTGGAAGAGAGGCTGGAGCTCTTGGGCCGGCTGATGATGGTCAGCAAGCAGCTGGACATGGTCATGCTGTCGGAAGAGGCGGTGGAGCAGCACTACCAGGAGTTTCTGGCGCAACACTATAACGCCAGGGTTTGAATTGGAATAATTTATCATGGTGAAGATCGGGATCAGAAGGCTGCTGACGGGCCTGGGACTGGTGGTGGTGCTGCTGCTGGCGGTGGCCTTCATCCTGGGGATCCTGTCGTTGAAGCGGGCCCAGGAGATCGTCTCCGACGATTTCCAGCAGCAGCAGCTGATCCTGGCCCGGACTACGGCCCGGCAGTTAGAGGACGGCCTGGCCTTCCTGCGCCGGGAGCTGAAGATCCTGGCCTATTCGCCGGCCATCCAGTACCTGGAGGACGTGGCCTGGGCCAACCGCATGCGGGTGAGCTTCGACGAGCTCTCCAAGCTGGGGGTGACCGCCATTGTCCGCATCGATTTTGTGGGCCCCCGGGCTGATAAGGCTTATGTCCTGGACGCCAGCGGCCCCCATGTCGTTAATCAAGACTTCAATAGTTCTCCGGAAGTGATCTGGGCCCGGGACCCGGCCAACCGGGGGAAGATCTATCAGGGGCCCCTGGTAATTGAACCGCGGGGCGAGCACAAGGTGCCCATCATGGACCTGGCCGTGCCGGTGTATGAAGAGAGCGTGGATGAGTCCCACCCCAGAGCTTCCGGTAATCTGGACGGGGTCTTGGTATTTAAGGTCGACACCAGCCAGTTCACGGCCCACTATTGCGCCGACATCCGCTCCGGGCGCACCGGCTACTGCTGGGTAATGGATAATAAGGGAACTTTCCTTTACCATCCGGAACGGGAGTTCATCGGCGAGGACGCCTTCACCGCCCGGGGCCGCCGCAATCCGGCCATCAGCTTCGACAAGATCAACGAAATCCAGAAATCCAAGATGCTGGCCGGCGAGGAGGGGACGGCCCGGTATATTTCAGGCTGGCACCGGGGCGTTATCCGGCAGATGGATAAATTCCTGGCCTTCTCCAATGCCCATGTGGGGGCGGACTGCCCCTACGCCAAACTGAGTCCGTCCGAGGTCGTTGCCCACGGCAGGCCGGGCTGCAAGGAAATCTGGCCGGTGGCGGTGGTGGCCCCCACCGACGAAGTCAGCGGCATCATTCAATCGCTTTACATCCGGCAATTTCTGATCCAGGGGTTGCTCATCTTCGCCCTGGTGTGCGCCGCGGTGGCGGTCATCTATTATGAACTGCGCTGGTCCGTGGAGTTGCAAGGGGAAGTGGGCCGCACCACCGCGGACCTGCGCCGCAGCCAGAAACGCTACAAGTCGGTGGTGGAAAGCGCCCGGGATTTAATCTTCCTGCTGGACGAGAGCGGCGCCTTCATCAATGCCAACACCGCCGCGGCCCGGGTCTTCGGGGTGCCGGCGGCGGGGATCAACAAGAAAAAACTGGCAGACTTCTTCTCCCCGGAAGACGCCGCGGCCATGCTGGTGTACGTGCGGGATGCCTGCCATTCCCGCAAGAGTTTTGAAATCAAGCAGGCCATGCGCATCAAGGACCGGGTCTACTGGCTGTCCACCGCCTTTGTGCCCCTCTTCGGTGAAGACGGCCGCACGGTGGAGCAGGTGCTGGTCATGGCCCGGGATATCACCGACCGCCAGCGCATGGAGGACCAGATGGCCCAGACCGAGAGGCTGGCCTCCCTGGGCACCCTGGCCGCGGGAGTGGCCCACGAAATCAACAACCCCCTGGGCATCATGCTGGGCTTCACCGAACTGCTGCTGGACCGGCTTCCTCCGGACGGCAAGGAGCACGAGCTGCTCAAAACCATGGAGCGCCAGGGGCTCAACGCCAAGCGCATCGTGGAAAATCTCATGACCTTCGCCCGCCAGCCGGCCAAGCAGGAAGATTTCACCGATCTCAATGACACTGTTGCCAACGTGCTGGAACTGGTGAAGAACAACCTGCTGACCAAAAAGATCGACCTGGAGGTGCGCCTGGGCAAGGGGGTCTCCCGGGTGCGGGGCGGCGCCGGGGAGCTGCAGCAGGTTTTCCTGAACCTGATCAATAACGCCGCGGCTGCCATGGCCGGCGGCGGCAAGCTCACCGTGGTCACCAAGGTCAACCCATACACCCACATGGTGGAGGCCATCTTTGCCGATACCGGCACCGGCATCCCCAAGGAGGTGGCGGACCGGATCTTCGACCCCTTCTTCACCACCAAGAAGGTGGGGGAAGGCACCGGCCTGGGGCTGGCCGTCAGCTATGCCATCATCCACAAATACGGCGGGGACATTCGCTTTGAGACCCGGGCGGCCATCCAGGGCGGCCAGGGCCCCACGGGCACCACCTTCTTTGTCTCCCTGCCGCCGGAAACCGTGACCGCGGCCAAGCCGGAAGAGCGCCGCGCCGCCGAACGAGGAGGTTCATAAAGAATGGGACGCATTCTGGCCGTCGATGATGAACTGGACATGTTGGCCCTGCTCAAGATGATCGTCGAGGGCTACTCCGACCACCTGGTGACCACCACCAACAATCCCCTGGAGGCGGCCGAGCTTCTGGAGAAAGACTCCTTCGACCTGATCTTGACCGACCTCAAGATGCCGGGCCTGGACGGCATGGAGCTCCTGGCCCGGGCCAAGCAACGGGACGAAGACGCCCTGGTGCTGGTGATCACCGCCTACGGGTCCCTGGAGTCGGCGGAAGAGGCCATGGCCAAGGGGGCCTTCGACTTCATCACCAAGCCCTTTCGCAAGGAGCAGATCCTGCTGGCCATCGACAAGGCCATGCGCTGGCGGGAAATGGTGCGCCAGAACAAGGAACTGAAGCAGCGCCTGGAAGGCAAGTAGGCTCCCCGGGGTTGCTGAGGCCAGTTGCAGGGCGGGGCGCGCCCCGGCATGAGGCTGCCCCGGCTCCGGAGAGGCGGCGCCCAAGGATAAACACCATGGAATGGCTAGCGCTCGTTGCCGTCATAATCTTCCTGTTCATCTATTTCAAAGGCGGGTGCTGAGGCACCTGAGGCCGCGGCTTCGGGGAAGCCGCCTTGATTCTACCTGCGCCTCCGGGCTTCTGTGGTTGGTCTCGCCAGTTTAGCCACCGAGACCCCGGGACCCGGCGTTCGAAGAGCTGGAGACGGATTCAGGCTATGACCGAACATGCAGGGCCGGGCCTTAATGGCCGGCAGGTGTGGCAGCGGTTGATGGAAGGGAACATGCGTTTCGTCCAAGGGCTGTTTCAGGGGCGGAATTTGCTGGATTTGCGCCGCACCCTGGCCCGGGGGCAGCAGCCGGAGGCCGCGGTGCTGTGCTGTTCCGATTCCCGGGTGCCGGCGGAAATCATCTTCGATCAAAGCCTGGGGGACCTGTTTGTGGTGCGCACCGCCGGGCTGGTGCTGGAGCCCACCAGCATCGGCAGCCTGGAGTACGCGGTGGCGCACCTGAAGGTACCGCTCCTGGTCATCAAGGGCCACGAGTCCTGCGGCGCGGTCACCGCGGCGGTGGAGCACCCCGATCTGGACGAGGGGCACATCAGCGCCATCGTGCAGCAGATCGCCCCGGCCGCGGCCCAGGCCCGCCAGAGCGGCAAAAACGGCAAGGAATTGGTGGAAGCGGCCACGGATTTGCACCTGCGGGCCCTGGAGGAGACGTTGCGCCGCCAGAGCGCCATCATCCGGGAAGCCACGGACTCCGGGCGCCTGGAAATCATCGTGGCCAAGTACTTTCTCGACGCGGGCCAGGTCCAGCCCCTGGCTTCGACTTTTTAGTTGGGGTGGAACGGCAAAGCCCGCCTGGAAATCTTCTCCAGGGGTGGCGCCCCTACGGTCAGGGCGGATTTACCCAGCCCTTCCGGGAATAATCGCCACCGCGGTTAAAGGAAAAAAGGGAGCCTGGCTTTGCCTGCCGGGCTCCCTTTGCCGTTTAATCAGATGGTCTAAAATTAATTTGACATCAAACTTAGAGCATTTGAGGCCGGTGGTATCCCTTCGTGAAGCTTGAAAAATCCCCCTAAATCCCCCTTTTTCAAAGGGGGACTTTTAAGGGAACCCCCTTTAGCTCCCCCCTTTGGAAAAGGGGGGCTGGGGGGATTTCATCATGGTTGTGTCAATCCTCTATTTATGACAGACAATTAGTATAAGGCGGTGATTACTGGGCGGTTGCGGCCCCTTCCTCAGCCAGGGCCGGCACTACCAGCACCGGCACCGGTATTCCCCGGTGGGCCACTTCCCGGATCACCCGCTCGGTGGTGGAGCCTAAAATATGGCGCCCCAGAAAACCATGACCGTAGCTCCCCAGGACCAGAAATTTCACCCCCCTGGCCTGTTCCAGGAAATTTATGATGGCCTCGGAGGGATCTTTTTCTCCTTCCAGCAGGTGGGGGCTGACTTCGACCCCGGCTTTTTGGCACCGCTGGACCGCCTCGTCCAGCACTTTCCGGGCATAGGCTTCGTACTCCTCTTGCAGATGCCGGTCAATAAAAGCGAAGTAGCCGGCTTTCCGCAGTTGCACCACGTGGAGGACATCCAGCGGCAATCCCAATAGTCGGGCCATATTGATGGCCCTCCTCATGGCTTCCCATCCCGGGGCTGACCCATCCACCGCCACCGCAATCGATTTGGCTTTTTCCAGAGCCATTAATGATGTCCTCCTTTCCTGAAGATCACGCCTACCAACAGGCCGGCCCCCATGGCGATGACCACCGCCAGTATCCCAAAGAATACCGGTCGATTTTGGGAGGTTTGGGTGAGCCAGTGTTCCAGCCCCACCTTTTGCATTTGGATCACGTCCTTGCCGTAGCCCACCAATTGCCCGTCTTTAAAGCAAAAGGACTCCACCAGATACCGCCCTTCGGTGGCCGCGGCGGGAAACCGGAAGTAATGTTTAAAGAGCTTCTCCTCGGCCACCTCCAGGCGTTTGGGGTCCTCCACGATGTTATAGAGGTTGGCCTGTTCCTTGATTTTGACCAGGCCCTTGAACACCTTGTCGGCGTCGTCCGGGGCCGCGTCGCCGCGAATCAGATGCAGTTTCATCTTCTGCCGCACCGCAACGTAGCCCAGTTCCAGCTCTTGGGCGGTCTCGGGGGAGACGATCTGGTCCAGGGGTTTGGTGGTATGAATCTTATAGATAAAAGGGGCCCCGGTGACCTCGTATTGCTTCACCGTCATCCAGAAGGGACCCACCCTGCCCTTGACGGAAAGCTTAATGGCTTCCTCCTTTTCCGCGGTGAGCTTGACCACCACGTCGGCGCCGGGGACGGGGTTGACCCCGAAAAAGTGAATCCGGTCGCCGTGGTAGGAGAGGCCGATTTCGATGAGGTTCTTGGAGGCCGCGGTCACAACCTTCTGCTGGGCTTCCGGGGCTACCGCCGGAGCTTCCGCCGCCCACAGGCATCCCAGGCCCAGGGCCAGAATGAGGATTGCGGTCCGTCTCATCTTAATGCCCTCCGCCCTTGGCCGGCGCCAGGCTCACCAGGTCGCTGGGGGTGATCACCAGGTCCAGGAAGATTTTCACCGTCAAAACCAGGACGATGACGGCCAGGAGGATGCGAATCTGCTCGCCTTTAAGGCGCTTGCCGGCCATGGCTCCGAACTGGGCCCCGATGGTGGAGCCCCCCAGGAGGATGAGGGCCAGCAGCAGGTCCACGGTCCTGTTCACAAAGGCTTGCTGCAGGGTGACGTTGGCGGAAGTGAGCACGATCTGGAAAAGGTCGGTGCCGATGGCGGCGATGGTGGGCATGCCGATGATGTAAATCATGGCCGGCACCATGATGAAACCGCCGCCCACGCCCAGGAGGGCCGCCATGACCCCCACGATGGTGCCGATGGTGAAGGGGAAGATGGCCGAGGTGTGGAGCCCGGACCGGTGAAAGTGCATCTTTAACGGCAATTTAGTAAATAACCTGGCGAGCTTGGGTTCTCCCACCGTGGCCGCGGCTGCCGCCCCGGAGGATTTGCTGCGGCGGATGGTGCGCAGACTCTCGATGAACATGGCGCCGCCCACCAGCCCTAACATGAGCACGTAGACCACCTTCATGACGAACTCGAAGTTGCCCACGGCGCGCAGCACTTTCACCAACTGGACCCCGATGGTGCCGCCGGCGATGCCTCCGGCCAGGATCACCAGGCCCATCTTGAAGTCGACGTTGCCCAGGCGCCAGTGGGCAAAGGCGCCGGAGGAGGCCGCCGCCACTATCTGGTTGGAATCGGAGGCCGCGGCCACCGCCGGGGGGATGCCGATCATCATCATCAGGGGCGTGAGCAGGAAGCCGCCCCCCACCCCGAAGAGACCGGACAGGAATCCCACCAGTCCGCCGATCCCGATAACCAGGAAAAAATTAATGCTCATACCTGCGATGGGAAGATAAATCTCCATCCTGCCTGTGCCCTCCCGCATAGTTGGTTCAATTTGCCGGATAGTATGTTAAATATCTCACAAGGTGTCAAGTTCTTTTCTACCACCTATTTCATGTTGCAAAATGCAGCAAAAATTGCGAGAATATGATCAAAGCCCCGGTGGGCATGAAGTTCTCAAACAACGCTTCATGGACCGGGGGCCTCAGGAGAGGGGCCGAGCCAACTGTTGCAAAAATACCGGAAGGTCAAGGCAGGGGGTAATTAGTCTTTCTGCGGGGGTTGCGGCCCCTCCATCCCATTACCGCCTGCGGGCGATAAACGGAGATTCCCTTTGCATCTGAACATACGCCAGAAGGTCATCGTGGGCCTCACCGCTTGTATCCTGGCCATCGGCTTCATCGGCGGGTTTTCCTACCACTATCTGTACGCCATCGAACTGAAGCAGCATGTGGTGCAGATTGCCGACGACTTGCGGGAAATCGTCCTGGAGATCCGGCGTTACGAAAAGAACTATCTGCTGTACGGCTTGGCGGAGGACCTGAAGCAGAACCGGAACTATACCAGCCAGGCTTTGGAAGTTCTGGGCCAGCTCGTCCCCGACGTCCAGAACCTGAAGGTGGCTTCCCAGATGGACACCTTCAAGAACGAGCTCATGGCTTACCAGCGTCTGATGGAGCAGATGGCCCAGGCCGGGGAGCGGGGGCACTCCGACCGGCGCAGTCTGGAGGAGCAACTGCGCAGCCTGGGCAAATCCCTGGTGGACCTGTCGGTGCAGCTGGTGGCCTTCGAGCGCCGCCGCATCCTGGAAATCATCCATACCCTCAAGACCCAGCTCCTGGTGTCCATGGTGGTGTTCCTGGCTTCCATGGGGTTTTTCACCTATATTGTCAGCCGTAAAATCGTGCGACCCTTGAGGGTCATCGAAGGCACCACGGAGCGCATCGCCCGGGGTGACTTCCAGCCGTTGCCGGTGCTGAATACCCGGGACGAAACCCAGCGGGTGGTGGAGGCTTTCAACCGCATGGTGGCGGAGCTGGAAAAGCGCCAGGACCAGTTGGTGCAGGGTAAGAAGATGTCTTCCCTGGGGGTGCTGACCGCCGGCATCGCCCACCAGCTGAACAACCCCCTCAACAATATTTCCACTTCCTGCCAGATCATCCTGGAAGAGTTGAACCAGTGCGACCTGGAATTCCTGCGCAAGATGCTGACCAACGTGGAGCAAGAGGTCTACCGGGCCCGGGACATCGTCAAAGGCTTGCTGGAGTTCTCCCGGGTGCGGGAATTCGCCCTCAAAGCGATCCCTCTGGAAGATGTGGTCAAGCGCTCCATCCGGCTCATTTCCAGCCAGGTGCCGCCGGGCATCGACATTGTGGACGAAGTGCCCTGGGACCTGATCCTGGAGCTGGACGCCCAACGGATGCAGGAGGTCTTTCTGAACTTGCTGATGAACGCCATTCAGGCCATCAAAGAGCCCCCGGGGCAGATCAGGATCGCCGCCGGCCTGGACGGCGGCGGCAAAGAAGCGATGATCACCGTGGAGGACACCGGGGTCGGCATTCCCAAGGAAGAGCTGGACCGGATCTTCGACCCGTTCTTTACCACCAAGGAGGTGGGTCTGGGCACGGGTCTGGGGCTTTCCATCGTCTACGGCATCATCGAAAAACACCACGGCCACGTCTCGGTGGAAAGCCAAGAAGGGGAGGGGACCAGATTTATCATCCGCATGCCTTTCAACCCCAGAGCCAAAGCAGAGAGGGCGTCGTCATGAGACGCGGTCGCATCCTGATTGTCGAAGACGAACTCATCGCCCGGGAAAACCTGGACCACGTGCTTAAAAAGGAAGGCTACGAGACCGTGGCGGTGGACAGCGGCATGCAGGCCTTCAGGGAGCTGGAGAAAGCAGAATTCGACTTGGTGATGACCGACTTGCGCATGCAGCAGGTGGATGGGCTCCAGGTTCTGGAGCGCACCAAGGAGCTCTACCCGGACACCGAGGTCATCGTCATCACCGGGTTCGCCACCGTTTCCACCGCGGTGGAGGCCATGCAGAAGGGGGCCTACCACTACCTGCCCAAGCCCTACAAGATCGACGAAGTGCGCATCCTGGTGCGCAAGGCCCTGGAAAAGCGGTGGCTGCGCCTCGAGGTGACGGAACTGAAGCGCCAGGTGCAGAGCCAGAAGACCGTCCCCTTCCTGGTGGGGAAAAGCTCCAAGATCGAGGTTTTGAAAAAGACCATCGAACAGATCGCCCCCACCGACGCCACGGTGCTCATCCTGGGAGAGACCGGCACCGGCAAGGAGCTGGTGGCCAAGGCCATTCACCACCTGAGCCCCCGGGCCGAAAGACGGTTCCTGGCCATCAACTGCGGGGCCTTCAGCGAAGAGCTGCTGGCCAACGAGCTCTTCGGCCACGAACGGGAAGCCTTCACCGGGGCCCGGGGCGTCAAGAAGGGCTTGCTGGAAGCGGCCTCCGGGGGCACCGTGTTGCTGGACGAAATCGGCGATATGCCCACCTCCATGCAGGTGAAGCTGCTCCGGGTGCTGCAGGAAAAAAAGCTGATCCGGGTGGGCGGCACCACCGAGATCCCGGTGGACCTCCGCATCCTGGCCGCCACCAACAAGGATTTGAAGGGCGAAGTGGAGCGCGGCGCCTTCCGCCAGGACCTCTACTGGCGCATCAACGTGGTCACCCTGCAGGTGCCCACCCTGGCGGAACGGGTGGACGACATCCCGCTGCTGTGCCAGCATTTCCTGAAGAAATTCGCCGAAGTCCAGGGCAAGCAGATCGACAAGATCTCCCCGGCAGTCATGGACCTCCTGCTGGACTACGAGTTCCCGGGGAACATCCGGGAGCTGGAGAACATCGTGGAGCGGGCCGTGACCCTGTGCAATGGCGCCGTCATCGAACTGCACCATTTGCCCTTGGACTTTCAGCAGCCCCATTTTCAGATGCAGCGCCACCAGCGCAAGGAATTCCACACCCTGGAGGAAAACGAGAAGGAGTACATCGCCTGGGTGGTGAAGCAGGTGAACGGCAACAAGACCAGGGCGGCGGAGATTCTGGGCATCGACCGGGTCTCCCTGTGGCGCAAACTGAAGCGCTACGACCTGAACGAGGGGAGTTAGAAGAGCGATCTTGAGGGAGGGGGCTAAGGGCCAGTGGCACAGGCGTCCCGCCTGTGGAAAGCCCTTTGCCCCAGCCCCCATCCCTTAAGATTTAGGGCGGGCTTGGCCCGCCCTATTTTGGGATTGGGGGAGGGGTTTTAGGGGAGTTTTTTGTAACTGTAAGGGCTTTTGCCCTTAGCCCCCTCCCCTAAAAATTCTCTTCCTCAACTTCGGCAGCAGCATCAGAATGGCGCGCCGGACGCGGCCTGTGGGCTGCAGGCCCTTACCGCCCTCCAATGCCTCCAAATCTGTCATTTTTTATTATGAGAATCACACATTTGTAGCCCTAACAAGATTGTTTGCACATTTGTTGGCAAAAGCCTTGACAGCTAACCCCGCACTTTTCTAATATCCCTCAGGACCAAATTTAGTCCTCTATCAGGCTGCGGCAAAACCGGTTAACTCTGCCACCCGGAGCGGCGTCAAGGGTCTCATCTGGTTGAAATAATGGGATTCCTGGCGCCGCTTAGACTGACCGTCAGAGGCACCGGCCAGTTTTGCCACCGCCCGGTAAACCCACTCTTCCCCCGGCCAACCTGAAGGAGTGCGGCATGCCCAGACGCAGCGACCTCAAGAAAGTAATGATCATCGGCTCCGGCCCCATCGTCATCGGCCAGGCCTGCGAATTCGACTACTCCGGCACCCAGGCCTGCAAGGCCCTGCGCCAGCTGGGTTACGAGATCGTCCTGGTGAACTCCAATCCCGCCACCATCATGACGGACCCGGGCATGGCGGACGTCACCTATATCGAGCCCCTGAACCTGGCGACCATGACCGAGATCATCAAGGCTGAGCGGCCCGACGCCCTGCTGCCCAACCTGGGCGGTCAATCCGGGCTGAACCTGTCCTCGGAGCTGGCCCGCGCCGGGGTCCTGGAGCAATACGGCGTCAAGGTCATCGGGGTGGAAGTGGACGCCATTGAGCGGGGCGAAGACCGCCTGGCCTTCAAGGAGACCATGAACCGCCTGGGCCTGGAAATGCCCCGGAGCGAGATCGCCCTCAGCGTGGAGGAGGCGGAGAGAATCGCCGACGAGCTGGGCTACCCGGTGGTCATCCGTCCGGCCTACACCCTGGGCGGCTGGGGCGGCGGCCTGGTTTACAACCTGGAGGAGCTGCGCACCATCGCGGCCCGGGGCATCTCCGCCAGTATGGTGGGCCAGATCCTGGTGGAGGAGTCGGTCCTGGGCTGGGAGGAGTTGGAGCTGGAGGTGGTGCGGGATGCCAAGAACCAGATGATCACGGTCTGCTTCATTGAGAACGTGGACGCTATGGGGGTGCACACCGGGGACTCCTTCTGCACCGCGCCCATGCTCACCATCGCCCCGGAGCTGCAGCAGCGGCTGCAAAAGCACTCCTATGACATCGTGGAGGCCATCCGGATTATCGGCGGCACCAACATCCAGTTCGCCCACGATCCCCAGACGGGCCGGGTGGTGGTCATCGAGATCAACCCCCGGACGTCACGCTCCTCGGCCCTGGCCTCCAAGGCCACCGGCTTTCCCATCGCCTTGGTGTCGTCGCTGTTGGCCGGGGGCCTGACCCTGGACGAAATCCCCTACTGGCGGGAAGGCACCCTGGAAAAGTACACCCCCTGGGGCGACTACGTGGTGGTGAAGTTCGCCCGCTGGGCCTTCGAAAAATTTGCCGACGCCGAGGACAGGCTGGGGACCCAGATGCGGGCCGTGGGTGAAGTCATGAGCATCGGCAAGACCTACAAGGAGGCCTTCCAAAAATCCATCCGCTCCCTGGAGATCGGCAGGTACGGTCTGGGGTTTGCCAAAGATTTCCACGACCGGCCCCTGGAGGAGCTGATGGGGATGTTGAATGAGCCCTCCAGCGAGCGCCAGTTCATCATGTACGAAGCCCTGCGCCAAGGCGCCGCCATCGACTCCCTCTACGCCAAGACCTTTATCAAACCCTGGTTCATCCAGCAGATGAAAGAGCTGGTGGACCTGGAGCAGGAGATCCTCCGGTACCGGGGCCGGGACCTGCCGGAGGAGCTGCTGACCCGGGCCAAAAAAGACGGCTTTGCCGACAAGTACCTGGCCCAGCTTCTGAACCTCCCCGAGGAGAAACTCCGGAACCGGCGCCTGGCGCTGGGGCTGGCGGAAGCCTGGGAGCCGGTGCCGGTGAGCGGGGTGGAGAACGCGGCCTATTACTTTTCCACCTACAACGCCCCGGACATCGTCAAATCCAGCGACCGGCGCAAGATCATGGTCCTGGGGGGCGGCCCCAACCGCATCGGCCAGGGCATCGAGTTCGACTACTGCTGCGTGCACGCCGCCTTCGCCATCCGGGACGAAGGCTTCGAGTCCATCATGGTGAACTGCAACCCGGAAACGGTGTCCACCGACTACGACACCTCGGACAAGCTCTATTTCGAGCCCCTGACGGTGGAGGACGTCCTGAGCATCTATGAGAAGGAGAAACCCGAAGGGGTGATCGTGCAGTTCGGGGGCCAGACCCCGCTGAACCTGGCCAACGAACTGGCGGCCGCGGGGGTGCAGATCCTGGGAACCTCGCCGGACACCATCGACCTGGCCGAGGACCGGGACCGCTTCCGCCAGATGATGCGGAAACTGGGCATCCCCCAGCCGGAGTCGGGCATGGCCAGCGATCTGGCCGAAGCCCTGGAAGTGGCCGCCAGGATCGGCTATCCCCTGATGGTGCGGCCTTCCTATGTGCTGGGGGGCCGGGCCATGGAGGTGGTGCACGATGAGGCCATGCTGCGCCACTACGTGGCCAGGGCGGTGGAGGTGAGCCCGGAGCGGCCCATTCTCATCGATAAGTTTCTGGAAAACGCCATTGAAGCCGAGGCCGACGCCATTGCCGACGGCAGTAACGCCTTTGTGCCCGCGGTCATGGAACACATCGAGCTGGCCGGCATCCACTCCGGGGACTCGGCCTGCGTCATTCCCCCCATCAGCATCCCCCCCAAGCACCTGGACACCATCTACGAGTATACCCGGCGCATCGCCGTGGAACTCAAGGTGGTGGGCCTGATGAATATCCAGTATGCCATCGCCCACGACACGGTCTACATTCTGGAGGCCAACCCCCGGGCCTCCCGCACCGTGCCCCTGGTTTCCAAGGTGTGCAACATCCCCATGGCCCGGGTCGCCACCCAGGTCATGCTGGGCAAGACCCTGGCAGACCTGGACCTCAAGCCCCGGGTCATTCCCCATTTCGGGGTCAAGGAAGCGGTGTTCCCCTTCAACATGTTCCCGGAGGTGGACCCCATCCTGGGCCCGGAAATGCGGTCCACCGGGGAAGTTCTGGGGATGGCCGACTCATTCGGCCTGGCCTTCTACAAAGCCCAGGAAGCCGCCAAGCAGACCCTGCCCTGCGAAGGGACCGTGCTCATCACCGTCTCGGAAAAGGATCGGCCCGCGGTGCTGGAGGTGGCCCGGCAATTTGCCGACCTGGGTTTCAAGATCAAGGCCACCAAAGGGACCCACGGTTTTCTCGGAGAACAGGGAATCGCCTCGGAATTGATCCTGAAGATGCACGAGGGCCGGCCCCACATCGTGGACGGCATCAAGAGCCAGGAGATCCAGTTGACCGTCAACACCCCCAGCGGCAAGCTGAGCAAGCACGACGACTCTTACATCCGCAAGGCCGCCATCAAGTATAAGATTCCCTACATCACCACGCTGTCCGGGGCCCTGGCCGCGGCCCGGGGCATCGCCGAATTCCGGCGGGAGCGGGGGAAAGTCCGGTCCCTGCAAAGCTATCATGCGGATATCAAATAGCTACCAGCAGTCAGCTTTCAGCAAAGACCGGGAATAGGCCAGAGCGAAATGGGAGGGCGGGCCTCCGGGCCCGCCATCATAGTAAATGTAGGGCGGGCACTGCCCGCCGTACTTTCTGCATATTAGATGAGGGGCCATCTATGAAGTCCGTTCAGGACAACTGCGGCGTCTTCGGCATTTTTTCGACCGATCCCTGCGCCTACGAGATCTTCCAGGGCATCGATCTGCTCCAGCACCGGGGCCAGGAATATTGCGGCATCTCCACCTTCGACGGCCAGGTCCACCAGGTCACCCACCACGGCAAAGTGCTCAACAGCTTCACGGACCGGGATCTGGACCAGCTCCCCGGGAACTGGGGCATCGGCCACGTCAGCCTCAAAGAGCGGCAGCCCGTTAAGTGGCAGTCTGCCTTGGGAGAGATTGCCGTAGCCTTCAGCGGCAATATTATCAACCGGGAAGAGTTGCTCAGGGAGATGATGGGCCGGGGTGAGGCCTTCTGGCGGGGCTACAATGTGGAGATCATTTCCAAAATATTTTTGGCAGCCGGGGAGCCGCTGCGGGGACTGACCGACCTGGCCCACAAGCTCAAGGGGGCTTATTCCCTGGTTATCTTGAGCCAGAACGGCATTTATGCGGTGCGGGACGTTTATGGGTTCCGGCCCCTCATCCTGGGCCAGGGGCCGGGCCGGTACGCGGTGAGCTCCGAGTCCCGGGTCCTGCAAAACCTGGAACTGGAAGTGGTGCGGGATGTGCAGCCCGGGGAGATTGTCCTGCTCAATGAAAAGGGCTGCACCACCCTGAAGCAGCTTGACTCGCCCAGGCGGGCCCACTGCGCTTTTGAATGGGCCTATACGGCCAGCATCGACTCAGTCATTGACGGGCTCCCCGTACTTCAAGCCCGGAACAACCTGGGAGCCAAACTGGCCCAACGGGACGCGGCGGAAGGGGGCCTCGCCGCGGACCTGGTGGCGCCGGTGCCCATGTCGGGGATGGGCCACGCCATCGGCTATCACATGGAGTCCCGCCTCAACTTCCAGGAAGTCTTCTTGTACAACCGCTACGCGGACCGGAGCTACACCCAGGCGACCCAGGTAGCCCGGGAAAGGATGGCCAAGCGCAAACTCTCGGTGCTGAATTACGCGGTTAAAGGAAGACGCATCGTCCTGTGCGACGACTCCATCGTCCGGGGGACCCAGATACTTTATAAGGTCCAGGACTTGAAGAAGGCGGGGGCCAAAGAAGTGCACGTCCGGGTGGCCTGCCCGCCGTTGATGTACCCGTGCGATTTTGGCATCTCCACCCGCACCTATGAGGAACTTATCGCCCGGAAATTCCTGAGCCGGGGGGATATCACTTCCATGGCCCAACTGCGGGACCTGGAAGCCCGGGTGGCGGCGCAAATCGGGGCGGACTCGGTGAAATACAACAGCCTGGACGCCTTCGTGGAGGCCCTGGACCTCCCCCGGGCCGACCTGTGCCTGAAATGCTGGGACGGCGTGCGGCCGGTGGAGGAGTGAGGGGGCAGGGTTGTTCTCAGGGAGGGGGCTAGGGGCCGACGGCCGCTTACAATCCCTCCCTGAAACCCACCCCCAACCCCCATAAGAAAAATATAAAGATGTAGGGCGGGCATGGTCCGCCTTTTTTATAGGTGGGCCGTGCCCACCCTACATAATATTACATAAGGAGCACAGGCAAGATGCCTGTGCCACCAGGATTTCTCAGGCCGGGGGATTCGGGGCTTCAGCCCCGCCTTCCCCGGCTCCCTTTTCGGGATTGGGGGAGGGGTCTTAGGGGAGTTTTTTGTAAGTGTAAGGGCTCTTGCCCTTAGCCCCCTCCCCTAAAAATTCTCTGCCTTACTTCGGCAGCAGCACCAGGTCCGTCAGGGGGGCGATCTGCTCCGCCAGGACGATTTCCAGGCCTTCCTTGACTTCCGGTTCCAGGTCGTTGAGATCCACTTCATTCTGCTTGGGGAAGACTACCACCCGGACCCCGGCCCGCTGGGCCGCCAGGATCTTTTCCCGGATGCCGCTCACCGGCAGGATGCGGCCGCTGAGGGTGAGCTCGCCGGTCAGGGCCACGTCCCGGCGGGCCGGCCGGCCGGTGAGGAGAGATAACAGGGCCAGGGCGATGGTGACCCCGGCGGAGGGGCCCTCCTTGGGGATGGCGCCGGAGGGCAGATGGATGTGGATGTCCTGGTCGGCGAAGAAATCCGGGTCCAGCTGGAACTGCGCCGCGTGGCTGCGGATGTAGCTCAGGGCGGTTTGGGCCGACTCCTGGAGCACGTTCCCCAGGGAGCCGGTGAGGATTAGCTGTTTGTGGCCCCTCATCCGCGTGGCTTCCACGAAGATGATTTCGCCGCCGAATTCGGTCCACACCAACCCGGTGGTCACCCCCACCTGGTTGCCGGCCTCGGCCACTTCGTGGGCGAACTTGCGGGGGCCCAGGAACTTTTCCACCAGGGTCTCGTCCACGGTGAGGGCGGTGGAGGCGCCCATGTTTTTCAGGGCGAGGCGGGCCAGCTTGCGGCAGACCATGGCGATCTCCCGCTCCAGGTTTCTGAGGCCCGCCTCCCGGGTGTAATCGTTGATGATCTTGGCGATGGCGCCGTCGGTGAAATCGAGGCCCAAGTGGCTGAGGGCGTGTTCCCGCAGTTGGCGGGGAACCAGGTAGTGACGGGCGATGTTGATCTTTTCCTGAGAGGTGTAGCCGGGGAAGTAGATGACCTCCAGGCGGTCCAGCAGGGGGGCGGGCAGGTTCTCCACCACGTTGGCGGTGGTGATGAACATGACCCCGGAAAGATCGAAGGGCACGTCCAGGTAGTGGTCCACGAAATGGCTGTTCTGCTGGGGGTCCAGGATCTCCAGCAACACGGAGGCGGGGTCGCCCCGGAAGTCCTGGCCGATCTTGTCGATTTCGTCCAGCATGAAGACCGGGTTCCGCACTTCCAGGCGCTTCAACTCGTTGATGATTCTGCCGGGCATGGCCCCCACGTAAGTGCGGCGGTGGCCGCGCAAATCGGCTTCGTCCCGCATGCCGGCCAGGGACAGGCGGACGAATTTGCGCTCCAGGGCCTCGGCGATGGCCTGGCCGATGGAGGTCTTGCCGGTGCCCGGGGGGCCGGCGAAGCACAGGATGGGTCCCCGGTTCATCTGCATATGCCGCTTTTTCTCAATAATTTCCCGGACGGTGGTGCGCAGCTCGTCCAGCTTGATGGGCTTGGAGAGATAGTGGGCCGCGCCTTTCTTGAGGGCGTCCACCGCGGAGCTGACGGTGGCGTAGCCCGTCACCATGATGATTTCGGTGCGGGGCGCCACCTGCTTGACGGACTCCAGCAACTGGATGCCGTCCATCTTCTCCATCTTCAGGTCCGTGAGGATGACGTCGAACTCCTGGGCCTTGACCTTCTCCAGGGCCTCCATGCCGTTGGCCGCGGTGGCCACCTGGTGCCCTTCTTTGCGCAGAATGTACTCCAGGTTGGTGCGGGCGATTTCTTCGTCATCCACCACCAGGACCTGGGAGGTCTGCAGGCTGCACAGGGTGCGCACCGCCAGGTACTCCAGGATGCGCTCCTTGACGTGCTTGAGGCCGTAGTGCTGGGCGTCCAGGATGTGTTCGGCCCTCTTCAGGTCCAGGTTGTCCTCGGTGAAGTGGGTCCAGGGCAGGGAGATCAGATAATCCAGGTAATTGAGGCCAATGGAGTATTCGGCCACGGACGGGTCCGTCTTTTCCAGGCGCTCCAGCTCCTTCAGGGCCACCGCGGTCACCGCTTCGGGCAACTGGGCCCGTTGGATGGCGGTGCGCAGGTCCGCCAGTTCCGGGGCTACCTTGGGGCGCTCCTCTTCTGTTTTCCGGAAGAAAACCATGCCATCCACCTTTCTGTGAGGGGAAGGAACATCCTTTGTTTCAGTATAAAGGAAAAACCGGAGAACGGCAACTTCCGCCTGTGCCGAGAGTATTTTTTAATTCAATGATTTTCTTAGATATTTTCTCGCCGAGCGCGGCTGTGGCCGTCACTTGTTGCGTTTTGCAATCATTGGGGCCCGGCAGTGCAATGTTTCATAACCTATTGGTATTATTAACTTAATAAAGATTGTTGCACGAGCCGTTGCATAGTGCAATACCAGCGGCTGGCGGGGCCTGGCGGGTTATCTTAATATATCCAGTAATATCAATGTATTAGCCAAATAACCAACTTTGGCAAGGATCTTGTAGTTAGATAAGGCGAAACAAACAACCACCTTTTAGGCGGTTGCAGGACAGGATGGCTTAGGAAGGTAACGACCATGATGACTTTTAGGAAGAACAAGGAAAAGGGCAAGCAGGTGGCGGAGGTTAGGGCCTCCAGGCCTGCTGTTTCCGGCGCCGAGCCGGGCGACGGCGGGCCGGAAGGCAGAGACCGGCCGCCGGAGATCAAGCGCAAGATCCTGGTGGTGGGCAAGGGCCCGGGTTTCACCACGGGCGTGATGGATTATGCCGCCAACCTGGCGGAGCGGTTGGGTTACGACATCATTGCCATGAGCCTGCAACCATCCCTGGACCAGGCGGTGAAGTTCTTCCCGCCTTACAATCAGCACCAGCGGGCCAGATTCGCCCAGAGGGCCCGGGCGGCCTGGGAAATGGCGGAGCCCGCCTTCAAAAGCCAGGGGATCGGGTGCGAGCATATGGTGAGATTCGAGGACCTGGCCCGGGCGGTGAAAGCGCTGAACCATGAGGTCAAGCGCATCGACTTCGTCATCACCGACGCCGGCATCACGGACGAGGAAATTACTGGGGAGATTCCTCTCCCAGTCTTCAGTATTTCGGGATATCAAGGAGACCAGGTTATGGCTCAAGAACCGCAAGCAGGCAGAAGCAAGTTAATGGGCAAGACCGTTGCCCTGGGGCTTGGCGCCGCCGCCCTCTACGCCGCGGTGTTTCTGAACACGGGCACCATCATGAAGTACTTCACCCGGGGCGGCTGGTATGCGGCCCTGCCCGTGGCCACGGTGTTCCTTTTCTCTTTCGTGCACGGCGCCTTCGCCTCCAACGTCTGGTCCCTGCTGGGCATTGAAGCCACCAAGAAGGTGCAGCCCCGGGTGGCCCCGACTCGGCCGGCGCAGAGAAAGCGCCCCCGGCCCCAGTTACGCATCGATACTTAACGGGGAACCCCTGGAAGCTTGAGTTCGAATATTTGACAGGAGGAGTGAGCAATGCAGGATTTAGCCGCACAGACCGTCAATTTTATTGACTTGAATATCTTGTCCATAAGTTTCCTTTTCGTCGTAGGGTTTATCGGCGGGCTGGTGAGCGGCTTCATCGGCTCGGGCGGCGCCTTCGTCTTGACCCCGGGTATGATGAGCCTGGGGGTGCCCGGGACGGTGGCGGTGGCCAGCAACATGTGCCACAAGTTCCCCAAGGCCATGGTGGGCGCCTACAAGAGGTGGAAGTACGGCCAGGTGGACATCAAGCTGGGCCTGGTGATGGCGGTCTCGGCCGGCGCCGGGGTATGGGTGGGCATCAACATCCAGGAGTGGGTCCTGGCCAAATGGGGCCAGGCCGGCTCGAACCTCTATGTGAGCGTATCTTTCGTGGTCATCCTGGTGATCGTGGGCGGCTACGTCTTCTATGACGCCTGGAAGACCTCCAGGTCCGGGGGGGTGGAAAAGGTTTGCGCCCTGGCCAAGTGGCTGCAGACCATCAATCTGCCGCCCATGATGCACTTCAAGACCGCCAACGTGCGCATCTCCATGTGGTTCACCATCCCCATCGGCTTTGCCACCGGCATGCTGGCGGCCACCATTGCGGTGGGCGGCTTCATCGGGGTCCCGGGCATGATCTATGTAATCGGGGCCTCGGGCCTGGTGGCTTCGGCCTCGGAGCTGGTCATCGCCTTCGTCATGGGCTTCGGCGGCACCGTCAAGTGGGCCATGCACGGCATGGTGGACATCCGCCTGACCCTCATCATCCTGGGCGGGTCGCTCCTGGGGGTGCAGCTGGGGGCCATCGGCACCACCTACGTCAAAGAGCACATGATCAAGATAGTCATGGGCACCATCATGCTCATCGTGGCGGTGAGCCGGGCCCTGGCCGTCCCCACGTACCTGAAAGACCTGGATCTCCTGACCATCAGCGACTCCACCACCAAGGTGCTCATGACCGCCAGTTTCATCAGCATGTGCATCGCCCTGAGCGTCGGGGCCGTCATCATTCTGGGCAGCATGTGGAAGGCCAAGCGAGCCGAGACCGCCAAGAAAGCCGGGCTTGCCTTAGAGCGGAGCTATGGGTAAGTACAGCGAAGAAATTTTGGGGATGGGGCCAGGGGCTTTTTCGTAAGTGGCCCCTGCCCACTCCCCTAAAACCCCTCCCCCAAACCCCATATATATTTAAATTCAAATAATTTTTTGGTGAGGATGAGGCAATTAACATCCTCGCCGTTTCATCCAACCAATTTTGGCCGTAGATGGTCTCGCCTTTGTGCCGCTGGAAACCGGAGAGGTTTGGGCGGCAAGCCTCTTTATTTGCAGTATATTTCGTTATAGGGCCGCGGCCGTAGCGGAACATAGCCATTATGGGGTCAGGGGCCAGGGGTCAGTAATAGGGCGGCCTGTGGCCGCCAAAGATCGGCGGGCACAGCCCGCCCTATAACCTATTTCAAATCCTTGCTTATTATTAAAGGTTATTCCGAGCGAAGCTAAGAATCTCGAATTTTTAAGATTCTTCGGTCGCTTCGCTCTCTCAGAATGACAGGATGGATGATATTTTCCGGGTTCCATTATGGTCGGCCACTCTGGCCCAGGCGGCAGCGCTCCAGGAGAGTTCTTTGGGAGTGGAGCCGAAGGGACTCCCGGATGCAGCCCAGGGCGACATGAAGGGAGCGGAGATCAAGGGCGGAATTGAAGAGACGGTCCAGGCGGATATCCAGGAGGGCCAGTTTTTCCAGGAGGGCGGCCTGGTGGGACTGGTCCTCCCGGCGCTGCTGCAAGTCAAGCTGGCGGGCGAGATGCTTGGTGTGGCGGCAGAGGGCGGAGGGGCTGAGGCCGAACTGCCCGGCCAGGGAACGGTAGGGCACCCCCTGCATGAGGCCGCGGTCGATCTCCGGGCGGGAGGGGTGAGAGCAGACGGAACAGCGTTGCACCATAAATGCACTCCAAGAAAGAAATTTCCGCAGGATGCCGGATGGATTTCAGGTTATCAAGGGAGGGGAGGGGGGGCCAGCACGGGCGGGACGGTTGGCGGAAAAGAGGAAGGAGAGGGCTGACTAAAACTTGGGTGAGAGTCCGGCTTGCTAGCAGATTTCGTTGGCGGTGATGCGGTCCAGGGCCTTATGCCGCTTTACCGGGATGGTCTTAAGATCGTTGGTGTAGATAGAATGATTGCCTCCTTCTCGCAGCAGGTGAAAGCCGTTTTCTTCCAGGTAACGGACGAGATCACGGCGATTGACGGACATCGGCCAGATCCACGGGGAGCTGTTCGATCAAGGCATTGCCGAGGGGGATTTCTTTCCCCTGCTGTTGGTAGGCCAGGATCATTTCCTGGAGGGCGTCGCGGAGCAGAGCCCGGCAGTCTTCCAAATCTTTCCCTTCGGTCACCACCTCGGGCCATTCGATCAACTGGCCCAGATAGCCGGAGGGAATCTTGGTATATCTGGCGGTGAAATTGATGAACATGGCCGGCTCCTTTAACCTTAGCATACCACTTTTTCCTAAACGGCGACAGAGGGAAAAGGGGGGGGGTGAGATGGAGGGCGCGGCGGGGGATCGCCCTGTTCCATAGAACCCAGCAAAGGCAAAAGGAAATGGCGGGCAGTGCCCGCCCTACATTTACTAATGATGGTGCGTAAAACGCACCCTACAACTCCCCCAAGGGGGAGAGGGGAAACGGGAAGGAACTTTTGGCAATTGCGATAATCTATGGTTGCCACGTTTCATCAATTTCTTGCATCCGGTCGATAGTGAACCGCAGCACCTTGACCACATTTATGATGTTTTCTTTTTCATCAAGCGTAAGTTCGCGCCCCTGGCGGGACTTCAGGTATTTGTTTAGAACCTGATAGCCGCCGATATGGAAATTCCAAACATCTTCCGGCACGGGCGCGAAATACCGCTTGGGGTTGATATAAAGCCGCTGTTCCGGCGCGTTGTAGATCGGCTTTTCCACCAGGTCGCTGCCCTTCGTAACCTCGACCTGGGGCCTGGCGGGAATATCTTTGAGCAAATGCGCCTGCACCAAATCCCAGCCGAGCTTGGCCAGGGTTTCAAAGGTCTGCCGGTCAGCCACGAACGGAATACGCGGAAAGTCGATTTTCAAAAATTCGGCATATCGGCGGCGATAGGTAGGGCTGTGCAGCACCGCATAGATATAGCCCAGGATTTCCTCCGGGTCGTAATGATGGCCGTATTTCAGGTCCATGAAGGCGCGAAACTTGGGAGCGAAGTTTTCTCTCCGCTCGTTGTACTGAGCCTGAGGTTCCTTGACGAAAAGATGGTTATTCTGGTTTTTGTTCGGCTTTTTATCTCCGGTGGAGTTGTAGAGGTAGAGGGGGAAGAGACATGACTGAGTTGTGGACTCTCCGGCTTTGGTTTCCGACATATAGTTGGTCACAAAGAAATGGTCCATGTTATGTGATTTATTACTGCGGGCACTAATTAATCCTATATTTTCGCAATTAGCTATCATGTGCCGCATAATATGTTTTACAGTGCGCCAGACCACGGCATCATCATAAAGAATATAGCGAAGGTCAAACGGTCTGTATGTTACAGGTAATATTTTTTCCTCAATGTTTTTATCAGTATATTTTTGAAATTTATCCCACGCCTTCAAGATATCCCATCCCATCTTTTCATTTACAGAAAATATTCTATGAAGTTCTTTGCCGCGTGGACTGTCTCGAAAACTGGAAAAGCGTTTTCGTACTAATTGTTTTTCAAAATCTATCACAAAGTCGTCATGTGCGGTTGTCATCCCTACGCCATTAACCGGGAAAATATCCGTAATCTTCCACCCCTTCTCATATTCGGCGCGCAGGGATTCATCCTGGGGAATAAACAGGTAAGAAGGGCTTTGGGGATGCACTTCAACCCAGGGAACCTGGTCAAATTCCATCTCCAGACAAGTACGATATTTAGCCTGACGCTTGCCCCAAAGGCCGGCATGATAAATTTTCTGCTCCAACCCTGGTTTTCGCACCATGATGGAAATGCACACACCTTGCTCAATATCAAAGACATTTTCGTCCTTGCCGCCATCAGGCGCGGTTTCCTTCTTCCGGCTGCTCCCGTGCAGATCAAGAACGTAAATCCGATTAAATGTCTGCATCAGGCTCTGCCTCATGCCGCGGAAGGTGGGATTATCCAGAAAGGAATGATTGGTGATGATGCCGACAATGCCTTCCTCCACCTGATCCATTTTCCACTGGGCAAAACGGATGAATTTGACGTAATCATCCTGGAGCCACTTGGGGTTTTTCTCGCCCAGGGGCCGGCCGTCAACCCGCTTGTAAGATTCAATCAGGGCGCCGATAAAGGTGGAAATTCTCTTTTTTTGGAATTTCCCGTTGTTCAATGGAAATATGGTCTCACGGTAACTCGGGTTCAGGGAGTGGCCTTTATAGGGCGGATTGCCCGTGATTACCAGAATCGGCTTATTCTTGACGTTTTGCGCCAGTTCCACCTCTTTGGACAACGCCGGCAACAGCCAGTTCTGCTGCGGTTCAATGGGCTCCAGGGTGTTGGTCAGATAAATTTGCAGGCGTTCCTTGGGCTTCATCGTGAAGCCTTTATCATGCAGATACTGGGACAGTTTCAGATGGGCGATGGTGTAAGGAGCGATGAGGTATTCAAAGCCGTACAAATTTTTCAGGACATGCTCGGAAATCAGTTGATCCCGCAAGCCCTCCGGCACGACCTCCAGGATTTGCTGCATTACTTCCAAAAGGAAGGTGCCGGTGCCCGTGGCGAAGTCGAGCACCGTGACGCGCTTGCGGTCGGCAAAACCATCCTTGATGCCGAAGGCGCTTTTCAAAATATCGTTGAGGGCGCGCACGATGAAATTAACCACGGGCGGCGGAGTGTAGTAAACGCCGCGGCTTTTGCGCATGTCCTTGTCGTAAGCCTTCAAAAACCCTTCGTAGAAATAAACATAAGGGTCTTTGGCAAACAACAGCCGTTCTTCTTCAGTCTGCAAAAACAGGCGGCCCTGGCGTTTGCTGAAGGCCAAATCCTCCTGGAGAGCGGCCAGATCAAGCTTATTCATAATGCTCAGGATCTCTTCAATCGGCCACTTGATTAGACGGTATTCCTCCTGGTCCATTTCGTCTAGAAAATCGGCCAGCTCGCGAATGAGTTCAAAATTCGTGGGAATGAACTGCCTGGCATTGTTAAGGCTGATGGGCGCGACGTTGCCGCTGTTCAGGCGCGCCAAAAACAGGCCATAGCCGAGCATTTGGGCGAACGCGTCGGCAAAGCCCGGAATGTCAAGCTGGTGAAAAACGTCTTTCTTGAAAACGCCAAACAGGCCGAAGAGTTTTCCTTGCTGATGCTCCCGCTCTTGCCTGATTAATTCTTCGGTAAGACCTTCTCGCAAAAGATGGCAACGATGTGCCAGCTCCAATGCCAAAACCTTAGCCCTGCCGATGCCCTTGGGCGGAATGGAGAAAAAGGCGGCGATTAACGCCTCAACCTTTCTCGCCTTATCATGGTCCAGGCGGGCCTTGGGATAACCGACATCGCTAAGATAGCCAAGGGTTTCTCGTAGGACGATTTCTCCATCCTTCAACCAAATCCATTCCAGATAATCGGTCAGGATCAGGTTGCCGGACAATTGGTTGTATTTGGCGATTTGCTCGGACTTCAGAATCTGGTCAAGATTTTCACCGATCTTCTTGTTTTCCAGATAGCCCAGGATGCACTCGTCGTGGGTCTTGAATTTGAAATCAGGAGCGCCTTTGCCGGTGGGGTCGCGCGTAGGTTCGTGAATGACTTTGACTTTCTTTCCTGCCAGGGCGTTCAGAAGATGGTCCAGCGCCGGGCGCAAGGTGTGCTCGGTGGATTCTTCGACCTCAAGCTTTTTAATTTGCTCAAAATATACTTTGAAGTCTTTGATCATAACGGCACACCGTATTTGAGGTTTTTCCTTTACCGAAAACAGAAAACAGAAAACCGAAAACCGTATTAACTCGCCGCGGGCCCCGGCCGCAGGCATCTGAGGCTGTAGTCTTCTTTTTTGAAGGCCTGCAGGCAGCGGTCCATGACCGCGTCGGAGGCCAGGGCCAGGTCCAGCTGGCGGCAGAAAGCCATGAGCAGGCCGGCCAGCTCCATGGTCTCCTCGGTTTCCAGGAAGGAATGTTTCACCAGGCGCCCCTGGACCAGATCGCCCTTGGTCTGGGCCTTGAAGCCCAGGTCGTCCAGGATCTGCTTGAGCAGCCGGGCCCGCCGCTCCCGCCGCTCGATGTTGGCGGCCCCGCCCTTGAACTGAAAGCTGATGTAGTTGTCGTTTCTTTCCTCGGAGATGTAGGCGTCCACGATGCCGAAGTGGTAGCCCAGGCGGGAGTTGAAGTTGAGATAATGGTCGCTGACGATGGCGAAGCTCTTGCCCCCCAGGCCGCGTTCGGACTTGCCCAGGTCGTACATGGTGTTGGCGAAGACCGAGATGAAGCCCTTGAGGTCCGGGGCCACCTGGCCGGACCAGCTCACCCCGGGGTGGTGAAAGCCCCGGAGCAGGGCCTTGAAGGGGATGGAGATAATGTCCTCCTCGGTGACCTGGGCCTGGCCGCTGACCCGGAGGCCGCCGCCCAGGTCCAGGATGAAGAGATTCATGGGCAAATCCGAGGTCAGACGGCTGACCCGCTCGGATTCCAGGGCCCGCTCCATGTCCGGGGTGAACATGGCGTCCATGGCCTTTTCGTGGCAGAACCGGGTGATGTCGTGCAGGGTGCCGCAGTTGGCGGCCTTGAAGTCGGGGCTGTCGGGGTCCAGGAGATTCAGGGGACTGGCCAGCTTGAGAACCCGGCGCAGTTTCTGGAACACCGGGGAGCTCTGCAAGTCTTCGTCGGGCTGGGCGGCGCGCTGCAGGATCTCGGTGACCACCCCGGGATAGACCACGGCATTGTCCGCGTCCACCGTCACCACCTGTCCCGGATGGAGGACCCGCGTGGCGCCGCCCACCTCCACCAGGGTGGGAATCCGGAATTCCCGGGCCAGGATGGTCATGTGGTCCGTGGGGCTGCCCACCTCGGTGATGATGGCGGCGATGTGGTCCATGACCAGCACCAGGCGGGCCGAAGGCTGCCGGGCCACCACCACCGCGCCGGGGGGAATATCGGCCACGTCCTCATCGTGCAGGAAGAGGTGCACCCGTCCGGCGGCGGCGCCGCCCACCGCCCGGATGCCGAAGTTCAACAGGGGCGTGGCCGTGGGCTCCGGGAGATGCTCCCGCTCCGGGGCGGCAAAGCTGGGGGTGCTGATCCTCAGGGGCCGGGATTGCAGGATCACGATATTGCCGGCCTCCCCCACGGTCCACTCGATGTCCTGGGGTTGGCCGAAATGCTCTTCCAGTTCCAGGGCGAGGTCCGCCAGGATCTGGGCCTGGGCGTCGGTGAGGCAAGGGGCCTGGGCCTGCTCCGGAGGCAGGCCCTTCTCCGCCACCCCCCCTTCCTCCCGGCAGACCAGGGCCAGGGGTTTTGCCGCCACCCGCCGCTGCTTGATGGCGTGGTCCTCATCCCTGGACACGACAAAAAGGTCCGGGGAGACGGTGCCGTCCACCGCGAACTTCCCCAGGCCCCAGACGGCGCTGATCAAAACGGTGTCGGCCTCCGGGGCGTGGGGATCCATGGAGAACATGACCCCGCTGGCCCGGGCCGGCACCATGGCCAGGACGCCCACGGCCATGGGCAGTTCGTTGATGGAGAACTGCCGGTACTTCCAGTAGAAGATGGCCCGACTGGTAAATTTGGAGGCCACGATCTCCTTGTAGTGCTCCGGCAGGCTGGCGGCCTCCACATTGAGGAGGGTGGCAAACTGGCCGGCAAAGGAAAACTCGGTGTCTTCGCCAACCGCGCTGGAGCGCACCGCCAGCCAGGGGGTGGGGAGCGATTTGCCGGCTTCCAGGATGGCTTCCTCCAGGTCCGGAGGCAGGGGCGCCTGGCGCACCAGGGCCTGCAGCTCCCGGCTGACGGTCTTGAGGCTGTCCAGGTCTTCGATGGGGGCCTGGGACAGCCGGGCCTCCAGCTCCCCGGCGATGCCCGAGGCCGTGAGAAAGCGCTTGTAGGCCGCCGCGGTAATGGCAAAGCCCTGGGGCACCGGCAGCCCCACCCGGTTGCCGATCTCTCCCAGGTTGGCCATCTTGCCGCCCACCGCGCCGGCCAGCTCCCGGTTCAACCTGGACAGGGGCAGGATATAGGGAGTCTCCGGGATGACGGGGACCGCGGCCAGCTCCTGCAGGATTTCCCGGTAAAGCTGCTCAAAAATGGGGATCAGCTCCGGGTAGCGGTCGTTGGTGAGCAGATTGAGTTCGGTGATCATGCCCGAGACGTTGCTGGTGAGCTGCTCCGCCTGGGTGTAAAGGTAGCCGGTGTCAAAGAGAAAGTCGCCGGAGAGTTTTTCCTCCATATCGGCCATGGTTTCCAGGGCCTGGTTGTTACCCCGCAGCAGCCGCCGGAAGTGGGCAAACTTTTCCTGCAGGAGGACCTGTTCGTCCTCTTCTTCCTTCAGGAAACGCCGCAGGAATTTGAAAAGCATAGCGGTCAGCTTTCAGCTTTCAGCAATCAGCAAAAGCGAGTTTTCCATTCAAATAACCAGTTAAGACCTTCATAATAGATATGAAACCCAACATTACCCAATTTATCGGGCGTGCCGGGCACGCCGAATCTTGGCGGCCACGGGCCGCCCTATAACTGCTCACCGCTCACTGCTTTTTAAAGGCCGCCAGCTCCCCCTGCATCCGCTTCCACTCCAGGGCCCGCCGGATGGTGATGAGGATGGTCTCCTTGCGGAAGGGCTTGGTGATGAAATCGTAAGCGCCCTTCTGGATGGCCTCTTCCGCGGTCTCGATGGTCCCGTAGGCGGTGATGATGACAATGGGCAGGGCGGCGTCGACCTTTTTGATGATATCGATGAGGTCCATGCCATCCACCAGGGGCATCTTGAGGTCGGTGACCACCAGATCGAAACGGTCTTCCTGGAGCAGCTTGCTCACTTCCAGGGGGTTGTTGGTGGTGACGACCTCGTACCCGGTCTTGTCCATCAGGATGGTTTTCAGCAACCTGAGCATATTGGGTTCATCGTCTACCACTAATATCCTTTCCGGCATGTTGTCCTCCTACGAATCTCTGGCCATTAATAGATACTGGCGATTTTTTCTGCCCCAGGCGGCTCCTGGTCAGGGGCTTCGGCCTCGGTAGCCGAGACCATGGGGAGATAAACCGTGAAGGTGGTGCCGTGCTTTTCCGGGTATTCCGCGGCCGGATAGCTGGTAAAGATAATATTTCCCCCGAACTTGGTGATAATGCCGTAGCTCACGGACAGTCCCAGGCCGGTGCCTTCCCCGGTCCTCTTGGTGGTGAAGAAGGGATCAAAGATCTTGGGCTGGGCCTCCCGGGGGATGCCGTTGCCGGTGTCGCTGAATTCGATGGCCACCCTTTTGCCGTCGGGGGCCGGCAAGGTGGCGACCCGGAGCAGGCCGCCGCCCCTCATGGCGTCCATGGCGTTGTTGATCAGGTTGATGAAGACCTGCTGCAGCTCCCGGGGGTCCCCCTTGACCCGGGGCAGATGGGGGGCCAGGTTGGACTCCAGGCGAATCTTCTTGGTCAGTAAGGTATTGTTTATCACCACCAGGGTCTTTTCCAGGATGCCGGTGACGTCCGCCGAAGTCTCGGTGACTTCCGGGGTGTGGGCAAAGGTCAGGAGGTTTTCCACAATCTTTTTGCACCGCAAGCCTTCTTCCTCGATGACCTGCAGGGTTTCGTGGATTTCCGGCAGGGATTCGGTCTGTCCCAGCAGGTGTTCGGAAAAACCCAGGATCACCGCGATGGGGTTGTTGATTTCATGGGCCACTCCCGCGGCCAGGGTGCCGATGGAGGCCAGTTTCTCCATGTTGATCAGGCGGTCTTCGATGGCCTTGCGGCCGGTGATGTTCCGGGAAATGATCTCGTAAGTAAAAATCTGGCCCTGCTCGTCCTTGATTCCCACGATGCTGGTGGAAAACCAGAACTCCTGGTCGCCGATGGCGACCTGGTGCCGCTTGCTCCTGACCCGGCCCGTTTCCTTGACTTCCCGGAGCCACTCCATATGGAAGTCTGCGGATTTCTTGTCAAAAATGTCATAAAAGGTGCGGCCGACGAACTCCTGGACATTGATCTCGGGGCCCTGGGGACTCCTGGGATAGGACCGGGCCATGGCAAAGAGATTGGCGGCGTAACGGTTGATGGAGAGGATGCGGCCGCCTTCGTCCACCGTGTAGATCAGGTCCGCGGCGTTTTCCACCAGCCCCTGGTAGCGGGCCTCGGACTTCTGCAACCGCTCCCGCTGGCGGCTCACTTCCTCCTGCAGGGAGGCGGAGAACTGCCGCTCGTAGCGGAAGTTCAGCATGAAGATGGTGCCGGAGAGCACTACGAAACCGATGATCACCTGCAGGAAGAATTGCCTGAGATAGAGGGAATGGACCACCCCTTCCACTTCGCTCACCGGGGCCACCACCGCCACCGACCAGGAGGGGGCGGGTGACTGTTCCTGGACAAAGGTGGTGTCGCCCAATCGCACCGGCGCATAGGCGATGAGCTTCTGGATGGTGCCCGCCATCCCCCCGTGCCAGCCGGAGATGTAGGTGCCCCAGCCCTCCTTGCCGGCCAGCATCTTCTCCCGCTGGATTTCGTTAATGGCGTCAAAGGAGATGGCCGGCATGCGCGCCTTACGCACCGTGAAGGCGTTTTTCCCCACAAATTCGCGCTCCGGGTGGGTCAGGAAGATGGCCTGGTTGTTCATGATCCAGGCATAGCCGGTCTTGCCGCTCTTGATGCCCCGGGTGAACTTGCCGGCCAGGTGATGGGCGTCGAGGTAGAAGGCCAGCACCCCGGACCAGGCCCCGGAAGGATGGGGATGGCTCTCATCCACCGATTCCTCGTAGGTGGGCACCGCCATCACCACGATGAGGCGGCCCACGTAGTTGGGGACCGCGGTGCAAACCGGCCCCACGTAAACCTGGCCTTTGTTCTCCGGCTTGCCGGCCCACTCCAGGAAGGGGGCGTCTTTATAAGCGCCGGTGGTGACGTGGTCCAGGCCCCGGCCGTCCACCAGGTGGGCCCGATTCCCCTGCCGGTCGAGGCGGACGATTTCCACCACCCCCTCCTCCTTGACGCTGGACAGGGTGGCCCGCATGCGGTTGGCCCAGGTCAGAGGTTCCAGGTACTGGATGGAGGGGGAGAAATTCAGGGTGCTCAACTCCCGCTTCAAGAAGTTGATGTCCTGCTCCAGCAGGCTGGCGGTGTGCTGGGCCAGCACCAGCTGCTGCTGGTTGAAGTCCTCCTTGACGATCTCCCGCATCTGGTTGGCGGACTTGAGACCCAGATAAATGCTGGTGCCCAACAGGATGAGGTTCACCGTCACCAGTAAGGCCAGGGCGTGCTTGGAAACCAGGAAAGGGAAGCGCCGCATCAGTTGGTGGCCTCCACGTGTTCGCGCAGAAAGTCTTTAATGTACCAGTCCACGATGCTCTCGGAAAACAGCACCATGTCCAGCTGCTTGGTGTACAGGGTGAGCTTACCCAACAATACCAGGCGCTGGCTCATATTTTCCAGCGAATATTTGGCCAGGCGGGCCTCGATGAGGTCCCCTTTCCGCTGGTAGTAGAGGTGCAGATGGTCGATGATTTCTTCAATGAGGCGGGCCCGCCGCTCCCGCCGTTCCGGGGTGGAGCCGCCGCCCCGGAAGCTGAAGGTCAGATAGTTGTCGTTGATTTGCTCCGAGAGGTAGGCCTCCACCGTGGAGAGATGATACCCCAGGCGGATGCTAAAGTTCATGTAATTTTTGGACAAGACCACGTAACTCTGGTCCCGCCAGGGGGCTTCGCCCTGGGCCACTTCCGCCTCGCCTTTGACGAAGACGGAAGACAGGCTTTGGACGCCCTGGGGTTTGGCCTGGGGCCAGCGCATGGCGGTGAGGCCCTTCCAGAAAGCCTTGAAGGGTAGGGAAACCACCTGCTGCGGCCGCACCTTGCGCCCCCAGGCCCGCTTGAGGCCGCCGCCCAGGTCCAGGATCCGCACCTTGAAGGGCAGGTCGGATTCCAGGTCCACCACTTCCCCGGCGGACTCCACTTCGTCTGTCGCCAGTCTGAACATCTCCCGCATGGAAAACTCGTGGGCAAAGCGCACGATGTCGTGGAGGGTGCGGCAGCCCTCGGGGGTGAAGGTGGTCTCATCCTTGGGGTTGATGAGGTTCAGGGGGACGATCTGCTTGACCACCGCCTGCAGGGCTTGAAAAACCGGGCTGTCCGCCAGGTCGTTCCGCCGGTCCTCCTCCGGCTCCAGGAGTTCGGTGATCATCCCGTCATAGACGTTGTTGTAGTTGGCGTCCACCGTCACCACTTGTCCGGGCTTGAGGATCTGGGTGGCGTTGCCGGTGTTCAAGATGGCGGGGAGGCGGAATTCCCGGGCCAAGAGCGCCATGTGGCCGGTGGGGCTGCCGGCGTCGGTAATGATGGCCGCGGCCTGGGGCATCACCGTCACGTACTTGGGGGAGGTGTGGCGGGCCACCAGGACGCCGCCGGGGGGGAAATTTTTCAGGTCCTCATCCCGGCGCACCAGCACCACGGGGCCGGCCCCCACCCCCCGGCAGGCCACGGTGCCCTGGTCAATGAGCACCGGGTACTGCTTGAGGGTCCGGATGGGCGGCCGCTCCGGGGCCTTCTTGGCCGGGACCTGCAGCAGCCGGGACTGCAGGAGCCATAGCTGACCCGCCTCGTCCAGGGCCCACTCCACGTCCTGGGGTTTCCGGTAATGGGCCTCCAGGATGGCCGCCCACTTGAGCAGCTCCTCGATCTGGGGCGGCGCCAGGCAGGGGGCCGTCACCTGCTCCGGCGGCACCGGCGCCTCCTCCACCCCGCCGCCGGGACGGCTCACCAGCATCACTTCTTTGGCCGGGATGGTTTGCTTCAGGACGCGGCCGGGGGGATCGTAGGCCACCAGGTAATGGTCCGGATTGATGACGCCGCCCACCGCGTATTTGCCCAGGCCCCAGACCGCGTTGATCAGAGCCCCCTCCACCTCCGAGGCCTCGGGGTTGCGGGTGAAGAGGACGCCGCTGGCCCGGGCCCGGATCATGGGCATCACCGCCACCCCCATGGCCATCTCCTCTTCTTTGAACCCCTTGTTTTTGTAATAAAACAGGGCCCGGGGAGTGAACAGGCTGGCCACGATGTCTTTATAGCGGCTCACCATTTCGGCGGGCGGCACATTGAGATAGGTGGCGTACTGCCCGGCAAAGGTGAAGGTCAGGTCCTCGCCCACGGCGCTGGAGCGCATGGCCACCAGGGGGGCCTCACCCCCGGGGGCCGGCAGGCGGCCGTAGGCCTCGGTGATGGCCTCCTCAAGCGGCGGCGGCACCTGGGCCGCCAGCACCATCCCTTTCAGCTCCTCGCTGACCTGGGCCAGGCTGTCCAGGTCGTCCAGGCGCCAGCGCCCCAGGAGGTCGGTGATGCGGGCCGCCAGCTGATTGTGGTCCAGGAACACCTTGTAGGCATAAGTGGAGATGGCAAAGCCCGGCGGCACCGGCAGGCCCACCCGGTTTTTGACTTCGCCCAGGTTGGCGTTTTTGCCCCCCACCATCTCGGCCAGGCCGGCGTCCAGGTCGGCAAAGGAAATGACCAGGGGCGCGGCGGGAATCTCCCGGCGGCGGCTGAGTATCTGCTGCACTGCTGCACTGACGCGCTCCAGGGCGGCGCTCAGGTTTTGGTAGCGGCCGCTCCCCAAGCCGTTGAGGGCCGCCACCAGGGACTCGGCCTCCTGGTGGAGTTGGTTTACCGTGGCCCGGATGTACTGCAGGTCGAAAAGGTAATCGCCGGAGAGCTTCTCTTCCATGTCGGCCATGAGGGCCAACACCTGGTTGTTGGCGGCCAGCAAGCGCTGAAAGTGGGCATATCTTTGGGACAGTCCGGCCTGGGTCTGGTTGGCCCGGTGATTTACTTGAGTGAGGCGTTGCCAGGCGCGCTTCAGGGTGGTCACCATGCCCCCCCGATTCTAAGTAAGTAACTGTTTCCGGTAATCACAAGTCTACGATTTTTATTTATATTTTAGCTAATTCAGACCAGGCGGTCAAGTTCGGCGTGGCTTCCTCGACTTGATGTTACGCAAAGCGGAAAAATAGATTAATTTCCCCCTCACCCTGACCCCCTCCCCCAATGGGGGAGAGGGATACTAATTGTACGTCATAAATAGAGTATTGACCCAACCATGATGAAATCCCCCCCAGCCCCCCTTTTCCAAAGGGGGAGCTAAAGGGGGTTCCCATAAAAGTCCCCCTTTGAAAAAGGGGGATTTAGGGGGATTTGTTAAGCTTTACGGGGGGATACCATCGGCTTTAAATGCTCTAAGTTTGACGTCAAATTAATATGGGAAAATGAATCTCGTTAATGCTCTTGGTAATAAAAGGTAGGGTTCGTACCTTGGCTCCTCCCCCTGGAAGCGGCGAGAAGAGATGACCCCCAAATTGCCGCCTACCCCGGCCCGGCCATGGCCTGCAGGGCGAGAGGACCGCACCGTCAGGTAAGTTTACCATGGGGCTGCGGCTTACCAGACGGAGGCCCGTGGGGATCAACCCACGGGCGGCGCCCGCCGTCACATCTCAAATATCAACAAATAAGCGGAGCAGAGGATGATGGTGATGAGCATGGGGACGAAACAGGCCTTCATGTAATAAAGAAAGGAAATATGGTAGCCCGCTTTTTCCGCCAGGCCCACGGTGACCACATTGGCCGAGGCCCCGATCATGGTGCCGTTGCCTCCCAGGCAGGCCCCCAGGGCCAGGGACCACCAGAGGACGCCGCTTTCGGCCCCCGGGATGGTCTGGTTGAGATAGGCGATGATGGGCAGCATGGTGGCGGTGAAGGGGATGTTGTCGATGGCGGCGGAGGCCAGGGCCGAGACCCACAGGACCATAAGGACCGCCACCACCAGGGAGCCGCCGGAGACCTGTTGGACCCATTCGGCGATGGCCTGAATCAGCCCGGTCTCTTCCGCCCCGGACACCACGATGAACAGGGCCATGAAAAAAACCAGAGTGGGCCACTCCACTTCGTGCTCCAACATCTCCACGATATCCACCCGGGTGATGGCCAGCAGCAGCATGGCCCCGGTGAGGGCGGCGATGGAGGGCTCCATGTGGAGCACCCCGTGGATGATGAACAGGAAGATGGTGAAGGCCAGCAGGCCCAGGCACATGAGGAGCAACTTTTTGTCGGTGATGCGGTATTCCTCCCGGAGGTAGGCGATGGTGCGCGGCACGTCTTTGACTTCGGCCTCCAGGTAGGACTTTTTATACCAGTAAACGTAGTAAACCAGGGATACCACCATGCATATGGCCACGATGCCGGTGAGGTTGGTCACGAAGTCCATAAAGCTGAGGCGGGCGTACGAGCCGATGAGGATGTTGGGCGGGTCGCCGATGAGGGTGGCGGTGCCGCCGACGTTGGAGGCGAAGACCTCGGGGATCAGGAAGGCTATGGGATTGATCTTCAGGGCCACCGCGAGCTCGATGGTCACCGGGATCATCAACAGCATGGTGGTGACGTTGTCCAGAAAGGCCGAGGCCACCGCGGTGACCGTCATCAGGATGGCGGCCAGGATGAGGACGTTGCCCCGGGCCAGGGCATAGGATTTGTAGGCCAGCCACTGGAACAGCCCCGTCTTTTTCAGGACCCCCACGATGATCATCATGCCCATGAGGAGGAAGATGACGTTCAGGTCGATGGCCCGCATGGCGTCCTCGAAGGAGAGGATGAAGTATCTTTTGTCAAAGGTGCCGGCGGTATAGGAGACGAACATGACCAGGGCCGCGCCCAGGAAAGCCGCCAGGGTGCGGTGCATCAGCTCAGAAGCGATGATTATGTACACCAGGAGCAGCACCAGGGTGGCGATCCAGAAGGCCGGGGTGATCTGGCGGTACATGGTGAGCTGCTGCTGGGCTTGAAAGAGGCGGTTGCCGGCCTGGTCCCGGCCCGCTTCCAGCAGTTTAACCGGGGTGGGCGTCAGGGGCCGCCAGCTGGGCTTGTGGGCCGCCACCTCCACCCGGGCTGCCGGCAGGGTGCCGGCCGTTAGGGACAGTTCCGCCAGGAAGTTGCCCTGGTTGCCGGTGGTGACGGCGTCCGCCCCCGCCGGCTTGACCTGGCGGCCATTGACCAGCACTTCCACTTCCACTTCCTTGACCCCCTTGCCCTGGAGGTTTTTGACGGCCCCGGCCAGGCTGAGACGGTCTCCGGGAGGAGCCGGGGACGGGGCGGCCAGGACCCCGTCAGTTATCAGGAGGCCGGTTAACAGCAAAAAAATCATGCCCCGGGCGGCGGTCTTAAACTTCATGGTCATAGGTACTCCATCAGCAAATTTATGGCGCGGTTCCAATTTAGAACTCTGTAAAATATGGGAAATGCCAATTTAAGGAATTTCTTTTTATTCCCTCCCCCTTGATGGGGGAGGGTTAGGGTGGGGGTGACTAATTTTATAATGTCAATATGTTATCCGCCTCCCCCTAACCCCCTCCCACCAGGGGAGGGGGAAGAAGCAAGGACTTATTTTCGGGCAGGAGGTTTTTTCAGAGCTCTCCAATTATCCAAGTCGAAGGAGGTCTGCGAACCGATGGGGGAGCAGGGGCCTTGGTTGCCGACAGCTCCCAACCTGAATACGGGTTCCCGGCGCTTTAACCCGGGTCATGCAATACCGGCCGGACCCAGCGGCGGACGCGGGAATAAAGGGGTGGGAGAGGCCGGCCACCGGCCCCTCCCTATGTAAAACCGGCGCCTGCTACTTGGGCGCCAGCACCGGCATGCCCTGCATGGGCCAGATGAAGTAGCAGAACACCGCCAGGAAGGCCATGAGAATGATGCTGGGCACCCAGCCGTAAATAAAAAACTCCCCCGCGGTGAACTGCTTGCTCTCGTAGGCGATGGCGTTAGGGGCGGCGCCGATGAGCAGGTTGAAGGGCATGCCCGCGGTGGCCAAAGAGGCGAAGAAGATGACTTCCGGGGCCACGCCCAGATACTTGGCGATGACCAGGGACACCGGCAGGGTGATGGCGATGGCCGCCACGTTCATGATGAAGTTGGTCATGACCAGGACAAAGAAGGCAATGGCCAGGACAAACACCAGCCAGGGGGCCCTTTGGAACCAGGTCACCCAGCTCACCGCCAGCCATTCCGCTGCCTTGGTGTCATAGAGACAGTAGCCGATGCTCATGGCCCCGCCGAAGAGCAGGATGATGTTCCAGGGGATGGTCTCCATGTCCTCCACCACCAGGGTGCGGGTGAGGAAGAAGAGCACGGTGGCGACGATCATGATGGCGGCCCGGTCCATGTTCTTGAAGAAGGGGATGGGGGAGAAGGACTTGAGCATGAAAAGCCCCAGAACCACCACCACCATGGCGATGACGAACTTCTCCTTGGGGTTCATGGGCCCCAATTCTTTGCCCAGATCCGCCACCCTCTGCCGCAGCCCGTCAATGCGGGCCCTCTCAGGTTTGAAACAAAAAATCACCGTGAGCCAGATGAAGAAGACCATGATGGCCCCCAAAGGGAGCATGTACCAGGTGAGCTGAAAGAAGCCGATTTCCGTGCCGCCGGTGAATTTCTGGAACATGCCGGCGCCGGCCACGGCCCGGGCCGACCCCAGGAAGGTGATGATGGAACCGGCGCCCGCGGCCCAGGCCATGCCAATGAACAGGCCCTTGCCGAACCGGGTGGGCTGGTCGGATTCAGTATAGAGGGCGTGAATGGCCATCAGTAAGGGGAAAATGGCCGCGGCCACCGCGGTGTGGGCCATGAGCAGGGTCATGCCGGCGATGATGATAAAGGAGCCCAGGAGGATGAAATTAGTGTTCTCCCCCACGATGTTCAGCATCTTGTAGGCCATGCGCTTGGTGAGCCCGGAGACCGCGAAGGCCGTGCCCATGACCACGGAGCCGAAAATAAACCAGACGGATGGGTCAAAGAAATCTTTCAGAGCCGCGTCAGCGGTGCGAATCATGAAGATGGTCTGGAACAGGCCGATGGCAATGGCGGTGGCCCCGATGGGCATGACCTCGAAGATCCACCAGACCGCGGCCAAGAGGAAGAGTCCCAGGGCCATCCTGCCTTGCGGCGGCAGGGGGAAGTGCTTGCCGGAGGGGTCCACCGCATCCGGCAAGTCGCTCATATAGTAAAAAAGAAAGAATAAGACCAGACCCAGGACAATAAAAAATATCCGTTTCCAGTCGATGACCCGTTTTTTGGGGGCCAGGATGATTTCTTCGGGCATCTCCGGCAGGCCTGCGCCCACCGGCATTTTGCTGATTTCCTCCGCCATCACTACCACTCCTTATATGAAGTAAGAGAAATCGCCTCTCTCTGCTTACTCGCCCAGGACTAACTTGGAGATTTCGGTGAAGAGGTCGCTCAAGCGGATCATGCCCGCCACCTTGCTGTCCATCATTACCGGCATGAGGCCCACGTTTTCCTTGATCATCAGGAACAGGGCCTTGACGATGGGGTCGTCGCCGTTCACCGTGACCTTGATGGGGCTCATGACCTCGCTCACCGGCTTCTGGGACTGCTCCTTCATTTTGGGGCCGAAGAGATCGCCCATCAGCACCGTCAGGCTGGGATCGGCCTTGATGAGGTCGGTCTCTTTGAGGAATCTGGGCTCCAGCCCCCTGATGATGTCCCGCAATGTCAGGATGCCCAAGAGCTGGTATTTTTCATCAAACACCAGCACCGCCCGGGGTTCAAAGGAGCCTTCGAACTTGATGGCCGCTTCCCGGACAATGGCCATGGCCTGGCGCAGGGTGAACCAGTAGGGGATGTGAGGATAATCCTCCAGGGGGATCATCAGATTCTTGACCTTCTTTTCGTAAGGCATGGAAGTCCTCCAAGTTGCATTTTGTTACATAATTCACAAACTAATTTTCCCTTTTAATGGAGTGCCGCTTAAAAGTCAAGATATAAGTGGAAAAAAATCTAGCACCGTCCTGGGTTTTTCCTTTGACAAAAAAATAGGGTAAGTGTAATGCTTCACAAGCATAAATCTCGGCCATCTCATTCAGGAGAGTACTGGCATGACTGGGAAATATTATTGCAGAATGCAACGTCTATTCTTCGCTTTCCTGCTGGTTTTCTTTCTCGCCTCGGGAGTCCTGGCCGCTCCCGCGGCACCCCCCGGGGATCACCTGGCGGTATCCGGGCTGATTACCAATCCCATGGGCAAGGGCCTCAAGGAAGTGGAAGTGGAGGTCCTGGTAAACGGCCAACACGTCAAGCCCTTGGGTAAAGAGGCCGAAGTAACCACCGGCAAACCCGGCGGTTTTGTGGCTGACTTCATTCTGCCCGCTGGCACCCTGCCCGGCGCCAAGGTGGAGGTCAAGGCCGCAAAGCCTTCCTGGAAGCCCATTCCGGCCACCCCGGTCAAGGTGGTGGAGGCCGGGGTGGACGCCCAGGGCAACCGCCTGTTCCAGGCGGCCCAGAACCTCTCCATGGAGCGCACCGTCACCGCGGGTTTCTGGATCGCCAGTATCATCCTGCTGCTGGTTTACTTGGTGATCTCGCTCGAGTGGATGCACCGCACCCTGGTGTCCTTTCTGGGCGCGGCCCTCATTCTGTTCGTCACCTACACCCTGGGGACCTGGGACAAATCCTTCTTTATCATCTCCTTTGAAGACGCCATGGGGGCCATCGACCTGAACGTCATCTTCCTGCTCTTAGGGATGATGATCTTCGTGGGGGTGATGAAAAAGACCGGGATGTTCCAGTTCCTGGCCTACAAAGCCTATGCCATGGCCAAAGGCAATGTCTTTGTCCTGTCCTTCGTCCTCCAGATAATCACTGCGGTGATTTCGGCCTTTCTGGACAACGTCACCACCATGCTCCTGGTGCTGCCGGTGACCATCGAGATCGCGGTCACCCTGAAGATCAACCCCCTGACCTTGCTGGTCCCCGAGGCCTTTGCCTCCAACGTCGGGGGCACCGCCACCCTCATCGGCGACCCGCCCAACATCCTCATCGGCTCCTATGCCGGGCTCACCTTCGGCCAGTTCGTGCAGAACCTGACCCTGATCTGCACTATATCCTTGATAGCCTCCTCCTTGTTCTTAGTATGGTGGAACAAGAAGGAATACCTCAAGGCCGAAGTGAAGGATGTGCCCCGCACCATCGAATTTTTAAAGGAGCAGTACAAAATCACCAACAAGAAGCTGATGAACCAGGGTCTCATCCTCCTGGGCATCACCATCTTGCTCTTTGCCCTCCACGGGTTCCTGCACATGCAGGTGTCGGTGGCGGCGCTCATCGGCTCGCTCATTTTGGTGGCCGTCTCCAAGGAGGACATCGTGGAGTTGCTGGAGAAAGAGGTGGAATGGCCCACCCTGGTCTTCTTCATCGGCCTGTTCATGGTCATCGCCGGGGCCGAAGAGACCGGCCTGATCCAGATGATCGCCAATTTGGTGAAGGACGTCTCCGGCGGCAACCTCACCGCGGCCATCATCATCGTCCTCTGGGTGAGCGCCATCGCTTCGGCCTTCATCGACAACATCCCCTTCACCGCCACCATGCTGCCCATCATCGCCTTCCTGAACCAGACCATCCCCGGGGCGGAAAGCGGCGTGCTCTGGTGGTCCCTGTCTCTGGGGGCCTGCCTGGGGGGCAACGGCACCATGATCGGGGCCTCGGCCAACGTGGTCACCGTGGGCCTGGCCGAAAAGGCGGGCTACCACATCTCCTTCCTGGATTACATGAAGGCCTGCTGGTGGCCCATGATGATCACCGTGACCATTGCCATGGTCTACTTGCTCATGGCCTATTAATTTATTCGAGTTAAAGAGATTTGCCGGGGCGGGCGGAGAAACCCGCCCCGGCGTTTTTTTGCGCCTACTTCCCGCTTTTAGGAAAGGCAGGCCAGGCCACCGGTGCCAGGGAGCCCGGGGACCGGAGCGGCCACCCATCTGCCTGATATTAATTTGACGTCAAACTTAGAGCATTTGAAGCCGATGGTATCCCCCCGTAAAGCTTGACAAATCCCCCTAAATCCCATGCTGTTCACTTAAGCACCGAGATGATGCGAGGTCATGTCTCTTGTCATTCTGAGGGAGCCGAAGGCGACCGAAGAATCTCTTAATACGAGATGCTTCGCTTCGCTCAGCATGACAAAAAAATGTAGGGTGGGCACTGCCCACCAAATCCTTAGAAAAGAACCGCTTAAGTGAACCGTATTGCCCCTAAGTCCCCCTTTTTCAAAGGGGGACTTTAAAGGACCCCCCTTTAGCTCCCCCCTTTGTAAAAGGGGGGCTGGGGCAGTAGAGTCCCATACGAAAATTGGGCTGGCAGCCCGGGTCGCTGCCCCATGAACTAACCATGATGAATATTTAAGCAATTATGAAGGTGGGCCGTGCCCACCCTACATTTCTGGACATGATGTCCTTGGTTTGGCGAGGACTACCATCTTCATCACAAATATTTGGTGGCACAGGCTTTCCAGCCTGTGCCGGCGCAGGCTAAAACCTGCGGCTACATTCTGTCAATTTATCCGCTTAACATCGATTGCAAAATCCCTGCCGGACACTACTGGGGCTGGGGGGGATTTCATCATGGTTGGGTCAATACTCTATTTATGACGTACAATTAGTATGAGAAGCCGCGGGCGGCGCCATTGATGGCGCCCTGCCGTTATGCCCTCTCCTGGGGGGGAGAATAGAATCAACCGGGGGGTCGAAAAAAAAGGCGGCTCCCCCGGGGGAGCCGCCTTGATTGAACCTCACGGTTCGCTATGATGGATCAGTCCTGGGTTTTGACCACCAGGACCGAGCAGGGCGAGTAGGTCACCACCTTGGAAGCGGTGCTTCCCAGGAAGGACGAAGTCTTGCCGGCCAGGCCGCGGCTGCCGATGACGATGAGGTCGGCCTTCTCGTCCCGGGCCACCCGGACGATCTCATCCGCGGGGGAAGGGCCGGTGGCCAGCAGCACCTCCGGCTTGATGCCGCATTTCTGGGCGACTTCTTTGGCCCGGGCCAGCGCAATTTCGGCCTGGGCTTTCATCTTTTCAGCAATATAGGCGCCTTCTTCCAGATCGGGTACCTGCATGGCAGCCGCCACCAGGATCAGAGATGACGGGGCTTTAGATTGGGCCAGGTCGCAGGCGGCTTCCACCGCCTTCAGGGAGTAGGCCGAACCATCCACGGGAACCAGTATTTTCATGTTCAACCCCCCTCCTTCATGGCGTAGGCTGCCTTTTCGGCCTTCTCCTTCTTGAAGCCCTGCCACAGTTTGATCATGATCACCGCGCACATGCCCAGGGCGGCGCACATCACCACCCAGCCGGCCGTGACGGTCATATTGAATTGCTTTAAGGCCACCGAAGACCCGGCCAGGATGATCATGATGGCGAAGAGCAGCCGGATGCCGTAGCCCCGGATGTACTTGACCGCGGTGACGCCGATCTGGGCCCCGATGGAGGCGCCGATGAGCATGAGGATGGCGGCGATGATCTCCACCCGGCCCTTGATGCCGTAAGTGAAGCAACCGTAAGCGCCGGAGAACAGGACCGAGAAGAGGTCGGTGCCCACCGCGATGGCCGTGGGGCAGCCGATGAGATAGATCAGGGCTGGCATGCGGATGAAGCCGCCGCCCACCCCCAGGAAGCCGGAGAGCCAGCCGGTGAAGAGGAAGACCCCGGTGACGGTCCAGAAGGAAATGGTGATGCCGGAGGCCGGAAAATGGATCATGGGCGGCAGGTTCCAGGCCTTGCGGGCCGGCATCGCCACCCCGGTCCGGGCCGCCGCCGCCACCTTGGCCGCCTGGGCCGCGGCCCGCTTGTCTTTGGTGGCGTAATCGTAGAGCATGTAGATGCCCAGCCCGAAAAGGAGGACCATATAAGTATAACGCACTATGGGGCCGGCAATACCCAGCCTGGTCAGCCACATGACATTTTGGGCCCCGATCTCCACCCCGATGACCGAGCCCACGATGGACAGGAGCCCCAACTTCATGTCCACGTTGCCCATTTTGCGGTGTTTGGCGGTGGCCACGATGGATTTGCCGAAGATGTGGGCCAGGTCGGTGCCGATGGCGTAGGCCATGGGAAAGCCGAAGATGTTCAGGGCCGGGGTGACCACCCAGGCGCCGCCCACCCCGAAGAAGCCGCCCAGCACCCCCACCGAGAAGCCGATGGCCACCAGGATGAGGGCGTTGAATTGCATCTCGGCAATGGGTAAATATACATTGAAAATATCAAACATTACGCAGTTCCTCCCCTCCGGGTGCTATTCGTGGTGCTCGATCTTATGGACTTCCATGCCGATCATCTTTAAGAAGACATCGGTGACCACGGCGATGAGCATGCCCACCGCGCCCATGAGCGCCGTGACGATGATGGCGTAAAGCCACATATTGTCGTTATACCAGCTGGCGAAGAAGTAATTGATGCCGCTCAATTTCGTCACATCCACTTTCTTCTCCAATGCTTCGGCTTTCTCCGCCGCGGCCCACACCAGGGTAGGCAGTCCCAGTAAGAAGAAATTAAAGATGATGACCCAAAGCTTTTTCAATGTTGTCCACCTCCCTTCAAAATGTCACAATTTATGTGCCTGGCCGGTGAGGCAAAAAAATACCCCCCGGTTAATTATCGCCCTCAAAAATACCTAGGCAATGGCCGTGCCAGGGCTGGGGCAAAATTGCCAGGAGATTAACTGCCTAGAAATAGATGAAATTCCCAGGGACATGGGAACTTTTGCCCCCAGCCTGGAAAAATTTATCTGTCAGAAATTTTTACAGTTTGTAAAAATCTGGTCTACTTTATTATTTTTCATAAACTTATTAGATAGTTAGTCTATAAGTGAAAAATGGCACAATTTCGGGTATTATTTCTTATTTTAAAATTTATTTCAAACAAAATTAAAAATTAATTATCCATCTGGATTCAGTCAGGGTAAATTTGGAACAGGAAAGTTTATGAGCCTCCTTGATTTCTTCCGCCGTAAAAAGAAAGCCGCCCCCCCGGCGCCCACCCTGAGGGAGATCTGGCAAGGTTTCCAACAGGTCCTGGCCCGCAACAACGAAGCCCTGGTGATGATGGGGGACCTGGAGGAAAAGCTTTCGGTTCCCGGCGGCCTGGACTTCCAGTCCCTGGGGAGCCGGGTGGAGATCCTGGACCGTCTGTTTGCGGACCTGGTGGGGGCGCTGCGTCGCATGTCCGGGGGCCGCTGGCCGGAGCTGGAAGCGGCGCGCCTCAGGATCCAGGCAGCCATCCACCGGCGGCTGGAGGAGAGGCCCCTGGTTCCCCCCAGCCCCCTGCTGGTGCGCCTGGAAGAGGCGGGACCCGAGCTGTATGGGGCCCTGGGGGGCAAGGCCGGCAATCTGGCCCGGGTGCAGAATGAATTGGGCCTGCCCGTGCCCCCAGGGGTGGTGGCCACCCTGGCGGCGTACAAGTTGTTCATGGAACAGGGGCCCGATCCTCTCCTGCCCCGGCTCAAGGCCCGGTTGGCCAGTCTCGACCTGGCGGACGAGGCCGCGGTGGACCGGACCGCCAAAGAACTCCAGGCCATGGTGGCGGCCCAGCCCATCCCCCCGGAGCTGTCCCAGGGTTTGCTGGCAGAAGCCCGGCGCCTGGCGCCAGAGCCGGGCCAGATGCTGGTGGTGCGCAGCAGCGGCGGCCGGGAGGACCTGGCGGCCACCTTCGCCGGCCAGTATGAGACCTTCCTGGGAGTGGCCCCCCAGGAGGTGCCGGAGCGCTGGCGCCAGGTGGTGGCCAGCCAGTTCGGCCAACGGGCCATGATTTATTTTAAAATCCAGGGTCTGGACCTTGCGGAAGCCGCCATGGGGGTCCTGATCCAGCGCCTGGTGGCAGCCAAAAGCGCCGGGGTCATGTTCACCACCATCCCGGCGTCCTTCGACCCCGACCGCATAGCGGTGAGCGCCACCTGGGGCCTGGCCGCGGACCTGGTGGGCGGCAAGGTCAGCGCCGATGAATACGTGGTCTCCAAGAAGACCGGCAGATTGCTGACCGCCACCTATGCCTTGAAGGAGCACTGCCTGGCCGTAAAGGAAGGCCGGCTGGTGCGGCAGTCGGTGCCGCCGGAGCTGGCGGCGGCCCCGGCCCTGGAGGAGGCCGACCTCGCCAGGATGGCTGCTTACGCCCGGGCGTTGGAGGAGCATTGCGGGGTTCCCCACGGGGTGGAATGGGTCAAGGATGAACAGGGGCGGCTTTTCCTGGTGCAGTCCCGGCACCTGCAGCTGGCCGGAGTCGAGGACCGCTGCGTGCGGGAAGCGGCCGAGGCCGTGGCCGGGGCCCGGGTGTTGTTGGAGGCCGGGAGCATCGGCTCTCCCGGGGTGGCCGCGGGACCGGTCTTCCATCTCCCCGAGGGCGAGCCGCTCTCCGAAGTGCCGGCCGGCGCGGTGCTGGTGGTGCTCCGCACCACCCCCCGGCTGGCCCCGGTCCTGCCCCGGGTGGCGGCCCTGGTCACCGACGTGGGCTCCGCCACCGGGCACCTGGCCCTGGTGGCCCGGGAATACGGCATCCCGGCGCTGGTGGATACCGTTAAGGCCAGCCAGGCGCTGGCTCCGGGCCAGGTGGTGACCGTGGACGCATACAACGGCCGGGTTTACCAGGGGAGGGTGGAGGAGCTGCTGCGCCTTGCCACCCGGCCCAAACCGCCCCTAACGTCCCTGGCCTGGGAAAGGCTCCGGCCGGTGGTGGACCTCATCGCGCCCCTCACCCTGGTGGACCGGAGGAGCCCGACTTTCCGGCCGGAAAATTGCCGCAGCTACCATGATATCGCCAGGTTCGCCCACGAGAAGGCCATCCAGGAGATGTTCGGCCTCATGGACCAGGTGGCCGCGGGCAAGGTTCCCGCCCTGAGACTCCTGAAGCTCAAGACCGACCTGCCCCTGAACCTCCACCTGGTGGACCTGGGGGAGGGCCTGGCAAGCCACGAGACCCCGGTGCCCACCGAGGACATCCTCTCCCGGCCCATGCGGGCCCTGTGGCGGGGCATCAGCCACCCCGGCATCACCTGGGCCGGGCCGGTGCCCGTGGATGTGGGCGGCTTTTTGCACGTGCTGGGCCAGTCGGCCATCCGGCCGCCCGAGAAGTTCTGGGACAAGACCTACGCCATCGTGGGGGCCAATTACGTCAACTACGCCTGCCGCCTGGGGTATCACTTCCAAAGCGTGGACAGCTACATCGGGGACTTCCCCGCGGTCAACTACATCAACTTCACCTTCAAGGGCGGGGCCGCAGACGACACCCGGCGCATCCGCCGCATCCGGCTCATCGCCACGGTGTTGGAGCGGCTGGGCTTTGAGATGGAGATTTACGGCGATGTGATCCGGGGCCGCTTCCGCAAGCGCCCCGCCCCGGAGATGGAAGAGCGGCTGGATCTCCTGGGCCGCCTCATGGCCTACGTCCGCCAGATGGACATGCTGATGAGCGATGACGCCATCAGCCAGACCCTGGCCGAACGCTTTCTGGCCGGCCATTACGAGAGACCGGGGGAAGTGAAAGGTGAGGGGGAGGGCTAGTGTTCTGTTTCGTAATTAATATGATATTTAAAAGCCTGATTTTTACCCCCCTTTTATAAAGGGGGGCAGGGGGGATTTTATAATAACCACCTGAAAATCCCCCTAAATCCCCCTTTTGCAAAGGGGGACTTTAAGACCCTGAGAGCTTAGGTTTTGGTTTGATTTGCCATCATACTATTTATGAAACACAACATTAGAAGCTATTGCAAAACCCCATCTTGCCATGCAATGTCATCCTGAGCGAAGCGAAGAATCTTGTATTTTTAATAACTTGAGATCCTTCACTGCGTTCAGGATGACAGAAAAAATGAGTTTTGCAACAGCTTCTAGTTTCTGTCGGGGAGGGGTCCGGGAAACGCCGGCCCCCATCTCTAACTGCCGGCCTGCGGCCCCCCCTGGCTTGGCTCAGGGCCGGGAGCAGAGAAAAGTCGGCTCGCCTTTCCCCCGGCACCTGGCCTGGCCCCCCATCTATCTTCCCCTGATAATCATCCTGGTTTTATGCCTCTGGGGAGGGCCCGCACCGGCCTGGGGCGCCGAAGGGCCGGAGGCCCCAGTCAGCGGCGGTTCCACCCCCTGGTGGGTGTGGGCCCTGGTCCTTTTTGGCTTCTCCTTTATCGTGGGGATCCTGTCCCTGCTGGGAGGCATGGGGGGCGGCACCCTCTTCGTGTCCATTGTCGGCGGTTTTCTCCCTTTTCATCTGGACTTTGTGCGTTGCGCCTCCCTGCTGGTGGCCCTCTCCGGGGCCCTGTCCGCCGGCCCCGGCCTCTTGCGCTTCGGCATGGGCGATTTGCGCCTGTCCCTGCCCACCGCCCTGATGACCTCCACCGGCGCCATCTTCGGGGCCATGATCGGCCTGAAGCTCCCCGCGCACGTCATCCAGATTGCCCTGGGGTTTATCATCCTGGGGATCGTGGCGGTCATGGTGAAGGCCAAGAGGTCGGAATATCCGAAAGTTAAGGAGGCGGACGTCTTGTCCCACCATTTGGGGCTGGCGGGCGTTTATCTGGACCGGGCCACCGGCGAGGAAGTGTCCTGGAGGGTGCGCCGCACCCCCCTGGCCCTGGGCTCCTTTCTGCTGATAGGCATTATGGCCGGGGTGTTTGGGATCGGGGCCGGTTGGGCCAACGTCTCGGTGCTCAACCTGATCATGGGCGCGCCCCTGAAAGTGGCGGTGGGCACCAGTAAACTCATCGTCTGCCTAACCGACACCGCGGCGGCCTGGGTGTACCTGCACAGCGGCGCCGTGATGCTGGTGGTGGTGGTGCCCAGCATCATCGGCATGATGCTGGGCAGTTGGGTGGGAGTGGGCATTCTGGTCCGCATTGCGCCCATCCGATTGCGCTATGTCGTCATTGCCTTGCTTTTATTTGCGGGGATAAGATCCTTGTTAAAAGGGTTCGGTATCTGGAATTGACTGGGAGGGAGGATCATGGCTCGAGAGCCGGGTTCTGACATTCAGCTTTATTATGCCAGGGTCATCGACCGGGCGGCAAAATTGGCCTTTTGCCTGCTCCTCATCACCTTTGCCGTTTATATCTCGGGAGTTTTGCGTCCCTATGTGGCCCTGGAGGATCTGCCCCGTTATTGGAGCCAGCCGGCGCACCATTACTTACAGGCGGCCCAGATCCAAACCGGGTGGACTTGGCTGGGCAAGTTGCACCACGGGGATTTCCTCAATTTTATCCCCATCGCCATCATGGCTGGGGTCACCTTCCTCGGGTACCTCTGTGTGCTCTCTAAATTCTTCCGGAACCGGGAGACAATTCTGGGAATAATAATTATCATACAGTTGGTGGTGCTGGCTCTGGCTGCTTCCGGAATCATCAGGACGGGAGGTCATTGAGATGGAACAACCGCCGATCTGCCCCGCCAGGCTCGAAAAACTCCTGGTTTGCACCGATGGTTCGCCCGACAGCCAGGGGGCCCTGGCGGGCACCCTGGCCCTGGCCCGAACCTGCGGCAGCAAGATCTATATTTTGCAGGTACTGGAATTTAATCCGGAATTCGAGGCGGTGGCCCCGGAATTGGTGGCGGCCCGCGAATCCCAGGTGCGTGATTTCCTGGAATCATGCCGGGCCGAGGCCGAAAGGCTGGACGTGCCCATCGAGACCCGGGTGCGGCGGAGCGAGGCCGCTTATGAAGCAATCGTGGCCGAGGCCCAGGAGATCAAGCCGGATCTCATCATCATGGGCCGCCGGGGCCGGTCCCGTCTCTTCCGCCTGTTAATGGGGAATGTCACCGCCCGGGTCATTGGCTACAGCCCCTTCAATGTTCTGGTGGTCCCACAGAAAGTCTCCCTGGAATTCAAGAAAATCCTGGTGGCCAGCGACGGCTCCCCTTACAGCTACGCCGCCTGGGACGAAGCCCTGTTTATCACCCAGCGGGTGGGCGGCAGGCTCATGGCCATTTCCGTGGCCCGGGAGGAAAGGGAACTGCCCACCGCGGCGGCCATAGTCAAGAGGCTGGCGAAAGAGGCGGGCTACAAGGGGATAACCATAGAGACCCTGGTGGTGCAGGGACGCCCGTTTGAGGCCATCGTCCGGGCAGCCAAAGAAAAGCAGGCCGGTCTCATCGTGATGGGGACTTTGGGGATGACCGGCCTCACCTCACTGCTCATGGGGAGCGTCACCGAGCGGGTCATTGCTACCGCCCCTTGTCCGGTGATGGTGGTCAAGAAAGCAATTTGAAGAGTTCTGAAGGGGACGGTTTTAGCGGCTTAGCCAGAGACCGCTTCCTTTGCACCCCTATAATCACCGGGAGGAAGGCATGGAGATGAAGGCCCCCGCCATCTGTCCATCCCACTGGCGCAGGCTGCTGGTCTGCACCGACGGCTCCGCCGAGGCCAGGCATGCGGTTTCCCAAACCCTGGCCCTGGCCCGGGCCTGCGGCAGCCGGGTTGGGGTGCTGGGGGTGGTGGAAATTATTCCGGAGGTGGAAGCCGTGGCCCCGGACCTCCGGGCCCGGCAGGAAGCGGAGGTCCGGGAGGAGATGAGAGCTATCCAGGCGGAAGCCGCCGGGATGAAGGCGGCGGTGGAGGTCCTGATCCGCTGGAGCCAGTTGCCCCATGCCGCCATCGTGGCCGAGGCCGAAAAATTCGGGGCCGACCTCATCATCATGGGCCGCTCCGGGCGCACCGGCCTGGCCCGCCTCCTGATGGGCAGCGTCACCGCCCGGGTCATCGGCCACAGTCCGGTGAACGTGCTGGTTATGCCCCGGGGAACTTCCCTGGGCCTGGCGCGGCTCCTGGTTGCCTTAGACGCCTCCCCCCCCAGCGAGGCCGCCTGGCAGGAAGCCGTCTCCCTGGCCAAATCCGGGGAGGTCCAATTGTTTGCGGTGGCCGCGGCCCCGGAGGAAGGTGAGATCATCGAGGCCCAGGGAATTATCCAGCAGCATTTGGAGGCGGCCAACCGGGAAGGCATCCCCTTACGCGGCATCTTGCCCCAGGGGCAGGAGCCCGATGACGCCATCGTCCAGGTGGCCTTGAGAAACGAAGTGGACCTCATCATTATGGGGAGCCACGGCCGCACCGGATTAACCAAGCTGCTGATGGGCAGCGTCACCGAAGGGGTCATCGGCCAGGCTCCTTGCCCGGTCCTGGTGGTTAAGAAGGTATAACGACGGTTTTCTGTTTTCTGTTTTCGGTTTTCTGTGGTAAATAAAATACTATAAGCTTTTACAAACCTAACTTTTCATAATGTCATTCTGGGCGAATCGAATAAATCTCGTATTTTGAAGATCTAAAAGAACGATAATTTGCTTAGGTTGTATTAATAACTGAGTTTATAATGCAAATATAAGCATTGTCTTTTCAACCAAAAATTGAAAACAGAAGTTTATCATAAAAATGGTTGAGTATATAAAAATTATTTTGGATTTCATTCAAGGTGTTGCATGGCCCCTTATTATCCTACTATGCGTGTATTGGTTAAGAAAACCTTTAATTGATGCTTTTGGACGTGCTGATAAAATTGCAATTAATTCAAAGGGAATAGAATTAACTTTAAGCAAATTGGAAAATTCAATTCAATTATCACCAATTCAGCGAAAGGAGCTTTCAGGACTCACAGCAAACGAAATTTGGGCGCTTGAGGACTTATCAAAAACAAACAGAGCTGTAGCCGGATTAAATGCTGCGCAAAAAGTAGGTGTTAGGACTCTTTTAGATATGGGTTTAGTAGAATTTTATTATGATAATAAAATTCAGCGAGTAAGATTAACAGAGATAGGAAAAAAGTTATTAGAAATTGCAAATACGCTTATTTAGGAAAGTACTGTTTTATCTTTTTCGATTTTAAGAATTAGATTCAATTGAAAACCTAAAAACTCAAAACGAGGTTCCCCATGTTGTCCCCCTCCCAACTGGAGAAGTTACTGGTCTGCACCGACGGCTCCCCGGAGAGCCAGGGGGCCATCAACGCCGCCCTGGACCTGGCCCGGACCTATGGCAGCAAGGTCTATCTCCTGCAAGTGGTGGCCTTTATTCCGGGTTACGAGCTGCAATCTCCGGACCTGCTGCCCCCGCCGCCCCTCAACCTGGAGGTTCAGGCCGCCCAGGAGGCCGCGGTGCGGGAGCGCCTGGAGGCCTGTCAGGCCGAGGCGGCGTCGCGGGGGGTGGACCTGGAGCCCCGCATCCGCACCAGCACCTCGGCCTACCAGGGCATCCTGGATGAGGCCGAGGCCCTCGGCCCCGATTGGATCGTCATGGGCCGCCACGGGTTCACCGGCCTGGCCCGGCTGCTGATGGGCAGCGTCACCGCCCGGGTCATCGGCCACAGCCCCTTCAATGTCCTGGTGGTGCCCCAGGGGGTCACCCTGAGCTTCCGGCGGATCATGATGGCCAGCGATGACTCTCCCTACAGCGCCGCGGCCTGGGCGGAAGCCCTCAGCCTCGCCAGGAGGATGGGGAGCGCCCTCATCGGCGTATGCGTGGCCGCCGGCGACGGGGAAACCAAGACGGCCATGGAAGTGGTGGAGAAGCTGGAAGCGGCCGCGGCGCCGGAAGGCATCACCCTGGAGACCATGGTGCTCCGGGGCAAGCCCGACGAAGCCATCGTCAAGGCGGCCACCGCAAAGCAGGCCGACCTCATCGTGTTGGGCAGCCACGGCCGCACCGGCCTGCGGCGCCTCCTGATGGGGTCGGTGGCGGAGCGGGTCATCGGCCAGGCAAAATGCCCGGTCCTGGTGGTGAAGAAGAAGTAGCGGTCAGCGGTCAGCAGTCAGAATGTAGGGCGGGCACTGCCCGCCATTATTTCATCTCGTCCCCAAGCTCCTGCTTGGGGACGCATATAGGCGCCAAGCTCCGCTTGGCAACAAGAATGTCAGCGACGGCCGGCTTTTGAGCAAAGCAGAGCTTTGCATCCAAGCGGGTTCCCAAGCGGGAGCTTGGGAACCAGAAGAGAAAGACGGTTTTCAGTTTTTGGTTTTAGGTGGCGAAATCGGGATGGGTGCGCCCTGCGCACCCTTGTATATCGATGCAAAGAATTAGCTTGCGGGTCGCCCTTATTGGTTCTTTCTTAACGCCTCCTTAAGCCGCTGGGGCAGCTCCCGGGCCCGCCAGGCGGCGTCGATGGCCACCAGATTGGCGGTGCCTTCGGCCACCAGGTCCCTTCCAGTTTCCGGATAAAACTCGAACCGGAAGACCAGGGCCTTGGGACGCACCTCCTGGAGGCGGGTCTCGATTTTCAGAATCTCGCCGTAGCGGGCCGGGCGCCGGAAGCGGCACCAGGCCTCCACGATGGGCAGCCCGAACCCGGCGGCCACGTTCTTGAAGGTTTCCTCGGGTTTCAAGCCGCAGGCCCGCAGATACTCCTCTATGGCCCGGTGGCAATAGCGGAAGTAGCTGACGAAGTAGACGATGCCGTAGGGGTCGGTGTCGCCGAAGCGCACCCGCACCGTGGTGCGGTGCACCCCCTGCTCCAGGTCAGATTGTTGCGATAGGGCCATGACCTCTGTCCTCGTTGGAATCAAAGTCACAAGCAATTAGCCACGAAGGTTTTCCCCACCTCTGGAAGCTATTTCAAAACCTATTCTTCTGTCATCCTGAACGTAGTGAAGGATCTCAAGCTGTTAAAAATACGAGATTATTCGCTTTCTCTGAAAATACCTTGTTGCCATGACGACTCGGGGGCGGCCGGGGACGGCCGCCCTACCAAATATTATTTATGGTAGGGCGGGCCTCCGTGCCCGCCCCCCTTAGATTTTCATACTTCGTTGTGACCTCTTAGGTCATGATTGTTCGCTCAGAATGACCTTGCATGGCACCGTCGGGGTGTTGAAATAGCCTGTAAGCATCTTACATGTAAAAGCCCGATTCTGAAAAAAGAAAAACCGGGTTCAAGAGAAATTATTCACGGAATCCGGTTGACACATTGTCTAAAAAAAAATAACCTTCCTAGTCTGATAGAATCGCCCCGGCCGCTGCAGAGACCTTTAATTTACTTACCTCCTGGCTGTTACGGGGGGTAGTGCGGGGGCGCACGGGTTACGGAAGAAAAGGAGTCGCCTATGAAGACAGTGGCCCAGAAGATCCAGGAATTGCAGGAGCGGGAGGCCCGGATCAAGGGCATGGGGGGCGCCAAGGCGGTGGAGAAGCAGCACTTAAGCGGCAAGCTCACCGCCCGGGAGCGTCTGGAGCTCTTTTTCGACCCCGGGAGCTTCCGGGAGACCGATATTTTTGTCACCCACCGCTGCGTCAATTTCGGCATGGAGCAGATCGAGATCCCGGCGGACGGGGTGATCACCGGTTTTGGCCGGGTGAACGGCCGGGTGGTCTTTGCCTTTGCCCAGGACTTCACTTCCCGGGCCGGCTCCCTGGGGGAGATGCACTCCCGGAAGATCTGCAAGGTCATGGACCTGGCCCTGAAGGCCGGGGTGCCCTTTGTGGGCTTCAACGATTCCGGCGGGGCCCGCATCCAGGAAGGGGTGGACTCGCTTTCCGCCTACGGCCAGATCTTCTACCGCAACGCGGTGGCCTCGGGGGTGATTCCCCAGATTTCGGCCATAATGGGCCCCACCGCCGGGGGTGCGGTCTATTCCCCGGCCATGACGGATTTCATCTTCATGGTGCAGAACACCTCGTATATGTTTATCACCGGGCCGGATGTGATCAAGAGCGTCACCGGGGAGGAGATCAGCTTCGAGGACCTGGGGGGCGCCCTGGCCCACAACGCCAAAAGCGGGGTGGCCCACTTCGCCTGCGAGAGCGATGCGGACGCCATCGAGCAGATCAAAAGGCTGCTCTCCTTTCTGCCCAACAACAACCTGGAGGACCCGCCGCTGAGCCCGTGCAGCGACCCGGCCTCCCGGGAGGAGCCGGCCCTGGACGCCCTGGTGCCCGACAGTCCCCGGGCCTCCTACGACATGTATGACGTCATCCGGGCCGTCGTGGACGAGGGGGATTTCTTCGAGCCGCACCACTACTACGCCCGGAACATCATCACCGCCTTGGCGCGACTGAACGGCCGTCCGGTCGGCATCATCGCCAACCAGCCCCAGGTGTTGGCCGGCTGCCTGGACGTGGACGCGGCGGACAAGGCGACGCGGTTCATCCGCTTCTGCGACGCCTTCAACGTGCCGCTGCTGACCATCGCCGACGTGCCCGGCTACCTGCCGGGGTCCGAGCAGGAGTGGCGGGGCATCATCCGCCACGGGGCCAAGCTGCTGTGGTGCTACTCCGAGGCCACGGTGCCCAAGGTCACCCTGATCACCCGCAAGGATTACGGCGGCTCGTACCTGGCCATGTGCTCCCGGGACCTGGGGGCGGACATGGTCATTGCCTGGCCCACCGCGGAGATCGCGGTCATGGGGGCCGAGGGCGCGGCCAACGTGATTTTCCGCAAGGAGATCCAGGCCGCCGCGGACCCGGCGGCCAAGCGGGCTGAGATCATCGAGAACTACCAGAACCTGCTCTACAACCCCTATATCGCCGCGTCCCGGGGCTTTGTGGACCAGGTCATCGTACCCCGGGAGACCCGGCCCCGGCTCATCGAGGCCTTTGAGGCCATGAGCACCAAGCGGGAGACCCTGCCGGCCAAGAAGCACGGGAACATTCCGGTGTGAGGAGTAGTCAGCAAATATAGGGCGGCCCGTGGCCGCCATGATTCGGCGGGCCCGGCCCGCCCTATAAGCTCCCCCTCCCTTGAGGGGAGGGGGCTGGGGGGAGCGTGAAAATAGCTCACCCCCACCCCGACCCTCCCCCCTCCAGGGGGAGGGAGAATTCTGAGGAAATCGAAAAAGGCCTTGCACCAGGGGCCCAGGGGAGATTCGATATGGCCATCAAACCCCAGGTACTGGCGGCCATCAGCGGGGCGATTTCGGCGTACCTGGCCCAGGAGGAGGCCTGCCAGGCCGCGGCGGCGGCCGGGGTGGGAGCCGCCGGGCCGGGCCCGGCGCTGAACCTCTGGTCCCTGGCCGGGCGCCAGGAAGCCATGCAGCTCCGGCTGCTCATGCAGCGAAGAAGCTTGCGGTAAAAAGTGTAGGGCGCGCTCTGCGCCCCACATAACTGGTGCGTAAAACGCACCCTACAAAAAATCCCCCCTAACCCCCCTTTGCCAAAGGGGGGATGGTCAGCCGGTGAATTAAAGGCCCCTTTGGAAAAGGGGGATTTAAAAGGGTTTCAGAAAACCGAAAACCGAAAACCGAAAACCCACCTCTTCAGTCTGTTTTAAAGCTGACGGCTGCAAGCTGCAAGCTTACGACAAAGGAGTAACCAATGGCCGGGAAAAAACCCATCAAGTTCACGGACACCACCTTTCGGGACGGGCACCAGTCGCTCTTGGCCACCCGGATGCGCACCGAGGACATCCTCCCCTTCATGGAGCGCATGGACCAGATGGGCTACTTTGCCCTGGAGGTCTGGGGGGGCGCCACCTTTGACACCACCCACCGCTTCCTGGGGGACGATCCCTGGGACCGTATCCGCATCATCAAGGGGATCCTGAAGAAGACCCCCACCATGATGCTGCTCCGTGGCCAGAACCTGGTGGGCTACCGCAACTATGCGGACGACGTCACCTACCGCTTCGTGCGCTACGCCGCGGAGGCCGGGGTGGACATCTTCCGGGTCTTCGACGCCCTCAACGACATGCGCAACTGGGAGGTGTCGGTGAAGGCCCTGATGGATGCCAAGAAGGCCGGGCTCATGGCCCACTTCCAGGCGGCGGTGTGCTACTCCCTGACGCAAAGGCGCATGGGCGGCCCCATCTTCAACCTCAAGTACTACGTGGACTTCGCCAAAAAATCCGAGGACATGGGGGCCGACTCCTTCGTCCTCAAGGACATGGCCGGCATGGTGTCCCCCAACGACGCCTACGCCATCATCAAGGCCTTGAAAGAGACCATCAAGATCCCGGTGGAGTTCCACACCCACTACACCTCCGGCCAGGGGTCCATGAGCTACCTGAAGGCCATTGAGGCCGGGGTGGACGTGCTGGACACCTGTCTGTCGCCCTTTGCGCTGCGCACCTCCCAGCCGGCCATCGAGCCCCTGCTGGTGGCGGTGGAGCAGACCGACCGGGAAACGGACATGGACCTGGCGAAGCTCATCGAGATCGGCCAGGACCTGGAGAAGGTGGCGGTGAAGTACCGGGACCTGTTGGACACCTCCAAGATGGCCCAGATCGACACCGGGGTGCTGCTGCACCAGATTCCGGGCGGGATGTACTCCAACCTGGTGAACCAGCTCAAGGAGGCCAACGCCCTGGACCGCATCCAGGAGGTGCTGGCGGACCTGCCCCAGACCCGGGAAGAGCTGGGCTACCCGCCGTTGGTGACCCCCACCTCCCAGATCGTGGGCATCCAGGCGGTGATGAATGTTTTGTTCGGGCGCTATAAGATGGTGCCGGCGGAAGTGAAAGGCCTGGCCTACGGCCTCTACGGCAAGACCCCGGCCCCCATGGACCAGAAGGTGCAGAGGATCATCCTCAAGGGCTACGAGCGGGGGGAGAAACCCACCACCAAACGGCCCGGGGAGATCCTGGAGCCGGAATGGGACAAGGCGGTGGCAAAGACCAAGGGCCTGGCCAGGCACGACGGCGACGTCCTGATCTATGCCCTCTATCCCACTACCGGCAGCCGTTTCCTGAAGTGGAAGTACGGCCTGGAGCCGGTGCCGGCAGAGGTGCAGGCCAAGACCCTGGAGCAGGTGAAGCTGGAGGACGAGGTCTATCTCACCATCAAGCAGAAGAAGCTGTTTGCCCAGGTGAAGGAATATCTGGACCGCCTGGAGCAGGCGGCGCCGGGCAAGGGCCCGGGCCTCAGGACCTTCAACGTCTTCGTGGACGGGTCCTACTACGAGGTGGAGGTGGAGTGCACCTCCGGGGCCCCGGTGCTCACCGGCTTGGCGCCGGTGGCGGCCCCGGCCCCCCGGCCCGCGGCTCCGGCCCCGGCGCCGGCGGCGGCTGCGGCCCCGGCGGAAGCCCTGGCCGCGGGGGAAGTGCCCCTCAGGGCCCCCATGCCGGGCATGATCATCAGCTACACCGTCAAGGTGGGGGACCAGGTGGCGACCGGCGACCTGGTCTGCGTCCTGGAGGCCATGAAGATGCAGAACTCGCTGCCGGCCCCCGCCTCCGGCACGGTGAAGGCCGTCAACTTCGAGCCCGGCGCCAGCGTCGCCAAAGACGCGGTCATCCTGGTCATCGGCAAGTAGGAATCACCACGCCAAATAAAATGTGAGGCGTAGGGGCGGTTCGCGAACCGCCCTTATCCCCTCCCCAAACCTATAAGTTAACAACAGGGGAAGTCTGGCAGCAGCCCGGCTTCCCTTGTTTTTTTATTCTGGTTCCCAAGCAGGAGCTTGGGAACGAAGAAAGAAAATTAATTTTATTCACGGCAAGTCCCCCCTCCCTTAACTTTTTTCCCCGCCCCAGGTCTAATTATGCAACTGAAGACAACCAAACCTTTTTGGGGAGGATTAGGTGGTGAATAAGATGAAGCGTCTTTTAAGAAAGGTGAGGGCCCCCCAGCTCCTGGTGGGGTTGCTGCTGTCCTTGAGTTTCTTGACGGGGTGCGCTTCCACCACCCCGCAACAGAACCCTTACATGCTCACGGGCGCGGGTCTGGGCGCGGCCATGGGGGCTGCCCTGGGGATCGCCGCCAGTCCCAACAACGCCTGGAAGGGTGCGGCCATCGGCGGTTTGCTGGGCACGGCCGTGGGTGGGGTGGCCGGGGAAGCCTACGGGCGCTCGGTTAATCCGCCACCCTATTATCAGGCACCTCCGCCGCCCCAGGGCTACTATTACCAGCAGCCTGCGCCGCAGCCGCAGGGCTATAGCTACGCGCCGCCCAACCCCAATTATTACTAGATGCAACCTTTCTCAGGGTGGGGTGGAAGGGTCGTGAACCCGTGGCATGGAATAATCCTGGTGCTTACTGCGTTTAGCCTGATCATGGGCTGCGCCTCCAACCCTTACATGTCCACCGGCGCGGCCGTGGGGGGAGGGCTCGGGGCCCTCACCGGCGCGGCCATCAACCATAGAAATCCCTGGCAGGGCGCCGCCATCGGCGGCTTGATCGGCGGCGCCTTGGGAGCCGTAGGCGGGGAAGTGGTGCGGCAGCGGCAGCCGGTGCCGCAACCGCCGCAGAGCTACTACCAGCCCTATTACGAGCCGCAGTACGGACGGCCCGGTTACAGCTCACCGACTCCAAGTCCCAACTACAGCTCCCGCCCGCCGGTCGCTGCCCCCGACCATGGGAACAGTTCGCCGCCGGGGGCCGGGGATCACTATAGCCAGACGACGCCGCCGCAGCCCGATGGCTGCCGGGCGCCCATGACCTACGCCCCCTATTATTATTAGCCGGGCGTCCTGCCATTAAGCCGATAAAGACGTCAGGTGGCGCGACGCCAGGCCGGCATTGGCAGCCCGCCGCGCTTCGCGCCGCATGGCAAAGAGATACTGAAGATATTCAACCGCCGACCTGGAGCTCCCGCACGCCGGGGAGGGCAGGGCGGGGGACGAAGTTCCCTGAGCCTGGAACCCCGGATATTTCCTCATCTCCTTGACGCCCCTCCCCTACTTGGGGAGGGGCGTTTCCATAAATAATTAATGCCGGGCCGGCGGCAGTCGTGGTAAATTGACGCCACTGCCTGGCAAAGTTGGTTATTGAGGGAGGGTTGCAAGCGGGCCGTGGGCTCCTGGTCCCCTCCCTGAAAAAACCGGGGGCGGCGGTGCCGCATATTTCTGGTGCGCCATTGCCGGCGCCGGTTCTCAGAGGTTCACCTGGTATGGCTGACCGCAGTTCAGACCACCCTAATCCATCCGGAGTCCCCCTGGCCGACCCGGCCCCCTGCCAGGAGGTTCCCCTGGCGGCGGTGGACTTTAAGGACCACACGTTTGTGACTTCTGGGGCCCCGGACTGCAGCCGGCTGGTCGACTCCATGCGGGAGGTGGGGCTGCTGGCCCCGCCGTGGCTGCGCCCCAAAGGGCGAAGCCAGTGGCAGGTGGTGGCGGGCGCCAAACGCCTGTGGGCCGCGGCGCACCTGGGCTGGGAACGGGTCCTGGCCCGGACTCTGCCCGCCGGCGCCCCCGATTCCCACTGCCTGCTGCTGGCGCTCTACGACAACGCCTTTACCCGGGGCTTTAATCTTTGGGAACAGGCCATCCTGGCGGGCCGGCTCCTGGATCATTGGGACCGCGCCACGGTGGCGGCCAGGTTCCTGCCTTACCTGGGCCTGCCGCCTTCCCCGGCCTTTCTTTCGCGCCTCGAGGCTTTGGCCACCCTGGAGCCAGCCTTTCAGGAACTGGCGGTCAGGGGCCGTCTGGCCCTCACGGCCGGGGCGGCGCTGGCTCGCTGGACCCCCGAGGACCGGGCCGCGGCCCGGCCCTTTTTGGCACAGTTGTGGCTCAGCCAGAGCAAGCAGGAACGGTTCCTGGAGGCAGTGGCCCTGTTGGGCCGGCGGGAGGCCGTGAGCCCCGGGGCGGTCCTGGCCCGGCGGGAGATGCAGCAGATTTTGGTCGAGCCCTCCCTGAACCCCCAGGAACGGACGGAGGCGGTGCGGCGGCAACTTGATGGCTGGGTTTACCCCCGGTTAAGCGCCGCCCGCAAGGCCTATCAGGCCGCCCTGGGCCGCCTGGGCCTGGCGGGCCACCCCCGGGTGCGCCTTAAGCCGCCCCCCGCGTTTGAAGGGCCGGATTTTCACCTGGAAATCAAGTTCCGGGATGCACCCGAGTTGCAGGAGCTCCTGGCGGACCTCGCCCGCCTGACGCAGCAGGAAGAATTTTCGGCCCTGACCCGGGTCTAGGGTTTTGTTTCAGAAATATCTTACCTTAAGCAATCCACTTTTTTCTCTCCCCCTTGATGGGGGAGGGTTGGGGTGGGGGTGAGAATGTCTTGCAATGTCATCACTTTTCCCCCTCCCCCCAACCCCCTCCCACCAGGGGAGGGGGAGATTTATTGCCAAAACTTAGCAAAGGTACTTGCGAAACACGATACTGGTATGGTGTTGAGAGAGTGATTGGAGCCGAGGACCGGGGGATTTTTCGTAAGGGCGCCCCCGCGCTCCCCTAAAACCCCTGCCATCCCCCAAATGGGGAAGAAAGAGCCCCAGGCGGGGGAAAAATCCCAGGTTTTGAAAAAACCTAGTACTTAATTGCAGAAGTTCACGCATTATTTGAGACCCATTTTTATTCCCCCCTTTTCCAAAGGGGGGTTAGGGGGGATTTTATAACCCCTTGAAATCCCCCTAAATCCCCCTTTTTCAAAGGGGGACTTTATGTAGTCCTGATCTTTGAGAATGCTCCCAAATACTTACGCTGATTTTCGCAACCAAGTAATAGTCTTTAGGGGCCGGAAGATGGGCCGAAGCGCTGCCGATCCCTGCTGCTGGCTGCGGTCCCCGGGAGGTTAAAGATTATCTCCAAAGGCCCGATAAGTGAGGAAGGGGGCGAGACATCTGGTCAAAGGAAGGCTCATGCGCCAAAGAAAAGGGGAGGAGATGGAGGCCCGCCTGGCCTTGATGAAGTCCAGGATCGCAGAATTGCGCCAACGGCTAAAAGAGGCGGAAGAGGAAGTGAAAGCCGAACTTGAAAGACAGGTTGACCTGATCCCCGGCCAGGCGGAGGCGGAACGGCAAAAATTGCGGGACCTCAAGGACCTGGGCTTCGAAAAGTGGGAAACCATCAAAGGGCAGGCAGAAAAAGCCTGGGAGGAACTGGAAAAGTCTCTGGGAGAAATTGCCTCCAGACTGAAGAAATAGAGGGTGTTCGCCCGGCGCAGCCAACCGGGTTCCGGCCATTTACCCCGCCCCCAACCCGCCCCCAACTCGCCCCCAAACCCCATCAAAAAAATCCTTGCAACTCCAACCAGCTTAATTATAGTCTTGTAAACCTTCTTGAATAGTTATCGCGGTTCTTTTTTCGGTTGCGGCGTACATTTCGGGCCCGGAGGTGAGGCGGCGGAGAAGCATGCGGACTCAATGGGCTGTCGTTGGGGTTCCAGCTATTTGAGGCTCCCTTAAAAAAACCGATTGTCAAGGAATCTTAACCATGGAAGAGCGCCGCGCCAACCGTTTGCTTCAGGCCGCCAGCCCTTATCTCAAACAGCATGCCCACAACCCGGTGGACTGGTACCCCTGGGGGCCTGAGGCCCTGGAGCGGGCCCGCCGGGAAGATAAACCCATCTTCCTGAGCATCGGCTACTCCACCTGCCACTGGTGCCATGTCATGGCCCACGAATCCTTTGCAAACCCCGCCATCGCCGCCATCATGAACCAGCATTTCATCAGCATCAAGGTGGACCGGGAGGAGCGTCCGGACCTGGATGAAACGTATATGAACGCCATTTACGCCCTCACCGGCTCCGGCGGCTGGCCCCTGAGCGTCTTCCTCACCCCGGACCTGAAGCCTTTCTACGGCGGGACCTATTTTCCTCCCGACGACCGGGGCGGGCGGCCGGGTTTTTCCCGCCTGTTGCTGGCCCTGAGCCAGTCCTATCGACAGAACCGGGAGCAGATTGCCGAGCTTTCCCGGAAGGTGCAGGCGCACCTGGAGGCCCAGGGAGAAATGCCGGGAGCAGGGGAGGAGCCCAGCCGGGAAGTGCTGGACACCATGGCCCGGCAGGTCGCCAGCAACTTTGACCCCCAGCACGGGGGGCTGGGGGCCGCTCCCAAATTTCCCCGGTCCCTGGAGTTGGAGTTTCTCTTCCACTACTACCGCCTGGCCGGCGAGTCCCGCATCCTGGAGCAGTTGGCCTTTGGCCTGGAAAAGATGGCCCGGGGCGGCATTTACGACCAACTGGGCGGCGGCTTCCACCGGTACAGCGTGGACCGGGCCTGGGTGGTGCCCCACTTTGAGAAGATGCTCTACGACAACGCCCTGCTGCCCCCCCTTTACCTGGCGTGGCATCAACTGACGGGGAGCCCCCTGGCCCGGCGCATCGCGGCGGAGACCCTGGAGTTCGTCTTGCGGGACCTGGGGGCGCCCCTGGGAGGTTTTTATGCCGCCTGGGACGCGGACAGCGACGGGGTGGAGGGCAAATACTACGTCTGGAGCCTGGGGGAAGTGGAGGAGACGGTGGGCTCCCAGGCTCTGCCCCTGGTGGCCGCGGCCCTGGGAGTCACCCGGGAAGGCAATTTTGAGGGCGCCAACGTCCTGACCCGGCCCCTATCCCGGGAGGAACTGGCCGCCCGGTTCTCCTTGGCCCCGGAGCAGGTGGGGGGCCGTCTGGAGGAGGCCTTTGATGGTCTGCGGCGGGTGCGGGCGCAGCGGCTGCCGCCCCACCGGGATGAAAAGATCATCGTCTCCTGGAACGCCCTGATGATCTCCGCCCTGGCCCTGGGGGCCCAGGTTCTGGGCGAGGAGCGCTACCAGGAGGCCGCGGTGCGGGCCGCCAGGTTTATCCTGGCGGAGCTCTGGCGGCCGGAGGCCCTCTACCGCATCTGGTGCGACGGCCAGGTGGCGGTGCCGGGATTTTCCGAGGATTACGCCTTGCTGGCGCACGCCCTGCTGGACCTCTATGAAACCGACTTCGACCCCGCCTGGCTGGTGAACGCCGGGCGCTTGCTGGACCTGCTGGAGGAAAAGTTCCTGGACGGCGCCGGCGGCACCTACTTTTACGTGGCCCGGGACCAGGAGGCCACCCTGTGGCGCTCCAAGAGCATTTTTGACCAGACCATCCCTTCGGGCAATTCCATGGCCGCCCGGGCCTGTGTTAAGCTGCACCGGCTGACGGCAGAGCCGCGCTACCGGGAACGGGCCCTCGCTATTCTCAGGCGCTTTCAGCCCCAGGCCCGGGAACAGCCCGGGGCCTTTGCCCACCTGGGGACCGTGGCGACCCTGTACCTGACCCCGCCTCTGGACCTCACCCTGGTGGGGGATCGCAACCACCCCGTGCTCAAAGAGATGGTCAGAACGGTTTACCGCCACTTTCTGCCGGAGCGCCTTCTGGTCTTGAAAGACCCGGCGGACTGCGCCGGGCTGGAAAGACTCGTCCCCGGGGCCCGGACCTATGCCCCCCAGGAGGGGCCGGTGGCCTACCTCTGCCGCGATTTCGCCTGCCGGCCGGCCATCACGGAGGCCCGGGAGCTGGGGGAAAAGCTGGCCCAGCTAAAGCTCTAGTGTTGTGTTTCATAAATAGTATGATGGCAAATCAAACCAAAACCTAAGCTCTCAGGGTCTTAAAGTCCCCCTTTGCAAAAGGGGGATTTAGGGGGATTTTAAGGTGGTTATTATAAAATCCCCCCTGCCCCCCTTTATAAAAGGGGGGGGGAAATCAGGCTTTTAAATGTCATATTAATTACGAAACAGAACACTAATCATGGGGTCCGGGATGGGACCCCTGCCGGCTTTCCCGGCGGCGCCGCGCCGTTCTCGGCTTGCCGGAGGGGAAAGCGTTACCAGTACTTGATTTCCCAAGTGGGAAAATAGTAAAGTGGGCCCATCAGCGGGGGCCAGGTCGCCCACGACCTCCGTTGCCAGGGAGGGGGCCATGGACCGAGATTATCTGGGGTTGGTTCGGGACCTGACGGAACAGGTCATCGCCGCAGCCTGCCCGGAGAAATTGCCCGACTTTGCCGAGGATTTCGCCGATTTTGCCCTGGCCGCCGGGGCCCTGCAGGTGTCCGAAAAGACCGATTATGTCAAAGAGGGCCGGGGTCTGGACACCACCCTGGTGGCCGGCATGTTCTTTCAGGTGGTGGTGGAGGCTTCCGGGTTGCCCGGCGGCACCCGGGAGCGGGTCTCCTTTATCCGCAAAAAGGTCAAAGATTACCTGGTCAACCGCCTGGCCGGGCAGATCACCCTGTCCCAGTTTTACCGGTTGCTGAACCTCATTGAAGAGAGAGCCGGGCATTATTTCGAACACCTGGAAAAGGATTGGGCCGCCAGGCCCATGGTGGAGATCAGCCTGCCCCCGCCGCGGTTCGAGCTCGTGAAAGGCGAGGAGCTGCGCCAGGCCCTGTCCGGAATCGGCCTGCCCGAGAAGGGGAGGCGCAAGCTCACTCCCGAGACCCTGTGGGAGTTTCTCCGGTCCACCCAAGGCCGCTGGTTCCGCCTCCTGGACTTCGAGGGCGCCTTCAAGGTGAACAAGAAGACGGCCTGGAGTTATTTAAACCTGTTGCTCACCCAGGGCATTCTGGAACACAACGGCGAGAAGGCCAACCGGGTGCGCTACGCCCTGGCCGGCTCTTTTAAGCTGGCGCCGCCTCACTAGTGCGGTGTTTCATAATTAGCTGGACATAAATCCAGATCCGAAATGCTGGACTTGGCAGGGATAAGTCCCCCTTTGAAAAAGGGGGATTTAGGGGGATTTCAAGTGCTTATAAAAATCCCCCCTGACCCCCCTTTAGGAAAGGGGGGTAAAAAAACCTGCCTTTCCGATGTTACCGTAATTATAAAACTGACCACTAGGTTCCCCCGGTTCACGGCTTTCTTGCAAGCCGTGGCCCAGTCTCTCCGGCACCGCCCGGCCAGCCCCGGCGCCTAACCGGAGTGCTGCAGGGCCCAGTCCCCCATTGCCCGCCACTGCCCCAGCCCCAGTTCCAGGTTACCTTTCCGGGATAAAACCCCGATAAGCATGTTCGGGAGGGGAGGGGCCCCAGGGCCGCCGGCCCGAGGAATGGCCCGGGAGGAGATCCATAAAAGGTGGGACCAGGGGAAAATTTTAAAAGTTATGGCAAAAAATGACCGGAAGGGATAAATTATAGTTTTGGGGCTGGCTGGATTCCAGACCTTCCGAAGGCAGCGCCCCAGTCTTAGTCGGCCAGAGGATGCCCCAGACCTTATAATTTTGCAAACAAGGAATAGTCATGTCCAGAGGCAAAGAACGCCCCAACCGGGGCCTGAAATTGGAAGTCACGGTGATTCCTCCCAAATACCTGGATTGGCCCCTGGCCGAGATCGTCCGCCACCTGGGAAACGGGCCGCTGCTGTGGCCAGGGGGCGCCGGGCGGTCCCAGGGAATCAAATTTGTGCCCTATGACCTCAAGAAGAAACGGGGACGCAAACCCAAGGCGACAGAGAAAGCCGTCCGGCTGCCCGGCTCGGAGGCCGCGGCCAAGCCCCCGGGTTGATGACCCCCCTGAGCCCTTATAGCTGAAGCCGTGATGCCCTTTAACAAGATCGTCATCCGGGGAGCCCGGGAACACAACCTCAAAGAAGTGGACCTGGAGTTGCCCCGGAACAAGTTCATCGTCATCACCGGGGTGAGCGGCTCCGGGAAATCCACCCTGGCCTTTGACATTCTCTACGCCGAGGGGCAGCGCCGCTACGTGGAATCCCTGTCGGCTTACGCCCGCCAGTTCCTGGAGCTCATGGACAAGCCGGACGTGGAGTACATCGATGGGCTCTCCCCGGCCATCGCCATCGAGCAGCGCAGCGCCTCCCGGAACCCCCGCTCCACCGTGGCTACCTCCACGGAGATCTATGATTATTTAAGAGTGTTGTTCGCCCGGGTGGGCCTGCCCCACTGCTACCAGTGCGGCCGGCCCATTTCGTCCTTGAGCGTCCCCCAGATGGCGGACCAGGTTCTGGCCCTGCCGGCCGGCAGCCGCATCAGCATCCTGGCCCCGGTGGTGGTGAACCGCAAGGGCGAGCACCAGAAGCTGTTGGAAAGGCTGCGCCGGGAAGGTTACAGCCGCATCCGCCTCAACGGCGAGGTGATGGAGCTGGAGGAAGTGCCGGTCCTGGACAAAAACAAGCGCCACACCATGGAGGCGGTGGTGGACCGCCTGGTGGTGAAGCCGGACCTGGGGGCCCGGCTGCCGGACTCCCTGGAGCTGGCCCTGAAGCTGGCCGACGGGGTGGTGCGGGTGGCCGTGGCCGGGGGCGACGAACTTCTGTTTTCCGAGAAATTCGCCTGCGACCACTGCGGGGTTAGCCTGCCGGAGCTCACCCCCCGGCTGTTCTCCTTCAACAGCCCCCAGGGGGCCTGTCCCGCCTGTAGCGGCCTGGGGACCAGGAAGGTCATCGACCCGGACCTGGTGGTACCCAATCCCAACTTGAGCCTGCGGGAAGGGGCGGTGCGTCCCTGGGCCCACCGCCACTCGCTGCGGCACCAGCAGATGCTGGAAGCCCTGGAGAACCACTACCAGTTTTCCATGCGCACCCCCTTCCAAGACCTGCCCGGGGAGGTGCAGCAGGCCATCCTGTACGGCTCCCAGGGCCAACCCATTAGCTTCTTCCACGAGCAGGGGGGGCGGCGCTTTTACGGGCCTCGGCCTTTTCCCGGGGTCATTCCCCTGCTCAAGGAGCGCTACGTAGAGACGGACTCGGCCGCCATCCGGGAGGAGATCGAGCAGTACATGAGTGTCAGGCCCTGCCCGGACTGCGGCGGCTCCCGCCTGCGCCGGGAGGCCCTGGCCGTGAAGCTGGACGGCGCCAACATCAGTCAGGTCACCGGCTTTACGGTGGCTCAGGCCCTGGGGTGGTTCAACCATCTCCGCCTCAGCGCCCGGCAGGCGGAGATCGCCCGCCGGGTCCTGAAGGAAATCACCGAGCGCCTGGGGTTCCTGGAGGAAGTGGGCCTGGAGTACCTCACCCTGGACCGGGCCACCGCCACCCTGGCCGGGGGCGAAGCCCAGCGCATCCGGCTGGCCACCCAGATCGGCTCCAAGCTCAGCGGGGTGCTCTATATCCTGGATGAGCCCAGTATCGGCTTGCATCCCCGGGACACCCACAGGCTGCTGCACACCCTGAAGATGCTGCGGGACCTGGGGAACACCGTCATCGTGGTGGAGCACGATCTGGACACCATCCGGGCGGCCGACTATATCGTGGACATGGGGCCGGGGGCGGGCCGGGCCGGGGGGGAGGTGGTCTTCCACGGCACCCCGGCCCAGCTGTGCCGCAACGGGCGCTCTTTGACCGGCCAGTTCCTGTCGGGCCGGAGGGAGATCGCTCTTCCCCCTGGGCGCCGCCAGCCCCAGTCCTTCCTGCGCCTCACCGGGGCCCGGGGCCACAACCTCAAGGACCTGGACCTGGCCCTGCCCCTGGGGGTGCTGAGCTGCGTCACCGGGGTCTCCGGCTCCGGCAAGAGCACCCTGGTCATGGACACCTTGTACCTGGCCCTGCGGCAGCACCTCTACCATGCCAGGATCCCGGCGGCCCCCTACGACAAACTTTGGGGGGCGGAGCAGCTGGACAAGGTGATCAACATCGACCAGAGCCCCATCGGCCGCACCCCCCGGTCCAACCCGGCCACCTACTCCGGGCTCTTCACCATCGTGCGGGAGCTCTTTTCCCAGGTGCCCGAGGCGCGCCTCCGGGGCTACCGGCCGGGGCGCTTCAGCTTCAACGTCAAAGGCGGCCGCTGCGAAGCCTGCCGGGGCGAAGGCATCAACAAGATCGAGATGCACTTCCTGCCCGACGTTTACGTGCGCTGCGAGGTCTGCCGGGGCCTGCGCTATAATGCCAGCAGCCTGGAAATCCGCTACAAAGGGAAAAACATCGCCGAGGTCCTGGAGATGACGGTGGACCAGGCCCTGGAATTCTTCGGGGCGGTGCCGGCCCTGCGGGACAAACTGCATACCCTGTTCGACGTGGGCCTGGGCTACATCCAGCTGGGGCAGTCGGCCACCACCCTGTCCGGGGGCGAGGCCCAGCGCCTCAAGCTCTCCAAGGAACTGAGCCGCCGGGCCACCGGCCGCACCCTGTACATCCTGGATGAGCCCACCACCGGGCTGCACCTGGCGGATATCGAAAAGCTGCTGCTGGTGCTGAACCGCCTGGTGGAAGAGGGCAACACGGTTATCGTCATCGAACACAACCTGGAGGTCATCAAGACCGCGGACTATATCCTGGACCTGGGGCCGGAAGGGGGCGAACGCGGCGGCCGCCTGGTGGCCGCCGGCCCCCCGGAAGAACTGGCCCGGCACCCGGACTCCTATACCGGCAGGTTTCTGCGGGAGTTGCTGCAATAATGATATTTGGCAGCCCAGGGACCTTCGGCCCCTGGGCTGCCAAAACCTCTTCGAGGTAGTTGGGGGAGGGGGCTAAGGGCGCGAGCCCTTTCCCCCTCCCCCAAACCCCCGCCCCCAATCCCTTATGATCTTGTTCCCCAGCAGGAGGTTGGGAACGAGAAAAAGGGGCGGACACATGGGTCCGCCCCTACGATCCTTCCCGAAAAACCAAAGGGGCGGGAAAAACCCGCCCCTACCTACCAGCGACGGAATTACCGGGCCCGAATTTTTAGGAATTTAAAACCGGAACCAGAAACGAAGAACCAAAAACCGGAAACCGGAAACCGATAACCGTCTTTCTCACCCCTCGCCCATGGTGAGGTTGTAGGCCAGGTTGTCCAGCTTGACGGTGAAATCCACGTTTTCCACCGCCATGCCTTCCGGCACCTGCAATTGGAGCGGGGCGAAATTGAGGATGGCCTTGACGCCGGCGGCAATGAGGCGCAGGGCCGCCATCTGGGCCTTGCCCGCGGGGGTGGCGATGACCCCGATCTCCACGCCCTTATCCCGCACCACCTGCTCCAGCTCGTCGATGTGGTGGATGGTCTGGCCGCTGGGGACCCGGCGGCCCACCTTGGCGGGGTCCACGTCAAAGACCGCCACGAACTCGTAGCCCTGGCGGATGAAATTCTGATGGGCCAAGAGGGCCGACCCGAGGTTGCCGATGCCCACCAGGGCCATCTTCCAGGTCTTGTTCAGCCCCAGGATGCGCTTGATCTCAAAGAGGAGCTCCTTGACAAAATACCCCACCCCCCGGATGCCGAATTCGCCGAAGTACGCCAGGTCCTTGCGGATTTGGGCCGGATTGATGCCGCATTTTTGGGCGAGCTTGTCCGAGGCGATGATCTTGACCCCTTCCTGGGATAAGGCTTCCAGGTACCTGGAGTATATGGACAAGCGGGTAATGGTCGCTGTGGGAATCTTGGAGAATTTCATCGCGGTCCGCATCGCTTAGCCGTTAATAGGTTCCGTCTGGACTTGTGGAATTTTGCACAAATATTGGGGTTAAAAAGGGGGGCCCAGGGCCCCCCCCATTTTTCGCCGCGTTTAGATCTTGAATCCCAGGGCTGCCGCAATGGGCTTGGTCATGGGGTAAGCGTACAGGATGATGAGGGCCACGACTAGGGCGTAAATACAAAGGGACTCGATCATGGCCAGACCGATGAGCATGGTCACGGTGATTTTTCCGGAAGCCTCGGGGTTGCGGGCGATGCCTTCCACCGAGCTCTTCACGGCCAGACCCTGGCCGATGCCGGTACCGAAAGCGGCGATGCCGATGCCGAAGCCGGCAGCCAGCACCGCATAGCTGAAGAAGCTGCCCAGGCCGGCGGAAGCGCCGCCTGCGGCCGCGGGCTCCGCCGCCAGGGCCAGGGAAGCCCACAGCATGGAGACCAGCATGCTCAGTCCGAATACCAGGGATTTTCTCAACGTCATTTTACAACCTCCTTAACCGATGATGGGATATATGAAGTGGCCTTCTTCCAAAGATTTTGGTGGCACAGGCTTCCAGCCTGTGCAGGCGCAGGCTGAAACCTGCAGCTAACTTTAATGCGCGTGCTCCATGGACCCGGCGAAATACATCATGGACAGCAGGGTGAAGACAAAGGCCTGCACCACGCTGGTGAACACCGCCAGAAACATCATGGGCAAGGGGGCCAGGAACATGCCGGCCAGGAACAGCAGGATGGCCAACACCAGATCTTCACCCATGATGTTGCCGAAGAGACGCAGGGTCAGGGACAGCACCCGGGCAAAATGGCCGATGATCTCGATGGGGAGGAACAAGGGCGCCAGGGCCGGGATGGGTCCCAGAAAGTGCTTGATATACTTGGCCCCATGGTACTTGATCCCCAGGAAGTGCGTATAAACAAAGGTGCACAGGGCCAGGGACAACGTGGTGTTGATGTTGGCCGTGGGGGACAAGAACCCCGGGACCAGGCCGATGAGGTTGCAGAACATGATGAACAAGAAGACGCAGGCAATATAGGGGAAAAAGGCCCGTCCCTCTTCGCCGGTGATCTCCACCATGAACTCTTCCAGGCCGCCCACGATCAATTCAAACACGTTCTGGGCCCCCTTGGGCACCAGGGAGATCCGGCGGCTGGCCAGCAGCCCCAACCCCAGGAGGATGAGCGAAACTACCCAGGCATAAGTGACATGGGGAGGGATATGAACCCCGAATTTGCCCAGAATTACATCAAGAAACAGAATGGGGTGTTCCATGGTGCGGGTTTGCCTCCTTGTTCTTTAGCTTGATCACTTCGTTAATCGCGGCCAGGATGAGAGTCAGGACCACGGTGGAAAGCCCCAGCAGCAGTCCGAAAATGTCCACCCAGCCATGACGGACCAGCAAATAGATAATGGCCAACAGCGCGAAGAACCGCAGCAGTTGGCGGGCCGCAAAAAAGGCCTTGGCCCGGGCTTTGGCATCTGCGGCGCCCTGGCCGGCGCGCTCCAGGGTGCCGCGCAATGCCTGGTGCAGGAGGTGGAAGTTGATGACCACCACCAGGCCGCCCACCAGGACGCCCAGGGCGAACTCCCTGCCGCGCCACCCATAGCCGGCCAGGACCAGGATGGCCAGGACCACCCAGTTGGCGATCTTCAGGTGGCGAGGGGACATGATATCCAGTTTCACGGGCCAGCTCACTTGAATTTTTTGCCCATGATGTAGACTTGTCGGAACCCGGCGATAATCCCCAAGATCAAACCGACTATTTTAAAAAAGTAATTGGTTCCAAAAAAGTTGTCCAGCAGATAGCCGAAAAACCCGCCGATAAAGATGGAGAAGACCAGGACCATGCCGATGGTGCTGGCCCGGTAGCCTCCCTGAAACAGCTCTTTTAAAAACTTTTTGGTATCTTCTTTCAACGAATATCTCCCTGGTCAGGCGGCCGGGAGAAAATGATTCTTTTCACATGTGCCTACCTATCATACCCCCGGGCCATAGTCAATAATTTTTGGTACAAGGCGGAGAGAAAAAAACCGTTCCGAATAGTGCCGGAATATAGAGAAGTTAAGGTAAAGACGCCGCCAACCGCGGGACTCCAGGGGCGGGGCCGGGGCAGAGATTTGTGCTTTTTTTCCCTAAGTTTTTTTCCCGGGCGGTTTGTCCTCCACCTCGTGGTAGACAGGAAGTTCAACGACGAAGACCGAGCCTTCCGGCCCCGTCCGCTCCACGTAAATCCGCCCCAGGTGCTTCTGGATGATGCCGTAACTGATGGACAGCCCCAGCCCCACCCCCTGGCCCACGTCCTTGGTGGTGAAAAACGGGTCGAAGAGGCGGCTGAGATAGTGCGGCGGGATGCCGGGCCCGGTGTCCTGAAACCAGAGGTGGACCCGTTCGCCCCCCGGCGCCACCGAGGTGGTCACGGTGAGCTTGCCTTCGCCCTTCATGGCCTCGGCGCTGTTCATCAACAGGTTGATGAAGACCTGCTCCAGCTTGCTCTTGTCCCCCCGGATGAGGGGTAGATCTTGGTTAACTTCATGAACTATTTGAATATCTTGAAAATGGAGGTGGTCTTCCAGCAGGAAGAAAACCTCTTCCAGGATGTCGTTGACATTGAGGGGCACCATTTTGGAGGGCATGTAACGGGAGAACTCCAGGAGCCCCTGGATGATCTCCTTGCAGCGCGTGGCCTCCCGGACGATTTTCTCCACCTGGGTCCGCTCGGGGCGGCTGGGCTCCAGGTCCTCCAGCAACAGGTAGCTGTAGACCAGGATGCCGCCCAGGGGGTTGTTGATTTCGTGGGCCACCCCGGCGGCCAACTGGCCCAGGGCGGCCAGCTTTTCGGTGCGGCTCAGCTGCTCTTCCAGGTGCTTCTTGTGGGTGATGTCCCGGATGTGGGTCTGGATGGCGGGCTGGCCTTCGTAGGTGGTGGGGATGGAGATCCCTTCGAGATCGAATCTCCGGCCGTCCTTTTTGACCCCCTTCATCTCGAAGATGCGGGGACGGGTGACGCCGCGCTCCAGTTGCCCCAGCCAGCGGCTGGCCGCCTGGTGGTACTGGGGGTCCAGGAAGCCCAGCAGGGAGCGGCCCAACATCTCGCCGGACTCCTGATAACTGAACATCTCCAGGCAGGCGCGGTTGACGTAGAGCAGCTTCAGGTCGCGGTGCAGGGCGATGCCGTCCAGGGAGGTCTCCACCAGGCGGCGGAACTTTTCCTCCGAGTCTTTGAGCTCCCGGGCCAGTTGCTCCCGCTCGGTCATGTCCAGGATGGCCTGCACCGCGCCCTGGATGCGGCCTTCCTCGTCATAGATGGGCGAGGCGGTGTGATAGAGATGCCGCTCCCGGCCCCGGAAATTGGGGAGGTACTCGTAGGCCTCATAGGCCCCCGGCAGGTTGGGGGACGGCTTCAGGTTGTTGTCCCCGAAGAACTTCTCCAGGGCCTTGATATTTTGTTCCACCACCAGGGAAGCCATGCTGGGGCGCTCGTGGGTGTAAAAGGGGAGCCAGTAGCGGTAGGTGCCCACCATTTCGTGGCGGGAAAACCCGGTCAACTCCTCGCAGGCCCGGTTCCAGTAAATGATGCGGTGGCTGCGGTCGATGACGAAGGTGGGTACCGGCATGCCTTCCAGGATGCCTTCGGTGGTCCTCTTCTCCCGCAACAGTTGCAATTCCCCCCGCTTGCGCTCGGTGATGTCCTTGAGGACGCCTTCGTAGCCGGTGATGGTGCCTTCTTTGTCCCGCCGCACGATGCCGGTGAGCAGGGTGTAAACCAGTCCCCGGCCCTGGGTCTTGAGGGTCAGTTCCAGGTCCCGGATGAAGCCCTGCACCTCCACCTGCAGCTGAAAACGCTCCCAGTCCCGGGGGTTCTGGAAGATTTCCCGGAAATGGGAGAGGCCCAGGGCCTCGTCTTTGGAGGAGAATTTCAGGAGTTCCACCCCGGCGGGGTTGAGGTCCAGGACCCTCCCCTCCCGGTCGGTGACGAAGATCAAGTCCTTGGAACCCTCAAAGATGCGCCGGTAGCGCCGCTCGGAACGCCGGAGTTCATGATAGAGGCGGGCGTTTTCGATGGCCAGGCCGATCTGGTTGCCCAGGATGCTGAAGAAGTATTTCTTCCGCCCGGAAGCCCGGAAGGGCTTGGCGGTGGTAGCCGCCAGGTTGAGGAAGCCGGTGACCTCTTCCCGGTACTTCAGGGGGATGCTGACCACCGACCGGAACCTCGGGTCCTGGCGGATCAGGTCGGTGAACGAAGAAGAAAACAGGCGGGAGTCCTTGCTGATGTCTTTGATGATCAAAGGCTGGCCGGCCCGGGAAAGATTGGGCTGGACGATGCCTTCCAGCTTCCCGTCGGAGAGCTTTCCCAGATAGTCCTGGGGGAAACCCCGGGAGGCGGCATAGGTCAGGCGCTGGCGCAGCCGGTCCCACAGGAGCAGCAGCCCGGCCTCGATCTGGAAGAATTCCAGGATCGCCGCCAGAACCTCGTTGATGATTTCCTGCAGGTCCAGGGTATGGGCGGTAATGGTGGCGATTTTATTGAAAAGGTGGAGCTCCCGCCGGTGTTCTTTGTCATCTAATTCTTGCTGGGCGAAATCTTCCGGCGCGTCCACGGCCGCTTTTTCTGCCATGCTCCTGACTCCTAACGAATGAAGGAGAGTTGAGTGCTTTTTCAGGGAGGGGGCTATGGGCCGACGGCCCGCTTACAATCCTCCCTGAAAACCCTCCCCCAACCCCCATAAGGGGGTAGAGAGCGAAGTTGTAGGGGCACAGCGTGCTGTGCCCTCATTATTTGCCGGCAGCACAGGCGCCCCGTCTGTGGCGGCGCCGGCTAAAGCCTGCGGCTACACTATACCAGAATTATGGCGGACAAATAAAGGGGGGATGAGCCAAACCGCAGCCAGGCCCAGTTTAGTGGCACAGGCGTCTCGCCTGTGCAATGTAGGGCGGGCACTGCCCGCCATGTAGGGTGTGCGCACCGCGCGCACCATAAAAACTATCCGGGGATCTTTGGGGCGCAGTGCGCACCCTACAAGATTTGGAGAGCCCAGGGCGTCTATCCCCCATTTAGATTTTCGCAAAGGGCCTCAGATTGACGAGGACAGTTCATCAGGTGATGAACCGGGGCTGAAGCTGCGGCCAGAGGAAGAGGGTGCGGCAGCGGCAGGCCGTGACGATGGCCCGGAGCTGGTCCAGGGCCACGTCCAGCTCGTCGTTGACCACCACGAAGTCGTACCGGTGGACATCGGCGAGTTCGGCCCGGCCCTGCTTCAGGCGGTGGGCCAGTTCCGCGGGCTGGAGGTCGCCCCGGACTTCCAGGCGCCGCTTAAGCTGCTCCAGGCTGGGGGGCAGGATGAAGATAAAGGTTCCCTGGGGGAACTCCTTTTTCAGGGCCCGGGCGCCCCGGGTCTCGATGTCGAAAATCACGTCGTAGCCTGCGGCCAGGGTCTCCTCCATCCACTGGCGGGAGGTGCCGTAGCCGTAGCCGAACTGCTCAACCCACTCCACCAGGGCCCCCGCCTCCCGGAGAAGCCGGAATTCCTCCGGGGTGACGAAGAAGTAATCCCGGCCCGGAACTTCTTCCGGGCGGGGGGGGCGGGTGGTGTAGGAGATGGAAAATTTCAGGCGGGGGTCCCCAGCCAGCAGTTTCTGCAGCAAAGTGGTTTTCCCCGTCCCGGAAGGGGCGGTGATGACGAAGACCATCCCTGGCAATCAGTCACCTTTGGCGGAGCTTTCCTGGCGGCTGGGGCCGTGGTTGCCGTTGATGCGCAGGGACAGGGTTTCGGCGTGCACCGCCGAGAGAATGACGTGATTGCTGTCGGTAATGATGATGGCGCGGGTCTTGCGGCCCTGGGTGGCGTCAATGAGGCGATCGGTCTGGGATGCCTTCTCCCGCAGGCGCTTCATGGGAGCCGAAGCCGGCATCACCACCGCCACCACCCGGTGGGAGACCACGGTGTTCCCAAAGCCGATGTTGATCAGACGAGCTTCCATAAGGTTCCCCCCTTAAGTGTTACTCGATATTCTGGACCTGCTCCCGGAGACGCTCCAGGGCCCCCTTGATTTCTAAGGTCGCCTGGGAAATCATCAGATCGCCGGCTTTGGCGCCCATGGTATTGACCTCCCGCAGCATTTCCTGGAGTAAAAACTCCTGCTTGCGCCCCACCGGGCCCTGGGCTTCCAGGGTCTCTTGGAATTGGGCCAGGTGGCTATCCAACCGGGTGAGCTCCTCGGACAGGTCCCGGCGGTCGGCCAGGAGGGCCATTTCCTGGGCCAGGCGAGTTTCGTCCACCGGGCTGCCCTCCGGGAACAATTCCGCCAGGCGGGCCGTGGCCCGCTCCCGCCACAACTGGGGCAGCAAGGGAGCCTGGGCGGCGATGCGGTCCGTCTCCCGGCGGATCATCTCCAGATTCCCGGCCAGGTCCGCCGCCAGGGCGGCGCCTTCGGTCAAGCGCATCTCCTCCAGGACCTCCAGGGCCTGGCCCACCGCCTGGGAGACCAGGGCCCAGGTTTCTTCCGGGTCCTCCTGGGGCTCCCGTTCTTTGCTGACGAGCAGATCCGAGAAATGCAGGAAATGCTCCAGCCGCAGCGGCTCTTTAAGATCCGCGGCGGCCTGCAGTTCTTGCAGGATCACGCGGGCCTCCCCGGTAAGTCCCTGGTCCAACTTCAACGTCGCGGACCTTTCCGCCTGGTACTCCCAGGAAAGCTGCATATCCACCCGGCCGCGGTTGATGCGGCTCTTGATGAGCTTGCGGAAGCGGTCCTCCAAAGACCAGAGGCGCTTGGGCAGGTTGAGGGATAGCTCCAGGAAGCGGTGGTTGACGGTGCGCAGTTCCACCACCCACTTCAGGTAAGGGCCTTCCGCCTCCCCCCGGCCGTAGGCGGTCATGCTTTTGATCATTGCTGGGCCATTATTTTAAGCTGCCACAGATATTTCCGTCGCACCAGTTCCAGGAACGCCGGCATCTCCCCCTGGGCGTAGTCCGGATAGCTCCAGGGCAGAGGCCGAAATCCGCCCCGGCCGTAGGTGAGCGTCAGGTCGCCATAGATGCCTTGTTCCAGATAGAGCCGGTGACTGTAATTCTTCCCGGTGGCCAGCACCAGCCTTTCTTTGGCAAGATAACCGGGGTCCAGGTTCACCGCCCGGCGTCCTCCCAGGGCGAACCCCGCTTCGATTCGATTGGTGTATACCTTCCAACTCGCCAGCTGGCCCGGGTCGGCCAGGTGCAGGAAAGAAACCAGGCGGCGCCCCAAATTCGGGCCCATCTCCGGGGTGTAATAATCGGTTGCCGTGAAGGGCCACCAGGGCCCCACCAGGTCCGGAGGTCCCAGGAGGTCACTGAGTCTATTAAGGACCGCCGGACCCAAATCCTCCCGGGCCAGCAGCAGGCTGGCCACTGGTTTTACCGGGAGCGGCGGGCCCGGCTCGCTCATTTCGCCTCCTGGAAAGCGGTTCTTATTCTACGGCAGGGAATAACAGAACGCAAGGGAAAATTATGTGAATTATCGCACAATTACTAACCTGCAAAGGTCTAGACGAAATAGAGAGAAGGATGTCAGGCCCTGGGGCGCGTATGACCCTGCGGCCACGGACCACCAAAAATGACGGCCAATCTTCTTATGCCCCCCTCAGGCTGCGAAAGTCCGCTATTTAAGGCCGTTGTAGTATGGGGTTGATTTAATCCGGCTACCGGCGGATAATTAACCAGAAGCCCGGGGCTTAACCAAGGAACTGCCCGGTAGGCGCCAGCCATGTCTCTCCAGGTCTGCGAAACTTTTTACAGCGTGATGGGGGAATCCACCCAGGCCGGGTTGCCGGCGTTTTTCATCCGCCTGAGCGGCTGCAACCTGCGCTGCCGCTACTGCGACACCACGTACGCCTACGAGGCCGGCCGGGAGAGGTCGGCGGCGCAACTGGTGGACGCGGCCCGGGCCCATGCCGCCGGGCTGGTGCTGGTGACCGGCGGCGAGCCCCTGCTGCAGGCCGAAACCTTGCCGCTCCTGGTTTCCCTGGCCGACGCCGGCTTCCGCGTGTTTCTGGAGACCAACGGCTCCCTCTCTATAAGGGAGGTGGACGCCCGGGTGCACCGGGTCCTGGACCTGAAGTGCCCGGCCAGCGGCATGTCCGAGCACAACCTGTGGGGAAACCTGGATTTTTTGACTTCCCGGGATGAAGTCAAGTTCGTGGTTTCGAACCGGGAGGATTTCCTCTGGGCCCTGGAGATCATCCAAAGGCACGGGTTGCACCAGCGCCTGCCGGTGTTGATTTCCCCGGTGTTCGGCGAACTGCCGCCCCAGGAGGTGGCGGCCTGGGTGCTGGCCAGCCGCCTGCCGCTCAGGCTCAACCTGCAACTCCACAAATACCTCTGGGGACCGGAGGCCCGGGGGAAGTGAAGCGAGTTTTCGGTTTTCCGTTTTCGGTTTTCGGTGAAAGCATAATACGAGTGTCCTCGGTACATATTCTTTCCTTTTCTCGCAGGGGCTTCCGCGGTTCGAGAGAGCCATTTACTCTTTCCGCAAAAACGAGGCTTAAGAATGAACCTTCGAAACACCTTTAATTCGACACCGAAAACCGAAAACCGGAAACCGAAAACCCTTTCCAAGCCGCTAGCCGTGGTGCTGGCCAGCGGGGGGCTGGACAGTTGCGTGGCCGCGGCGGTGGCCCGGCAGAGTTTCGAGCTGGCCCTGTTCCATGCCAACTACGGCCAGCGCACCATGGTTCGGGAGCGGGAGGCGTTTCGGGCCCAGGCCGCATTTTTCCAGGTGGTCCGCAGCCTGGAGGCGGACCTGACTTTCCTGGGGGCCATGGGCGGCTCCAGCCTCACGGACCCGGGCCGGGAAATCCCCCTGGCGGAAGCGGAGCTCCCCGGCATCCCTTCCACCTACGTGCCGTTCCGCAACACCAACCTGTTGGCCGGGGCGGTGGCCTGGGCCGAAGTCCTGGGGGCCGCAGCCGTCTTCATCGGCGCCAATGTGCTGGACAATCCCGGTTACCCTGATTGCCAGCCCCGGTATTTTGAAGCTTTCAGCCGCCTGATGGAGCTGGGCACCCGGCCCGAGACCCATATCCGCCTCCAGACCCCGTTGATCCACCTGGACAAGGCCGGCATCATCCGCCTGGGCCTGGACCTGGGAGCCCCCCTGGAGCTGACCTGGTCCTGCTACGTCAACGACGCCCGGGCCTGCGGGCGCTGCTCCTCCTGCCGCCTGCGCCTCAAAGGCTTTGCCGCGGCCGGGGTCCCTGACCCCATTCCATATGAGTTTCGAGTTTCGGGTGTTGAGTTTTGAGTTTGAGGTTGGCAGAGTGCCGAAACAGCGGCAAAATTAATTTTTCCTGGCTAAGGAAGCTGCTCAGTGGTGCCAGATGAGATTGTCCCTGAGAGGCAGTGGTTAACAGGAAAACTAAAAACTAAAAACTCGAACCTCAAAACTCAAACTTGCTTTTCCCTTGCATTGTTGCTCTTTGGTATTAACTTTAAAGGAGTTACTGGTTGGGCGGGTCCATACCCATACCCGCGGCGCCAGACCATCTTCAAGGAGGGCTAGATCATGTCGAGCACCAACGTGGCCAGAGTAACCGATATTATTGCCGAGTCCCCGAAGGGCTTCGAAGAGGCGATCCAGGTGGGCTTCGCCCGGGCGGTCAAGACCTTGCGGGGCATCACCGGCCTGCGCATCGTGGAACAGCGGGTGTCCGTCAAAGATAACAAAATCAACACCTACCGCGTGAAGATGGAAGTGATTTTTATTCTGGAATAAGATCAAGTCCCGGAAGACCGGGGCAAGAGATGGCCCATCCTCGGGCCCGGCATCGCCTGGGCCGGAGCGCGGATGGGGTCATGGTCCGCAGGCTTATTGAGATAGCTTGCGTAAGGAGAATGTCATGTCAGCTCAAGTTGCCAGGGTCACCCAGGCCATCGCCGAATCCCCCGTGAGCTTTGCCGACGCCTTGCAGGTGGGGTTCGAGCGGGCCGCGGCGACCCTGCGGGGCATCACCGGGTTGCGGCTTTTGGAGCAGCGGATATCAGTCAAAGACAACAAAATCGTTGCTTACCGGGTAAAATTCGATGTGATCTTCCTGCTGGAAGATTGATGCTGCATTTAGACGGGTCTTACGGAGAGGGCGGTGGCCAGATTTTGCGCACCGCCCTATCTTTTTCGGCCTTGCTGGGGGTGCCGGTGCGGCTGGAAAATATCCGGGCCGGCCGTCCCAAACCGGGTATGAGGCCTCAACATCTTACCGCGGTCAAGGCCCTGGCCCGGGTCACCCGGGCGGAAGTGGCCGGGGCCGAACCGGGCAGCCGGGAGCTCACCTTCCGGCCCCGCAGCCCCCAGCCGGGGCATTACCGGTTCGATGTGGCGGAGACCACCGGCAGCGCCGGCTCCGTCACTCTCATCGCCCAGGCGGTGATCCCGCCGCTGCTGAAGGCGGGCCAGCCTTCCACCCTGGTCCTGAAGGGGGGGACCCATGTAGCCTGGAGCCCGCCGGCCCATTATCTCGAATACGTATTTTTCCCGGCCCTGGCCCAATTGGGGGCCGGCGTTAAGATGAGCCTGGAGCGCTGGGGCTGGTACCCCCGGGGCGGCGGAGAGATCGGGCTCACGGTGTCCCCGGCCCGGGCCCTGGCCGGGGTGGACTGGCGCCGCCCCGCCCCTCCCGGCAGCTTCAGGGCCATCTCCGCCGCCTCGCGGTTGCCGGAGCACGTGGCGCGCCGCCAGGCGGCCCGCCTGCAGGAGCGCCTGGGGCAAGACTTCCCCGTGGAAATAGTGGCGGCCGGGGGCCTGGACCCGGGCAGCCTGGTCTTCCTCTGGGGACCCCGGGCCGGCTTCGACGCCCTGGGGGCCCGGGGCAAACCGGCGGAGAAAGTGGCCGACGAAGCGGCCGACGCCTATCTGGCTTTCCGGGAGGCCGGCGCCGCGGTGGACCCGCATCTCGCCGACCAGCTGGTCCTCTACCTGGCCCAAGCCCGGGGGGCCGCCACTTTCAGCACCGCAGAGATCACCTCCCACCTGCTCACCAACCTGTGGGTCATCGAGCAGTTCCTGGGACCCACTTTTCAGGTCAAGGGGAGTTTGGGCCAGCGGGGAGAGGTATCTTGTAAGGGTGCGGGGTAGGCAATTGATGCCCCGATATCCTCGTGGAGTTGCATAAATTTTCTGTAGCCGCAGGCTTTAGCCTGCGCCGCACAGGCGAGACGCCTGGGCCACCAAAAAGTTGGCGGAAAAATATTCGGTTGGTCGCAACTCGGTATGAATTGCAAAAACCAATGACCCAAAGGAAAATCAGCATTCCTCGGGTTTTCCACCCTCCCTCAACGCAGGCTAAAGCCTGGGGCTACACTACTCCTCAATCACCTCGGATTTTCCGCGCTTTAACGGGGCGCGTCCGGTCCTGCCGGGGGAAAGGCAGGGTCGGGGTGCGGGCCTGATTGCGCCCCCAATTCCTTTATTCCCAATCCCACCAGCAAGGCGGCCACCGGCGTGATATGCAGGAGCAGGCGGTCCAGGGTGGACCGGACGTAGCTGGGGAACTCCTGGGCCGCGGTGGGGGCCACGGCATAGGCCAGGATGACGGCCAGCAGGTTGCCCCCGATAAACAGGGCCAGGAAGAGGCGGGGCGAGCGCCACAGGCGCCTGCCGGAGAGAATCAGGGCCAGCAGCAGAGCGGGCCACAAAAACCCGAAATAGTAGGGGTGGACCAGGGCCTGCAGCAGGTAGGCGATGGCCTCCAGGAGCTGGTGCGGGTAGAAGCTCTGGATATGGTCTTGCCCGATTTCCAGGTTTTGCCGGATGGCGAAGAGGCGCCAGGGGAGGTAGCCGGCCGCCAGGCCGGTTAAAAGAACGGCCAGCTGCCCCAGGCGGCTGACCCACCTGGGGGGGTGCAGCCAGATCAGGGTCAGGGCCGCGGCCAGCAGGACGGTGGCGGCCAGGGGCGGGCCTTCATACTTGCACCAGGCCATGCCGGCCAGGAAGCAGGCAATGATTGGCAGACTGCCCCGGGGGGCGGCGTCCTTAAGCCAGAGGTAGATGAGGCCCGCGGCCCCCAGGGTGAAGTAGGCCAGGGCCAGGTCGGCGTAGGCGATGTAAAGGTGGGCGATAAACACGGTGCCGTTCAAGGCGAAGAAGGCGGTGAGTCCCAGGGCCTGGCGCCGCGTCAGCCCCAGGCGCCCGGCCAAGGAATAAAGCAGGGTCAGGAGCAAGGTCCCCCACAGGGGGAAGACGAGCTTGGCCAGGTGGTCGTTCACCTGGCCCAGGCAGAAGTAAAGGTAGCTCAACAGCAAGGGCACCAGGTTGGGGTAGTAGTTGTGGGCGTCGATGGAGGTGAGGTCCACGCCCCGGCTGGTGTAAAAGACCTTGGCCTTTAAGCCCCAGGTGGCGAGGGCGTCCCAGGCCCAGATGGGATAGAGGGCGGCCCGGAGCGCCGCAAAGAGAAACAGGGCCGCCAGCAAACCCGCCAGGAGCCAGTCCCAGCCCCGGAGGCGCACCTGGAAGCCGGAGTTTAGGACGCGCCAGTCCGCAGTTAGCGCCGCCCGGCCCCGGGGCGAAAGCAGCAGGAGCGCGGCCGGCACCAGGAGGGGCCCCAGGATGAGGCTCAGGCTGAAAAGCACCCCCCACCAGGTGAGGACCAGCATCCAGAGGGTGACCGTCACGGCGCCGGCTCCGAAGCTCAAGGCCGTCCGTTCCGCCGGACTAAAGCCCCGGGGGTCGGGTGCCGCCAGGGCCATCAGGGCGTAGCCGATAAAGAACACCGCCCCCAGACCCAGCAAAAGACGCAGGAGGGCCACGGCGGACTCAATCATAGAAGCCCCACCCCAACAGGCCAGGGTCCACCCGGAAGGCCAGGCCGGGTCCGGGCAGGTCCAGGGGCCGGAAGGCCGGTGAGCTCCGGGCCGCTTGCGCGCCGGGCCCCAGAGGCCTTTGCCGGTCCCGGATGATCAGAAAGGATGCCTTTTCCTGGTGGATGACGTAAAAGAGGAAGTCGGGCGGCACCTGGGGCGGCAGGAGGATATGCCGCCGGGGCGCCAGGAAATAGCGGGCTTCGATCTCCTTGCCGGCTTCGTAGTCGTCCAAAAAGACGTAGGTGGCCTGCTCCGGAATAATCACGGCCAGGGATTGCAGCCAGGGGTAGAGCGGCTCCTCTTGCCGGATGGCGGAGCCTACGTCGCCGGCGGCCAGCCTCCGGGCCAGGTCCCGCATCTCCGGCCCGAAATGGAAACCCAGCCAGATGACCTGGAGGGCCCAGAGTAAGAGGGTGCCCCTGATTACCCAAGACTTCCATTTACTTGTTTGCAACATGGCCAAAGGGGCGAAAAGGGGAAAAGGCGAAGAGGCGAAAAGGAAAAAAATTTGGGTAAATGATCATTTCCTTCTCGCCTTCGTGTTTAATCCCAGAAACGGAACCGGATGATATGAAAGATTGCGGCGATGCCGTCCCGCCAGGTGATCTTTTTGCCCTGGGCGTAGTCCCGGCCGTGGTAATGGATGGGGACTTCGTAGATGCGCCAGCCCCCCTTGGCGATCTTGGCGGTGAGCTCCGGCTCCACCCCGAAGCGGTTGCTTTTTATCCGGATGCCTTCCAGGACCTGGGCCTTGAAGACCTTGTAGCCCACTTCCATGTCCGAGAGATTCAGGTTGGTGAACATGTTGGACAGGGTGGTGACCACCCGGTTGCCCATGTAGTGCCAGAAAAACAGCACCCGGTGTGGGCGGCCGCCCACCATGCGGCTGCCGTAGACCACATCGGCCACATCCTGCTCGATGGGCTCCAGCAGGGCCGGGTAATCCACCGGGCGGTACTCCAGGTCGGCGTCCTGGATGATGACCACCTCGCCCGCCACCTGGGCGAAGCCGGTGCGCAAGGCCGCGCCCTTGCCCTGATTGCGTTCGTGGTAAAATGCCTTGACGTTTTCATACTCCTGGGCCAGCCGGCCCAGGATCTCCCGGGAACCGTCGGTGGAGGCGTCGTCCACCGCGATGATCTCTTTGTCGTAGGGGGTAAGCTGCACCAGACGGAAGATTTTCTCCAGAGTGTCTTTTTCGTTGTAAACCGGGATGACGATGCTAAGCTTCATGGGCTCGAGCTCCTGAAGTTAATTTCTAATTATATACCTCAGTTACGGGAAAGGTGTTAGTTTTTTTCCTTCTGGCAATAAGGCTTCCCAGTTCACAACATGCCTTTCTCTTCTTACTATTTTGGGGGGATGGGAGGGGTTTTAGGGGAGGGCAGGGGGCGCCCTGACGAAAAATCCCCCGGCGCTCCCCTAAAATAGTTTTTCAGCATCCTCTCAAAGGGCGGCTCAGCCGCCGATGCTGACCATGGCGGGGCCGGGAAAAGCGGACTCGGTCAAAGAAGACTTGAGGCCCTGGCCTTTCAGGACCACGGCCTCCCGGAACAGGCGGCCCAGGGAGTCGTCGTCGGCCCCCCGGCGCAGCGGGCCCTTCAGGTCCACTTCCGGCGCGGCGAAGAGGCAGGGCTTGAGCATCCCGGCGGCGGTGAGGCGCAACCGGTTGCAGGTGGGGCAGTGGTGGTCGCTGACGGAGCTGATGAAGCCCAGCTCTCCCTTAAAGCCCGGTAATCTGTAAGTCCGCGCGGGCCCGGCGGTGGGAAGGTGGGCCAGGGGCGCCAGGGGGCCCAGGACTGAAAGTTGCCGCCGCACCTGGGCCATGGGCAGGAAATGGCGGGCCCAGCGCTCCGGGCCCACGGTGGGCATGAATTCGATGAATCGCACCTGGTAAGGGTGGTCCCGGGTCAGGAGGGCGAAATCCAGCAATTCGTCGTCATTGAGGCCTTTGAGCACCACGCAGTTGATCTTTAAGGGATGGAAGCCCAGGGCCGCGGCCCGCTCAATCCCCGCCAGCACCTTAAGGAAATGGTCGTGGCCGGTGAGTTCCCGGTAGCGGTCCCGGCGCAGGGTGTCCAGGCTGAGGTTGAGGTGGCGCAAGCCGGTGGCATGGAGGTCGGCGGCCATCTCCGGCAGCAGCACCCCGTTGGTGGTAAGGCAGACTTCCTGGAGCCCCGGCACCCGGTGCAGGCCCTGGATGAACTCCAGGACGCCCCGGCGCACCAGGGGTTCGCCGCCGGTGACCCGGATCTTGCAGATGCCGACCCTGGCGGCCACTCCGGCCAGCCGCAGCAGTTCCTCGTAGCGCAGGATTTCCGGGGCCGGCAGCTTCTCCCAGCATTCCGGCGGGGTGCAGTAGAAGCACCTGAGGTTGCAGCGGTCAGTGATGGAAATCCTGAGGTAGTTGATGTCTCCAGGCAAAACGTGGTCCACCGCGGTCATTTTACCTAAAATAATCGGCCCCGAAAGGGCCCATGTTTTGGAGTCCGCCATGAAAGGCCGGCAAGGCTTTGACGCCAACCTTCTTAAAAAACCTGGAACTCGGTGCTTTTCTGGTCCATGCCGTAGCCGGTGGAGACCCGGGTGTTCAGGGTGTAGGTCCCCGGGGTGGCGTTGGCCGGCAGCTTGAAATCCACCTCCTGGCTCCAGGTGCCGTTGAGCCGGCGGGTTTCCATGCTCTTGGTCCTTCCCAGGGTTTTTCCCTGGAAAAGGATCTCCCGGGAGATGCTTATGGAAATGGCGACCGCCTCCGGGGTGAGGATGGTATAGGTAGTTGCCAGGGACAGGATTTCGCCCCGGCGGGCGGTGGGGGGCAGAACCTGTACCTGGTCCAGGCGCAGGACGCAGCCGTTGGAGGGACAGTAGTTCTCCCGGGCCACCAGGTCCTCCCGGCCCAGGCGGGAGGCTTCCCGGGAGGCGCCATAGGCGCCCCAGGTGTAGTCGCCCCAGGACTGGTCCAAGAACCGGTTTACATTTAATTGGGCTCCGGCCTCGAAACCGGCGGCCATAATCCCCAGCAGGACCATCAAGCCAAGGCAAATCAGGTAGCGATGCCGACTCTGGTGCATGTGACTCTCCTTGGAAGCCTTACCATACATGATTAATAAGCCGAAATCAAATAACGCCGGGCCCCTTTGAAGGATATTTGCCAGATTTCGGCGTCCAGGCGGCTGACAAAAACGCCCTTGGGGGAGGCGTGCACGAACCGGCCGTCGCCCAAGTAGAGGCCGTTGTGGCACACATCGTCGGCCAAGGCCGGGGGCAGGATGCCGGCCAGGAACGGGCCCCGGCCCCGGACCTGGCAATAGCGGTTGAAGAAGACCACGTCTCCGAAGCGCAGCTCTCTTAGGGCCACGGGCCGGCCCTGGTTAAACTGCTCGCCCACGCTGCGGGGCAGGATGACCCCGGCCCGCTGGTACAGGGCCTGGATTAACCCGGAGCAGTCCACCCCGTCGGGGGTGCAGCCGCCCAAGCGGTAGGGGGCGCCGTAGAACTCGCCCAGGGCCCGCTCCAGGGCCAGCTCCTGGGGCTGGCGCCGCACCACGGGCGGCGGCGCCATGGGCTCCGGCGGCGGGGGCGGCGCGCCGGCGCAACCCGCCAGCAGCAGGGCCGCTCCCAACGCAACCCCCCAATAACCCCGAATTCCGGCGACCATGGCTCACCCTCATTGGGGTTTATTGGGGGGAGGGCCAGGGACACTTACAAAAAAGTCCCTGCCCTCCCCCCAAACCCCCCTCCCAACCCGCTTAAGGATGGCCGGAAGGCGAGGCCTTTCGGCCTCGACTTCCAGCCATCAAAAACCGTAAGGGTTTGGGGGTGGGGGCTTGGGGGAGTTTTTCGTAAGTGTAAGGGCCTTCTGCCCTTAGCCACCTCCCCCAAACTCTCAATTCTCCTTCTCCTCCACCTCGAGGCGCGGGAACAGGGCCGGGCCTTTCTTCAGGGTGCCGCCGGGGAGGAGGCGGCCCCAGTTCAAGGTCTGGGGCAGGGTCTGGTCCCACAGGGTCAGGCCCAGGCCCAGTTGTTCGCTCATCTTCAGGGCGCTCCGGGGCATCACCGGCCGGAGCAGGGCCGCGATCCAGCGCAGGGACTCCAGCAGGTGGTAGAGCACCGTATCCAGTTTGCCGGCGGCCTCCGGTTGCTTGGCCAGCTCCCAGGGGGCCGCGGCCACGATGTAGCGGTTGAGGAAGCCGATGAACTCCCAGAGGGCGGCCAGGGCCCGGGAGAATTCCAGGGCCGGGAAATGGCGCAGGAAGTCGGCGGCGGCCTCCCGGGCCGCGGCGGTAACTTCTCGGTCCGGGTCCCCCGGCGTCCCCGGCCGCGGCACCACGCCCTGACGGTACTTGAAGGCCATGCCGAGAACCCGGGCCAGGAGGTTGCCCAGGTCGTTGGCCAGGTCGGCGTTGATGCGGGCGATCAGGGCCGCTTCGCTGAAGTGGGCGTCCAGGCCGAAGACCATCTCCCGGAGAAAGAAATAGCGCAGCTGGTCCAGGCCATAGCGGGCCGCCAGGAACCGGGGCTCCACCACGTTGCCCAGGCTCTTGGACATCTTGCCTTCGGCCATCTGCCAGTAGCCGTGCACGTGGAGGTGGCGGAAAGGCTCCACCCCCATGGCGGCCAGCATGGTGGGCCAGTAGATGGCGTGGGGCTTCAGGATGTCCTTGGCGATGAGGTGCTGGGCCGGCCAGAATTTTTTGTAAGGTTCCCCTCCCGGGTAATCCAGACCTGAAAGGTAATTGAGCAGGGCGTCGAACCAGACGTAAGTGACATAGCGCTGATCGAAGGGCAGGGGGATGCCCCACCCCATGCGGCTGCGGGGCCGGGAGAGGCACAGGTCCTCCAGGGGCTCCTTGAGGAAAGCCAGCACTTCGTTGCGGTAGCGCTCCGGCCGGATCCAGTCGGGGTTGTCGTTGATATAGTCCAGGAGCCAGCCCTGGTACTTGCTCATGCGGAAAAAGTAGTTCTCTTCCTTGATAAAGGTGGGTTGGACCCGGTGGTCCGGGCAGAGGCCGTCGGCCAGGTCCCGCTCCAGGTAGAAGGCCTCGCAGCCGTAGCAATAGAGGCCGCCGTATTCCCCGAAGTAGATGTCGCCGGCGTCGTGAACCCGGCTCAAAACCTGCTGCACCACCCGGACGTGCTGGGGCTGGGTGGTGCGGATGTAGTTATCGTAGCTGATGTCCAGTTCGTCCCAGGTCTGGCGGAAGAGTCCGCTGATGCGGTCCACGAAGGCCTGCACCGGCAACCCCGCGGCCGCGGCGGCCTCCAGGATCTTTTCGCCGTGCTCGTCGGTGCCGGTTTGGAAGCGGGTTTCCGTCCCCATGAGGCGGTGGAAGCGGGCCAGGGCGTCGGCCACCACCGTGGTGTAAGCGTGGCCCAGGTGGGGCTCGGCGTTGACGTAATAGATGGGCGTGGTGATGTAATAGGACATGATGGTGAGCAGTGAGCAGTGAGCCGTAAGCAGCTAAAAGAAGGGTGAGATTCTGGAATTGCTTCCCGCTCTCAGCTTACTCTCTTTTATCCTCCTTCCGAAAGCATAAAAAAGGATCAGGGCAGCAAGATGAAGGTCAAGCCTGGTTGATAAAAAAACTGCTTACTGCTCACTGCTTACTTTAAACTTTTACTCTAATGTCTCCCACCGGCCCCGCAGTTTTTCCATGACCTGGGGCAGGGTGGTATATTCCATCGCTTCCATGGGCAGGCGATGCGGCTCAAACGGTCCGTGGCGCCGCATGTGGTCCGCCAGGTCATTGCATAACTGGCGCGCCTTATCGAAGCCCGGATCATCAAACATATCCCGGGGTCCCACCAGGCGGCCCTCCGCCAGTTGGAAACCCAGGGAGATTACCCGGGGGGGGCCATCGAAGCGGCTGGGGGTCGCCTGGGCCACGGGCACCGGGAGCAAGGGGCCGTAATGGGACCCCCGCATCCACCCCTCGACAATATGAGGCATGGTGAAGGGCTCCAGGACCTCACCCACCGCCGGGAATTTACCCTGGCAGCGGATGATGCACACCGGGTCATCCTTTCCCACATATTTGCCGGCAATCAGGGCCAGCCGCTGGGTGGAGGAGACCGCGGCGATTTCGCCGTCCTTGGCATAAACCCCTTTGATGATATAGCGGCCCGCGGCGCCGATGAAGACCAGGAGGTCATAAGACTCTGCCGGCGCCTCAAAGAAAATCCGCTTCTGCCCTTTGACGTCGTGGACTTCATAGCGAAAGCCGGCGTGCATGCTGGGAGCGATGATCAGCCCGGCGGTATTGAAGGGGTCGGCAAAAATCTTGTAAAGGGGCAAGTTCCAGGCGCCGGCGGAGGTCTTGTCGGCCATGAAAATCAGCACCGGCTCGGACTGGCGCTCTTCAAACTCCATCTCGGCCACGCCGGGGCCCATGCCCTTGACGTTGCCGGCAAAGGCATCGGCCAGCAGGTCCTGGCCGGCGCCATACAATTTGAGGCGCTTGGCCACCCCGGTGCAGGCCTCGAAGATCTCCCAGGCCTGCCGGTGGATCTGCTCGTTATCCACCCCGTGGCGGTGAGTCATGATGAGCTCCAGATCGTCGCCGCACGAGGTGACGTGGAAATCGATAACCAGCCCTTGCTTTTGCGCCGCTTCCAGCCGACGTTGGGCTTCTTCGAGCAACTCCGGGTGCATGGCGGAATGCCCGACATAGCCTCCCACATCGGCTTTAATGACACTCAAGGTGATTTTTTCGGCCACTTTGCCCCCCTCGGAAAGTTGCTGCAGGGATGCGAAAAGTTAACGGCTAATTTTAACCCAACCTCCCAGCCGGGACCACCCCGGGCTAATTTTTGCTCTCCAATATTTTCAGGCGGTCCAGCGCTTGCCTTAGCAAAGCGGCGTCGGTCTCGGGGTTGGCGGATTTCAGAAACTGGCGGTAGGCGGCCAGGGCTTCATATTTCCGGCCCAGCTTTTCCAGGGCCTGGGCCTGGCTGAAATAGGCCCGGGCGAAGTTGGGGTTGAGGGCCAGGACGGCCTGGGCATCATCCAAGGCCTGGGACGCCTTCCCCAGGTGCAGGTAGGCCAGGCTGCGGTTGTGCAGGACTTCCGGGGTCCGGGGATGGAGCTTCAGGGCCCGGTTGTAGTCCTGCAGGGCCTCCTGGACCCTGCCCAGATCCAGGTAGGCGTTGCCGCGGTTGTAATAGGTCTGCCAGTCCTGGGGGGCGTACTTCAGGGTCTGGGTGTAATCTTCCAGGGCCTTGTCATAGAGGCCGGAACGGCTGTAGGCCAGGGCCCGGTTGTAGTAGGCCTCCGGGGATTTGGGGGCCAGTTCCAGGGCCTTGTCGAAGTCGCCCACCGCGTCGGCGTACTGCTCCAGCTTGAGTTGGGCGGTGCCGCGGTTGATGTAGGCCTCCACCAGGTCCGGGTCGAGCTTCAGGGCCTGGGTGAATTTATCCACCGCCTGGGCGGCTTGGCCCTGGGCCAGGGCGGCCACGCCTTGCTGGAAGAGTTCGGCGGCCGGGTCGGGCGCGTCTTCCCTGGCGGCCGCCAGGGCCGCGCCCAGGAGAAGGGCCATTAAAAATAAGGCCAGCCAAATCTTAAGGGAGTTCTTCCACATGAGAAGTTTATTGCTCCGCAGTTATGTAGTTGTGTTGGGTGGGCACGGCCCACCACGGCTTTTGTAGCCGCAGGTTTTCAGCCCGCGAAAGCACAGGCGGGACGCCTGTTCCACCAAAGCCGGGTGGGATGGCCAGCACCCGGGTGACACTTCCTCGCCAGGGCGGGTTTAAACCCCGCCCCTACGGTCATACAGTTTTCCGGTAGGGGCGCAATTCATTGCGCCCTTAGGGGCGAGATAAATCACGCCCCTGCGTAAATCACGCCCTAGGCATCCTTAGCCAGGCTCGACGCCTCCTCCACGAAGTCTTTGTGGCTGCAGTCCGGGTTGATGCCGGGGCAGGCCCCCTTGGCGTGCTCCAACTCCTCCGGGTCCACCAGCAGGGCCGGCAGGAAGGGCCACTGGCGGCAGATGAAGGGCTTCACCGGGTGCACCCGGCAGCGGTTGCCCTCCAGCAGGAAGACGCAGACCCCATTTTCCGTGGCCAGCCGCGGGCCCAGTTCCGAAGCTTCCAGGTAGCGGCGGCAGAAATCCGCCACCGGCAGACCCAGCAGCGCCGCCATCTCCTCCACTTCCCGGGGCTTGACAAAGATGCCGCCCCGGCCGGCGCAGCAGTCGCCGCACTGGCGGCACTGGAACACCGGGAGTTTAGGTTTTAAGGTCATTACCATATTGTGTTTGATGTGCCCAAGCGGAGCTTGGGAACGAGAAAAATAATGGTTTTTACGCCAGAGCATATAAGGTTGGCGGGCACGGAGGCCCGCCCCACCAAAAGATTTTATCTTGTATCAGCTTGTATTAGCTGCAAGCTGACAGCTACCTTCACAAATTCTTCAGCGGCGGCTGGCCGGTGGATTCCAGGACGCTGCGCCACAAGGGGGAATCGAGTTCCACCTGCCTGAGCCTGCCCACCGCCGCCTGGATGGGAATGTGGACGTAATGGCTGCGCCAACGGCTGATGAGCAAGGCCGACTTCCCGGCCATCCCGGCGTGAGCCGCATTCTGTCCCAGAAAGCCACAGTAGATGCGGTCATTATAGTTGGCCGGCATGCTGCGGATCAAGTAGCTGGGATCGATGTACTTAAGATTTATCTCCATTTTGAGCATTTCAAAGTATTCCTTGATCTTCTCCTGCAGCAGCAAGCCGATGTCGCCGGGCTTGATGTTTCCCGAGGGATCTCGGGGCAGCTCTTCCTCCCGGAAGTATTTCTGCCCGGCGCCTTCGGCCACCAGGATCACGGCATGGGCGCGATCCTTGAGGCGGGACTCGAGATTGACCAGCACGCCCTGCTCGCCTTCGATATCAAAATCGGACTCCGGTATCAGGACAAAATTTACGTCCCGCATGGCCAGGGAAGCGTTGGCCGCGATGAACCCGGAATAACGACCCATCAGCTTCACCAGGCCGATGCCGTTGGGAGCTCCCAGGGCCTCGGTGTGCGCGGCGCGGATGGCTTCGGTGGCCACTTCCACCGCGGTATCGAAGCCAAAGGAGCGGCTCACCAGGGCAATGTCATTGTCAATGGTCTTGGGAATGACGATGACGCTGATGCGTAATCCCCGGCGGGCGATTTCCTCCCATATCAGGCTGGCGGCCTTTAAGGTACCATCTCCGCCAATGAGGAAGAGAATCTGGATATTTAAGCGGTCCAGGGCGTCCACGATCTCCCCGATATCCTGGGGGCCCCTGGAGGAGGAGAGGATGGTGCCGCCAAAGGTGTGAATATTGGCCACCGCTTCAGGAACAAGTTGCATCAAGGTGTGTCCGTATTTGGGGATAAAACCCTGAAACCCGTAACGAACCCCATAGATATGGCGCACTCCATAAAGGTGGTGCAGTTCCAAGACGATGGCCCGGATGACATCGTTGGTTCCGGGACACAAACCGCCGCAAGTGGCAATGGCGCAGTGGACTTTGGAAGAGTCAAAGTAAATCCTGGCCCTGGGCCCGGCCTGCTCAAAGTAAAGCAGGTCCTCGTCCGGGGCCAGTCCATCCAGATATGCCTGGGTATCATAGACCAGGATTCGATCCCCATCATGAACAAAGGATTTATTTTTTACCTGGCCATCCCGGGTGATCAAGGGATATTGACTGATAGGAGAGTCCACCTTGGGCTCTCCCAGGGAAGGGATGCTGGTGTCGAACTTTTCATAGGCCATAGCGGACGTCACCTTTGTGAGTTTTTCGACTGCGGTTTTTCGCTTCCTGCCGCACCGTGGCAGGCTAGTACTTAATTGCAGAAGTTGGCGCCTTATTTGAGACCCATTTTTATTCCCCCCCTTTTCAAAGGGGGACTTTATGTAGTCCTGGTCTTTAATAAGGCTCGCAATTACTTACGCTGATTTTCGCAACCGAGTACTAGAAGCTATTGCAAAACTCCGAATACACCTTCATAGGTCATTCTGAGCGAACAATCATGAGCTGAAGGTCACAACGAAGGATGAAAATTTGGAACAGCCCGTTTGGGTTTTCTTAAAAGAAATGATGGTGGGCGGTGCCCACCCTACATTTGGGTCGCCTACTCCAATCCATGGTCTTTGCTGAAAGCTGAAAGCTGACTGCTGATAGCTATTTTCATATGAAGCGAAGAATCTCGTATTTTTAATAACTTGAGATCCTTCACGACGTTCAGGATGACAGAAAAAATGAGTTTTGCAATAGCTTATAGTCTCGGCCATGTTACCTGCCAAAAAGAGAGGCAATTACCAGGTCCCCATGGGGTCCCGGTAAGCTATTGGGGCGGGGCCAAGGCTACCGGCCCTCACCAGGTCTCGGTCATGGCCTCCAGTTCGTCTTTGAGCTGCCGGGACATTAATTTTTTGATGGCGTCCCGGGGGGCCAGGCCTTCGTAGAGAATCTTGTAGACCGCGGTGACGATGGGCATGTCCACCCCCAGGCGCTCCGCCAGGAAGTGAACGGCCTGGGAAGTCTTCACCCCCTCGGCCACCATGGCCATGTTTTCCAGGATCTGGGGGAGGCTCTCTCCCTGGCCCAACCTGAGGCCCACCTGGAAGTTGCGGCTCTGGGGGGCGGTGCAGGTGACGACCAGGTCTCCCAGGCCCGCCAGGCCGGTGAGGGTCATGGGGTTGGCCCCCAGGCGGATTCCCAGGCGGGTCATCTCGGCCAGCCCCCGGGTAATGAGGGCGGCCCGGGGGTTGTCTCCCAGGCCCATACCCGCAAGGATCCCGGTGCCGATGGCGAAGATGTTTTTCAGGGCCCCGCCCAACTCGGCGCCGGTGACATCGTGGGAGGTATAAACCCGGAAGTAGGGGGCGGAGAGAAGTTTTTGCACCCGCTGGGCCAGGTCCCGCCAGCGGGAGGCCACAGTCACCGCGGTGGGTTGCTTCTGGACCACCTCCCGGGCGAAGCTGGGCCCCGCCAGCACCGCGTAGGGCGCGGCCGCGCCCAGCTCTTCCCGGGTCACCCCGTCCATGGTCAACTGGGAGTCGATCTCCATGCCCTTGGTGGCGCTCAGCAGGGCGCCCCCCGCTGGCCAGTGGGGTTTTAAGGCGCGCAGCGTCTGCCGGAAGACGTGGGAGGGCACCGCCATGATGACTACCTCGGCGTCCTCGAGGGCCGCGCCGAATTCCTGGGTGTAGCTGATGCGGGAGGAGAGTCGGACTTCCGGCAAAAAGGTGTGATTGATGCGGTCCCGGTGCAAGTCCTCCAGGACCTGGGCCTCCCGGACCCACAGGCGGACGCTGACTCCCTTGTCCCCCAGGAGTTGGGCCAGGGTGGTGCCCCAGCTGCCGGCCCCGATGACGGCCACGGGTTTAACTTCCGGAGAATCCAAGGTCCGCCTCGGGTTCGGGTTCGGGCTCGGGCTCGCCTTCGCCGTAGTCGCTTCGTTCCGCCACCTTGGCCAGGCTCACCACCCGTTCTTCGGCTTCCGCATCCATCAGTTTGACGCCCTGGGTGACCCGGCCGATGAGGGAAATGCCCCGGGCCGCCAGGCGCAGGAGCTTGCCGCCGTCGGTGACCAGGATGACCTCGTCGTCTTCGTTCACCTGGAGGATGCCCATCACCGGGCCGGTGCGCTTGGTGATGTTCAGGCCCAGGACGCCCTGGCCGCCCCGGTGGTGCTGGGGGTACCTGGCCGGGTTGGTGCGCTTGCCGAAGCCCCGCTCCGTCACCGTCAGGATGGTGCCCTGGGGCCGCAGCACCTCCATGCCCACCACCTCGTCCTCCGGGGCCACCACTATGCCCCTGACGCCCCGGGCGCCGCGGCCCATGTCCCGGACCTCGGCGGAGGGAAAACGGATGATTTTCCCCAGGCGGGTGCCCAGCAGGATGCTCTGGTCGGGTTCGCTGAGGGCCACCCCCACCAGTTCGTCCTCCGAATCCAGGGAGAGCGCAATGAGGCCGCCGCCGCGGGGCCGCTGGAAGTTCAGCAGGTCGGTCTTCTTGACCACGCCCCGGCGGGTGCCCATCACCAGGGAGAGCCCGGGGGTGAATTCCCGCACCGGCAGGATGGTGGTCACTTTTTCCTCGGCGGTGAGCTGCACCAGGTTAACGATGGCCTTGCCCTGGGCCGTGGGCGAGCCCACGGGGATCTCGTGCACCTTGAGCCAGTACACCCGGCCCTTGTTGGTAAACACCAGGAAATAAGTGTGGGTGGAAGCCACGTGGAGCTGGGAAACGAAATCGTTTTCCCGGGTGGCCATGCCGGTGCGGCCTTTGCCGCCCCGCCGCTGGCTGCGGTAAATGGTGAGCGGGGTGCGCTTGATATAACCCCGGTGGCTGACGGTCACCACCATGTCTTCGTCGGCGATCAAATCCTCGGCGGTGAAATCCTGGGCCTCGGGGATGATCTCGGTGCGGCGGCCGTCGCCGTAACGCTCTTTGAGCTCGGTGAGTTCCTGGGCGATGAGGGCCTTGACCTGGGCCTCGTCCGTCAGAATGCGGCGGTAGCCCTTGATGGCCTTTTCCACCTCTTTGGCTTCCTGGATGATCTTCTGGCGCTCCAGGCCGGTTAAGCGTTGCAGCCGCATGTCCAGGATGGCCTGGGACTGGATTTCGGACAGGGCGAACTGGGCCTGGGTCTCTTCCAGGGTCAACTGCGGCTGGGCCGCGGTGATGAACGACCCGGCCATGAGCTGCTCTTTGGCCGCCGCCGGGTTGGCCGCGGCCCGGATCAGCGCGATGACCTGGTCCAGGTAATTCAGGGCCATGAGCAGCCCCGCCAGGATGTGGGCCCGGGCCTCGGCCTGCTTCAGCTCATAGCGGGTGCGCCTTAAGATGACTTCCCGGCGGTGCTCCAGGAAATGGCTCAGCAGGTCCTTTAAGCCGAGGAGCTCCGGCCGGTTGTGGACGATGGCCACCAGGTTGATGCCGAAGGTGACCTGCATGTTGGTGTGGAGATAGAGCTGGTTCAGGATGGTCTGGGCCGTCTCTTCCTTTTTGAGCTGGATCAGCACCCGCATGCCTTCCCGGTCGGATTCGTCCCGGATGTCGGCGATGCCCTCGATTTTCTTGTCCTTCACCAGTTCGGCGATGCGCTCAATGAGCCGGGCCTTGTTCACCTGGTAGGGCAGTTCCCGGATCACCAGGGCTTCCCGGCCGGTCTTGCGCTCCGAGATGACCTTGGCCCGGAGGCGGATGAGGCCCCGGCCGGTGCGGTAGGCCTCGCTGATGCCGTCGGCCCCGTAGATGAAGCCGCCGGTGGGGAAGTCCGGCCCCGGCAGCACCTCCATGAGCTCGGGCAGGGTGATGTCCGGGTTGGCCAGGGTGGCCAAAAGCGCCTCGCAGACTTCGTCCAGGCTGTGGGGCGGGATGTTGGTGGCCATGCCCACCGCGATGCCCGAGGCGCCGTTGACCAACAGATTGGGCAACCGGCTGGGCAGCACCAGGGGCTCTTTCATGGAGCCGTCGTAGTTGGCCACGAAATCCACCGTGTCCTTGTCCAGGTCCTGGAGGAGTTCGTGGGCCAACCGGGTGAGCCTGACCTCGGTGTAGCGCATGGCCGCGGGGGCGTCGCCGTCGATGGACCCGAAGTTGCCCTGGCCGTCCACCAGGGGATAGCGCATGGAGAAGTCCTGGGCCATGCGCACCGCGGCGTCGTACACCGCGGTATCGCCGTGGGGGTGGTATTTGCCAATGACGTCCCCCACGATGCGGGCGCTTTTGCGGTAGGGCCGGTTATAATCGTTGCCCGCCTCGGACATGGCGAACAGGATCCGGCGGTGCACCGGTTTGAGGCCGTCGCGGACGTCGGGCAGGGCCCGGCCGATGATGACCGAGAGGGCATACTCCAGGTACGATTTGCGGATTTCATCCTCGATGTTGATGGGTACGGCGCGTGCTTCCATAAATAGGCTCGGTTGTTTAGGGTTGGACGTCAGTTTTGATCACCTGATGTTAATAAAGTGTAGGGTGGGCACGGCCCACCAAAAATATAGGGCTTCGTGGACAGTGACTTTGACCTTCATGGTTTTGCTCTCATTACCGGGGCAGGTAATTTATGGGTTGATGGTGGTCTGGTACACAAACTGCCCTTTTCCCACCTTGATGACCGTCACCCCTTTGACGGGGTTGTGGTCCGGACCCATGGTGAACTTGCCGGTGACTCCGGGGAAGTCTTTGGTGGCCGCCAGGGCCCGGGTGATTTTGTCGCCGTCGAGTCCGCCGGCCTGCTCCATGGCCGCGGCCAGCAGAAAATAACCGTCGCCGCCCAGGGCCGCGAAGGCGTCCAGCTGCTTGTGATAGGTTTTTTCATAGGACTCCGCGAAGCGCCGCCCCAATTCCGTCGTCACCCCCTGGCGGTGGAACAGGGCGGTGAAATACATGCCGTTCACCGCCTCGCCGCCGATTTGCATCCGCTCCGGCACCTGGGCCCCGTCGCCGGTGAGGACCGGGGTCCTGACCCCCAGGTCCTTGAGCTGCTTGGCCAGCAGGGCGTCCTCGGTGTAGTAGTTGGGGGCGTAAATCAGGTCGGGGTGGGCCGCTTTCATGGCCGATATCTGGGCGCTGAAGTCCTGGTCGCCCGTCTGAATATAGCTGGTGGCCACGATCTGGCCCCCCCGGCCCTTGAATTCCGCCACAAAGAAATTGGCCAGGCCGACGCAATAGTCCTGGGCCTGGTCGATGAGCACCGCCACCCGCCGGGCCTTCAGGTGCTCCCAGGCGAAGCGGGCCGCCACCTTGCCTTGCAGGTCGTCCACGTAGGCGGCCCGGAAGGCGTAGCGGCGGTTCTGGGTCACCAACGGGTTGGTGGCGGTGGGGGAGATATTGGGAATGCCGGCCCGCTCGGCGATGGGCACCCCGGCCAGGGTGTCGCTGCTGATCACTTCGCCGATGATGGCCGCCACCTTGTCCTTCTCAATGAGGCGGCTCACCGCGTTGGCGGCCTCGATGCGGTCGCTGCGGGTGTCCAGCAGGATGAGCTTCACCGGCTGATCCAAGATCCGGGGCTGCAGCCGGTGCGCCACCTGCACCCCTTCCCACACCATCTGGCCCATGGCCGCGGCGGGCCCGGTCATGGGCAGGTAGAGCCCGATTCTGACCTCCGCGGCCGCCGGGAGAGAGGAGAGAAGTAATAAGCAGCCAATGATGACGAGTTTTCTGATAAACCAAACTCCTTCTCAAGATGTTGAGTGGGGGCGAAAAGGGCAAAAGGCGAAAGGGAAAATACCGCAGAAGGGAATCGGCGCCTCACCTTTTCGCCTTTTCCCCTTTAACCTTTTCCCCCAATCTTTTAAAGGCTTGTCCCCACCCCTTAACATACCTATAATATCACAAGAAAGCGCGATGCGGAAATGAATTCCGGTGACATTAAGGGGTGCGCCATGGAACTGAAACTGGCCAAACTGCTGATTCCCGAAGGGGCCAATATCATCCTGGGCCAGAGCCACTTCATCAAAACCGTGGAAGACTTGTATGAGATTATCGTGGGCATCGTGCCGGGGTGCAAATTCGGCCTGGCCTTTTCCGAATCCTCCGGGGACTGCCTCATCCGGGTGGAAGGCAACGACCAGGAGCTGATGGCCGCGGCCACGGCCAACGCCGAAAGACTGGCGGCCGGACACACCTTCAACATCCTGATCAAGGACGCCTTTCCCATCAACATCCTCAATGCCATCAAGATGTGCCCCGAAGTCTGCCGCATCTTCTGCGCCACCGCCAACCCGGTGGAGGTCATCCTGGCCGAAACCGCCCAGGGCCGGGGTATCCTGGGGGTGGTGGACGGGAGCTCCCCCAAGGGCGTGGAAGACGACGCCGGCCGCACCTGGCGCCATGAAATACTGAGGAAGTTCGGGTATAAGAAATGATTTGGGGAGGGCCGGGGGAAAACAATTCCCCCGCCCTCCCCAAACCCCTCCCAACCCCCTGAAATGGAGTCTGGAAGGCGGGGCCGGTGGCCCCGACTTCCAGACTCAAATTACACCCTTATGAGGGTTGGGGGAGAGGGTTTGGGAGAGGGATTGTAAGTGGCCGTCGGCCCCTGGCCACCTCCCCCAAAACCCGGAGCCGATCAATGAACGCGGCCGTCTTGGCGGCGGGGTTGGGCACCAGGCTAAGGCCTTTGACGGACCTGGTTCCCAAGCCCTTGATGCCGGTGTTGAATCGCCCCTTGTTGGGGCTCTTGTTGGCTCAGCTTGAGCAGGCGGGCTTTGCCCAGGTGGCGGTGAACACCCATCATCTGGGGGAGATGGTGCGGCAATTTTTGGCAGGGCAGGGGCCCCCGGGGTTGAAGCTAAGTGTCAGTCCCGAGCCGGAGTTGCTGGGCACCGGGGGGGGCCTGAAAAAGCTGGGAGAGATTCTGGGGGGCGGGCCCTTCCTGGCGGTGAACGGCGATATCCTGACGGACCTGGACCTGGGGGCGGTGTACCGCAGCCACCGGGAAGGCGCCCTAACCACCCTGGTGCTCCACGATTGCCCGCCTTACAATCAGGTGTGGGTGAAGGACGGCGCGGTGGTGAGCATTGGCGCGCCCCCCGGGGACCCGGCGGGGCGGCCCCTGGCCTACACCGGCGTCCAGGTGGTGGGACCGGAGATGCTGAGATATCTGCCCCCGCCGGGCCGGCCAGCCGACCTGGTGGCGACCTGGCGGCAGGCCCTGGCCGGGGGGGCGCGGCTGGCCGCGCTGGCGGTGTCGGGACATTTCTGGCAGGACCTGGGCGCCCCGGAGTCCTACCTGGCCCTGCACCGCCGTTTACTGGGCGGCGCCGCCCCCAGCCTGGCCGGGTTCTTCCCGCAGCTCAGCGACCCCTTTATCGGTCCCGGCGCCGGCATCGCCGGGGGAGTTCAGTTCCGGGGCGGGGTTTGCCTGGGGGCCGGGGTGGAGGTGGGGGCGGGGGCCTCTTTGAAGAATACCGTGGTTTGGGAAGGAGCGGTCATCGCCCCGGAGGTGAGCCTGGAAGATTGCATCGTAGCCGCAGGCGTGCGGGTGCGCGGTTCGGCCCGGGGCCGGATGCTGGTGTAAGGGGAGGGCCAGGCGGCCGGCATGGACTGAGCTCCCCCCGGAGCCAGGGGGGAGGGCGGTCTTGATGGAAAGGAGACCCATGATCACCCACATCGTGTTGTTCAAACTGCTTAATTGCACCCCCGAAAGGGCGGCAGAAGCGAGACAGGTCCTGGCCGGGATGGCGGGCAAAATCCCGGGGTTGCGCCACCTGGAAGTGGGGGTGGACCTGGTTCACTCCGAGCGGTCCTACGACCTGGCCCTGGTGGCCCGGTTTGACTCCCTGGACGACTTGCAGGCCTACCAGGTGCACCCGGTGCACGTGGAGGTATTGAACTATATGCATGGAGTGCGGCAGTCGGCCGTAGTGGTGGACTATGAGACTCCTTAGGGTCGCGTTTCGCTAATTGTATGACAAAAAATACCCCGTAACCCTATTTCTGTAGCCTTAAAGTCCCCCTTTCTTAAAGGGGGATTTAGGGGGATTATCAAGGAGATATAATCCCCCCTGGCCCCCCTTTAGAAAAGGGGGGTTAGAGACTAAGGTTTTTAATTCACGTTAATTGCAAGAAGCTGCACCAGGAAGCCATCCTATGTCCGAGGTTTTTAAAACCCTGCGCCTGGAGGCGGCGGTGGCGGAACGGGGCGCCACCCTGAGTGGGGCCCAGCCTCTGGCGGGAGACGGCTCCGACCGCCGCTTCTTCCGCCTGCTGGGGTCGCCCACCGTGGTCCTGCTTTTTCACCCCCACCCTCCTGGGGGGGAGGTGAATGAAAACGACTCCTATTACCAGGTGGGCCGGCATCTGAGGGCAAAAGGGGTGCCGGTGCCGGAGATTTACGCCTACTGCCGGGAAGAGTTCTGGATGCTCCTGGAGGACCTGGGAGACATCAGCCTGGAGACCGCGGTAAAGCGGTCGCCCCAGGAGGGACTGGTGCGCTTCTGGTACCGCCAGGCCCTGGAGGTGCTGGTGGCGATGCAGGTCAACGGCAGGGAAGGCTTCGATGCGGCCTGGTGTTTCGACACTGCCATGGTGCACCGCCCCTTTTTGTGGGAGCGGGAGTGCGGCTATTTCGTCCGGGCGTTCCTTAATGGCTACCAGAAGCTGAAGATCTCCCTGGAAGACCTGGCCCCGGACTTCGAGCGGCTCCTGACCGGGGCTTTGCCCCCGGGGCCCAACTACTTTTTGCACCGGGACTTCCAGTCCCGCAACCTCTTGATCAAGGGGGGCCGGCTGCGGGTCATCGATTTCCAGGGAGGGCGGCTGGGGCCCCTGGGCTATGACGCGGCGGCCCTGCTCATCGACCCCTACGTCAACCTGAGCCCGGCCCGGCAGGCCGAATTTCTGGAATACTACCTGGAACTCCTCCAGGGCCGGCTGGACCTGGACCCGGAGGCCTTCCGGGAGCAGTACTACCATCTGGCCCTCTGCCGCAATCTCCAGATCCTGGGGGCCTTCGGCCACCTGACCCGGGTCAAGGGGAAGGACCATTTTGCCCGGTACATCCCCGCGGCGCTGACGGGCCTGCGCCGCCGCTTGCAGGAGCGGCCGGGGGAATTTCCCTTGCTTAGCCGGGCGGTGGCTGAGGGGCGCTGATGGGGGAAGGAGATATCCCGGCCAGATCAAAGCAGTCAGGGCAAATCTGGGAATTGCAGAGGTATTTTACCTGATTCCCCCATGGTGAGCCTCAAGATTCCGCCTTTAGATCGAGCATAGCGCCACAGTTCATAAATTCGGTAACGTATTTTCCTGTCCCCCTGAGCCGCAGGCGAAGGGTCTCTGTATTTTGTCTTGAGATTCTTCGCCGCCTACGGCGGCTCAGAATGACAAAAATTGGATGCTACCGTATTTATGAGATTTTGTCCTTAGTTGCCGGTGAATAAACCAGACCATCGTTTCTGGTCCATCTTTACTGCTTAGGTTCCAGGACCCACCCAGCCTTCCTGCCCCGGCGGGCATTCCTCTGTCTTAGGAATTTTCTCTATCAAAATCAGGTTTTTCCCGATGGTTCTCAAAGCGAATTTCCTTTAATTTCTGTAACAATGGATCGCCCTAGAGAAAATCCTTGCAATTAATTAAGGATGTCGGGATGGCAAAAGACCGAATCTTTTTGGGGGCCGGAGAGTATCGGGCTAAATGGCACAAGTGCGCCAGATGCGGGCTCTACTTCATCAACCGATATCTGGCTTTAGAGGCCATTTTAAAAGGGTGTCCGGGATGTATCGGTAACAGCATGGGGTTAGCGACCGCCGGCCTGGTTAGCCAGTTAAAGCTGCAACCTCAAGGGAACCGATTGTCTATCTTGTGAAAATCTCCTTGTCGTTATGATGAAAACTGGTTCCTTTGGGGGGGAAGGAATCTTTGAAGCCAGGGATAGAAGAAAGCAAGTATTGGGGAACTGTTTGCATCTTTAGGCTGAAAAGTGCTGTCTGAGGTGGATTGGGTGCCTGGGGGGCAGTTTGTCAGTCTGCTGCAACTCTGATAGGCGGCGAGGCCAGGCCACCACCTGGCGATTATTTTCCGTTCAAGTCAACGCCCTAGCGACAGCCCTCTCTTTTCTTTTCACCTCGTTAAAATTCTCCGCTATATGAACAGGTTATACCGAAAGTTACGAAGCAAAAACATCTGGTAATAATTTTATCTATAAGTAGAAATACAGACGCAAGGATGGGCAGTTCTACCTATTGCGGTGCCAACCTCACCATTATTACCTTACAACCATAAATTCCATCCTTCCCTCCATGGCTTCTTTCTCGGGGATGGGTCATAAATGCAGGGGCAAAAGGTTCTTATTGATGCAATTCTTAGTGATCTCTTGGGGTCAGTGGCGGTCGGGTTTCATGTTCACATAATTTCTTGCGGTTACCGGAAGGATTTAACTGGGCAATTCCCGGCCCACTTTTGTGGTCGAAGGTCGAAGCATACTAGCTGAAATTGGAGACTCTCGGCAAGCTGGAAGGCCCTTGAGCAAAGGGAGTTCCGGGCGGGCGGTTTCAGGGGGGTGGCGGAACCGCCTCTGAAATTTTTCTGCGATCCCCGGGGACAGGCTCATCCCGAAACCACTTCCCGGCAAGGGGTGGAGGCAGGTCAGCTTTCCTTTCCTTCGCGATTTTTTACAAACTGTAAAGAGTAGATACAGGTATCGCTCCCCAGGACTGGCGGCCGCAGACGGCTGGCTCTGTTATAAATGTAATTGTCGCACGTGGTTACCTCATTTATCCTGCCCGGGCCATTTGGCATGAGCGTTGCTCTGTTAGTTGGATAGAGATAATTCCTTTTAGAAACCTCAGAGGCCAAGTACCTGGGGCAGAATCTGGTATGGCTGCAGTCTAACCATGGTTAAAACGACGGGCACCCGAAAGTCTGAAAATCTAGTAAATTTCTCTCAGGAAGCCAGAGCTCCGCGAGATCACCAGGCTCTCCAGGAGATGATCGGCACCTGCCCGGCCATGCTCCAGGTGTTCCATCTGATCCGCAAAGTGGCGCCCGCCGATCTGCCCGTGCTGCTCACCGGGGCCAGCGGCACCGGCAAGGAGATGGTGGCCCAGGCCATCCACGAACGCAGCCTGAAAAGCCAGGGACCTCTGGTGCCGGTGAACTGCGGCGCCATTCCCCGGGAGTTGCTGGAATCCGAGCTCTTCGGCCATGAGAAGGGCTCTTTCACCGGGGCCCTGCGCACCGTGGTGGGCAAGGTGGAGCTGGCCAACTACGGCACCCTGTTTCTGGACGAAGTGGGGGAGTTGCCCCCGGAACTGCAGGTCAAATTGCTGCGCTTCCTGCATGATTTTACCTTCGAGCGGGTGGGCGGCCGGCAAAGCCGGCGGGTCAATTTGCGGGTGATCTCCGCCACCAACGCCAACTTGCAGGAGTTGATCTCCCGGGGCCGCTTCCGGGAGGACCTGTACTATCGCCTCAACGGCATCACCGTGGCGCTGCCGGACCTGAAGGACCGGGGGGACGATCTGTGGATCATGGCCCAGGTCTTCCTGAAACGCTATGCCCGCCAGACCAATAATAAGAAGATCCTGGGCTTCACCGAAGAGGCGGCGGCCGCCATCAAGAATTATCCATGGCCGGGAAATATTCGGGAGTTGATCAACCTGATCCGCCGGGCGGTGGTGCTGGCCGAAGGCTCCTGGATTACCGCGGAAAACCTGGGCCTGGAACCGCGGCCCAGCCTGGGAGATCCTTACCAGGGCCTGGGCCTTAAAGAAGCGGTGACTAAATTCGAGGCCAACCTGGTGACCGAAGCCCTGACCAACTGCGGCGGCAAAGTCGAACTGGCCGCCCAGGCCTTGAAAACCAGCCGCTCCACTCTCTATCACCTGATCAACAAACATGACCTGAAGCACTTAATCAGGTAATGTCATGGTGCTGTCCAGGGTTCGAATTGGGCATCCGAGGAAAGGAAAAGGGCTAGCGATGAGATAATTTAAAGACAGGCCTCCGCAATTTAATCTTGATTAATCTAAAGACCTCTCCCCTCAAAAATCGTAATGGAAAAACACGTCGGCCCCGGAGTTGCGGGTCCCCAGCTGGGATTCGACGCTGAAATTGCGGTTGATCTTGTAATCGATGATCACCTGGCGCTCGTACTGGCCCCGCTCCTCATTAAAGTTGCGCTGATAGGAGACGCTGACGTCTTGGGTGATTTTCTTCTCCACCCCCAGGGTGGCCCGGCCGCCCGCCATGCCGCTCTTGACCGCAACCCCACCCCCTAAGAATGGCAGGCTGCTTCCCAGGATCTCGCCGATCTTTTTAGAGGTGATGCCCCCCAGAACCCCCAGGGTCTGGGCTCCCAGGGCAAAGTATTGCTCTTTGGTGAGCCTGGCGGTGGGAGCGCCGAAGACCAGGTAGGCGAGGACGTCGGCCGGGGGCAGGGGCGGCTGGCTTTCCAGGCGGATCTGGGGGTTGGTCGAGGTGCCGGACACCGTGAGCACCAGGGTGATTTCGTCCATCTGGTGGGCGGCTTTGCCATCCACGGTGATGGGTTCGCCGGGGACGCCGGGCAAAATCATGATGGCCCGTTCCACCTTAAATTCCCGCTCCTGGACGTCCACGGAGCCCTTGAGGGCGTGGATCTCGCCGCCAAACACCAATTTTTGGTCTGGTTTTTTAAGGACTTTAAGTTTGCCGGTCATCTCCACCTGCCCGATGGGGTCTCTCAACCAGACGTTCCCCGGGGATTCGATGGTCACGTCCACCCGCAGATTGCGGTAGAGGGCCGGGGCCGGTCCCGGGCTCCGGGGCCGGGGTTTATGGGACACCAGAACGATGTCCGGATCATGTTCGGAGCGGAAGAAGGTGGGGCGAAACTGCCCCTTGGGCACCGCCAGGTGGCCTGTGGCCACCAGGGCGTGGAAGGGGCCGCCCAGGTCCACGTGGCCATTGGTCCAGATTTGGTTGCCACCCCGGTTCAGCAGCAGGAAGTTATCCACCTGGGCTCTGAGTCGGGCGGCGGTGGCCCCCCCCAATTCGAGGTCGCCGGCCAGGCGCAAGGTGCCGTCGCTGGTGAGGATGATTCCGGGAATTACCACCTTATCCCCCAGCAACCGGATCTCGCCGGGAGCCAGGTGGTAGGGGGTGCCGGCCTGGTAGCATTGCAGGCTGCCCTCGCCCCAGCGGATGTGGCCCGAGATCTGCGGCTGATGCGGGTCGCCCCGCATTTCCACCAGGAGGTCCAGGGAGGCCTGGGCGGACTGGACTTCCTGGCTGATGGCGGTCAACAGGGAGAGGTTGGCTCGTTCGCTCTGGAGTCGGAGATAGAGGTCCCGGTTCCCCAGGGCGAATCTTAGCGGCGTAAGACTGAGATATACCGGCACCGTCCCCTTCCAGGTCAGGCGGGAGCGCTGGACGCTTTCTTCCAGGTGGCCATCCAGCTGCAGGCGCTCCGCCTCATAATTCACGGTGGTGGTCAGGGTTTGGATGGGCAGGTCCTTTATCTTTGCGGATTCCAGGGTGAGGTTGCCGGTGAGCAAGGGAGCCCGGGGGCTGCCGGCCAGGATCAGCTTGCCGTTGATCTTTCCCTGGGCGGGCAGGCCCAGGGGACTCAGCAGTTTCGCCTCCAGGTTCTTGGCTTCCAGGCGTCCCGAGACTTCCTGGCCCCGAACCAGGCCCTGCACCGTAACCAGACCGCCGTCCACCTGAAAGGCGGCGGGGGAAATCTCCCAGCCGGGAAGGAGGCGAAGCTGGAAGGGGGCGCGGTTTTTCAGGGTCAGCTGCTGATCCTGCCAGGAGAGCTGGTTGACCAGGACCACCAGGGGACGCTGCCGCAGGTCCGCGGTCCCGGCAAGCCCGGCCTGGGGATATTTGGCGGAGGTGGCGGCCATCTGAAAGCCCCAGCGGCCGGCCTCCCCCCGGGCCGACAGGTTGAGCCGGGAGAAGTGGCCGGTAAGGGCGCGGAGCTGGACTCCCTGAAGCTGGACCTGGCCGGCCTGGGGGGGCCAGCCGGTAAGATTGGCGGAAAGGCTCGCCGATTCCAGGCTCACCCCCTGAAAGGAGAGCTTTTTCCCCCTGGCCAGCAGGGTCACCCGGGGTTCCTGCCAGGGGCCCTGGGCCGCGCCTTCCGCCTGAAGATGGGCGAAGGCCGCCGGCACGGGCACCGGCAGCCCCCGGGAGTCGGAAACTGCCGCGGTGAACCTTATATCCAGCCCCGCGGGGGTGAGGTCGCCCCGCAAGGTGGCGGCCAGCGCCGCCAGGCGGAGGCTGGTCTCGGAGAGGTGCAGCCTTGTGCCCTCCAGGGCGAACTGGCTCCTGAGCTCCTCCAGGGGCTGCCCGGCCAGGCGCCCTTTGGCCTCCAGCTTGCCCGCCAGGTGGGCCTGGGCCAGGGAGTAGCCGGGGGGCAGACGAAATTTGCCGGCAAAGGTGCCGCTGAGAGATGTTTCGGCGTATTTCACCAGCCCCAGCAGGGCAGGCTGGAATTCCGCCAGCTTCAGGGTCAGATCGCCGGAGGCCCCCGGACCGGCTTTCCCCACCGGCAGGAGGTGGCCCCGGGAATCGACGGTAAGGGCCCCGAAATTACCCTGCAGCAAGGCGTGCAGGTCTTGGCCCTGGGCGTTGCCGCTAAGAATCAGCTCCAGGCGCTGCACCTTGACTTCTCGATACTGGAAGGGGTCCAGGGCAAGTTGGGCCTGGACGTTTTCGGGATTCCAGGGGAGCCCCCGGCCCTGGAGGCGCAGGTGGGCGTTCACCGGGCTCAGGCCCTGGATTTTCCCGGCCTCCAACTCCTTGATCTCCTGGATTTGGGTGGTGGCCAGGCCCTTCAGATCCAGGTCCAGTTCAAAAACCGCGGGCTCCACTCCGGCATTGAGCCGGCCCTGCAAGTCAAATTTGGCCTGGCCCACCCCGCCCGCCGCGGTCAGCTCCATCCCTTTGGGGGTACCGCTGAAGCTGAACTTCCCGTCCAGGTCCCAGGGGGCCGGCCAGCGGCTCCAGAACTCACGGATTATCTGCCCCTGGAGGGGGCCCAGCTGGCCCGTCAGCTTGCAGGAGAGGTCCTTCAGGGGTTGGCAGATTTCGCCCTTCAGGGACAGGACCGGCTGGCCCGCCAGCGTCAGCGCCAGGGAGTCGATATGGACCAGGCTGGGGCTGTAAGTGAAGCGGGTATTGAGCTGGGCGCGCCCCTGGGGGGTGGTGACCCCCAGGTCGGCTTCCCGGACCTCGATTTTTCGCCGGGGGGTGCCATAGTTATAAAGGTTTACCGCGGCCTTGCAGTCCAGGTCGGTGTAGCGCCGGGTGACGCCGTCCCGGGTGATCTCCAATTCCCCTTGCTCCACCAGGAGGCTGGAAAATTCGATCTCCCGCAGGAGAAACCCGGTTATCCCCGCCGGCGGCTGGGAGGGGGGCCCCGGCGCCGGGGGCGGGACCAGGTCGCTGAAGTTCCAGCGGCCGTCTGCCTGCACCAGGTGGCCGCGGGGGTTCACCAGGGCCAGCCGGGCGATGACCGGATGCAGGGCGGTGATGGACTGGAGAGCGAGCCGCAATTCCAGGCGCTCCGCCTTGAGCAGCACCTGCCCCTGGGGCCCGGTGAGGACCAGGTCTGTAAAAGTGAGGCCGGTCAAGGGGTTCCCCACAATCTCCCGGGCCGTGATCTTGCCGTTAATCTTGCTTTGGACCCAGGCGAGAGACCGGGGCCCGCCCCAGTTCCAGAAGGCGTCCGGCAAGATGCCGCAAAGGCCCTGGCTCCCCAGGGCCAGGAGAAGCGCGGCGGTGAACAGGGTAATTCTCAGACGCCTCGGCATGCCGGTGCCCTCTTATATTAAAATGCGATCAAGCAGATAATGCAGCTATCAGCAGTTGGCTTTCAGCTTTCAGCATAACCCAAGAATTGGCGAAGGCGAACATATGAAATGGGCATCGCCCACCATACCTCAGTTCAAGAACAGCCGAGGGCGGCTGTTCCACATTTTCATGCTTCGTTGTGCACTCGGGCATGAATGTCAGCCTGCCCCTGCGCAGGCGGGGCGCCTGTGCCACCAGACCATTGTTGCTAAATAGACAGCAGACAATAGATTACCTTCACCCCCACCCCAGCCCCCCTCCCTCCAGGGGGAGGGAGTTAAAGGAAGGAACGATTAAATACTCCGATTAATAAAGTGCAACTTATTGACGTTTCTTTTAACCAAAAACCAAAAACCAAAAACGGCATCAAAAGCCGTAGCCGATGGTAAAGTGGATCTGATAGGGCCGGTCCCGGTGATAATCGATGCGGTTTACCGGAAAGGCCACGTCGACTCCTATGGCCCCGATGGGGGAGAGGTAGCGCAGCCCCACGCCGGGGGCATACTTCAACTGGCCCAGGTCCAGGTTCCTGATTTTAAAATAAACATTGCCCGCGTCCATGAAAACCACCCCGCCGAATTTCTTATTATAAATGGGCAGGGGGAAGCGACCCTCAATGCTGGCTTCCACTACCGCGTCCCCCCCGATGGGGTCGCCGCTGACGTTGCGGGGGCCCAGGTAATCCAGCTTGTAACCCCGGACGCTGCTGGCCCCGCCGCTGAAAAACCGTTTCTGGATGGGGATCTGTCCGGTGGACTGCATGGGTTGGATGAGGCCGAACTTGATGCGACCGGCCAGCACGAAGCCGGAGTCGCCCAGGGCGTGGTACCGCTTGGCCTCCATCACCGTCTGGGCGTACTGCAGCCCGGAACCCAGGAAGGTGGGGGCCACTTCGTTGCTGAAGGTGAAGATGCCGCCCCTGGTGGGCTCGATGTGGTTGTCCACCGTGTCCTGGCGCAGGCCGAACAGCACGAAGGAAGCCCGGTAGATTTTTTCCGGGGCGGTGCCCTGGAGGCGGATCAGGGTCTCCACCGGGATGCTGAAGGGCCGGGAAAATTCCACGCCGTAGCCGAAATAATAGCGGAGATCCCCGGCCAGGTCGTGTTCCAGCCGGGCCTGGGTAAAATAAGCCTGGTCGGTGAAGCCGGGGAGGTCCCGGCGCCGGGCGCCGCCCTGGTGCACGAAGTCGAAGTTGCTGCCGAAAACCACCGGGTTGCTAAAGGTTTCGGTGACCAGGTACCCCAGGCTGGAGTAGCGGCTGTCCAGGTCCAGAACCCGGCCGCCGCCCCACAGGTTGCGGTAGCGCACCCCCAGGCGGGCCCGCAGCTGGTCTTCATCCCCGTACCCCAGACCCAGCCTCAGCGACCGCTTCTTCTTTTCCACCACCTGGATGGAGATGGGAATGTTGGGTTCCTGGGGCGGCACTTCTTCCGGGGTGAGCACCACACTCTTGAAGAGGTCGGTGGCGTAAAGGCGCCGCTGGGTCTTGAACAGCTCTTCCAGGGAGAAAACGTCCCCCTCTTTAAAGGTCAGCTTATCCAGGATAGCCTTGATGGGGGTTTCCAGCTTTTCTTCGTCCTTGACCCGGGCCACGCCAAAGTAAGCCAGGGCGCCGGGCTCCACCTTGAGATGGACGGTGGCGGTGTTCTTCTCTTCGTCCAGCATGACCCGGCCCGACACCTTGACCCGGGGATAGCCGTGGTTGGGCAGATAGTTGAGGTAGAGATTCTTCAAGGCGTCATAGTCCTTCTCTACGAAGCGGTCCCCTGGCTGCAAAGGCCATTTCTTCTTGAGCTCCGACAGGTCCGGGCCATTTTCAACTTGCACCTCCACCCCGGTGACCTTGACCCAGGGGCCTTCCTGGATGACCAGCTTGACGTTGGCCTGGCCGGTGGGCAGGTATTCGATTTCAGCCCCGATTTTAGTGTGGAAGAAACCCTGGCGACGGTAGAAACGCTGCAGGCGTTCCACGTCGTAGTCCAGGTCCACCGGGCGAAAGGTGGGGGCCTTTTTCCAGGGCGGCCAAAACGCAGGCAGCTGAATGGAGAGCTCCTTCTTGAGGTCCTGCACCTTGACGGTTTTGACGCCCACGATCTGAAAGGAGCGCAGGGTCAGGGGCTTGGTTCCCGCCTGCGGGGGTTCGGCCCCCCACCCCGGGGCGGGGGCCCCCAGGAGCAGGGCCAGGCTGAGAACTGCGAGCCAGCGGGTCAGGAAGGTCGCCACCTGCATGGGCCGGATATGCGCTCCGAATTAGTTGGGTTGGACTTGGGGAAGGGGGCCAGGGGCAGATGGCCACTTACAATCCCTCCCCCAAACCCCCACCCCCAACCCCTTATGGGATAAGATTTTACCGGGGAAGTCGGGACCAAGGGTCCCGCCTTCCCCGGTCCCCTTACAGGGGGTTGGGAGGGGAGTTTGAGGGGAGGGCGGGGGAATCGGTTTCCCCCGGCCCTCCCCTCAACCTAAAGCTACTTGTCATTTTACCACTTTATCCCGGGGCTGCCGCAACTCCGGGAAAAGTTGCGGCTGCGGGTGGCGCCGGCGCGGTCCCGCGCGGGCGGGCCGGCTCAGCGTCTCCGGCGGCAGGGCCTCAATCAGGGGAGAGACCCGGGGGCGCCGTCTTTGGCCCCAAACGGTGCGCACCCGGGAGCAGGTGAGGAAAACCTGCCGTGAGGCCCGGGTCAGCCCCACGTAAAACAGGCGCCTTTCTTCCTCCGGGTCCGCCACGTATTCCCCTGCCGGCTCCCAGGGAATGAGGCCGGCCTCAAAGCCGGCGATGAAAACGTAAGGGAACTCCAACCCCTTGGCGGCGTGGAGGGTAAGGAGCTTCACCCGTTCCGCGGCCAGGTCCAGGCCGTCCCATTCGGGCCCCACCCCTTCCCGGGCCTGCTGACAGGGGATGCCGGCCTGGGTGAGGCGGCGCTCCAGCTCCGGCCCCAGGGCGTGGAGCCGGTAAAGGACCGCCACGTCCCGGAAGGAGGCCGGCGCTTCCGGGCCCGGATGACGGAGGCCGGCATCTTCCAGGGCATAGTGGGTCAGTCCGCCCACCAACTTTTCAATTTCCCGGGCGATGGCCCGGGCTTCGGCCTCCTCGGTGGCCGCCTCCAGGAGCATTAGGGGCCTGGCGCCGCGCTGATGGGTAATCATGGGTTGCAAGTTCTCTGCCGGGTCCGCCTGGAGCCGCCGGGCCGCCTCCAGGATGGGTTGGGGCAGCCGGTAGGTCTCGGTGAAGCGGCAGTTCAGAGCGCCGGGCCAGTCGGCCAGGAACCGGGAGAAATACTGGGGCCTGGCGCCCCGGAAGCCGTAAATGGCCTGCTGGGGGTCGCCGATGACCATGATTTCGGCCTGGGGCCCGGCCAGGCTCCGAAACAGGCGGTATTGGGCGTCGTTCAGATCCTGGTACTCGTCCACCAGCAGGTGGCGGAACCGGGCCCGGTAGGCGTCGGCCACGGCCGGCTGCCGGGCCAGAAGGCGGGTGGGCCGGGCGATGAGGTCCTCATAATCCCACCGGCCTTGCCCTTCCAGGGCGGCCTCGTAGTCCCGGAAGGCCGCCAGATACCGGGGTTCCAGGGCGTCAGCCGCTTCCTCCGGGTAGGTGAGGGCCTGCTTTAAGGAGGTGATCTGTTTCTCCAGGGCGGCGAAGGGCAGCCCATGGTGCCGGGCCGTCTTCCGGATCAAGGCCCGGCGCTGCTCTTCACTGGCCACGTCCCGGCCCGGGCCCCCCCGTTCCAGGAGGATCTGGTGGCCCAGGGCGTGAAAAGTCTTGACCGTCAGGCGTTCCAGGCCGGGAAAACCCGGGAGCAGGCGGCGGAGGCGCTCTTCCATCTCGCCGGCCGCCTGGCGGGTAAAGGTGACGGCCAGGACCTCCTGCGGGGGCACGCCCCGGCGGGCCAGGAGATAGGCCAGCCGGTGGGTGAGGGCCCTGGTCTTGCCGGTCCCGGGGCCGGCGGAGATGAGCAGCGGCGGCCCCTGGTGCAGCACCGCCTGGCGCTGGGCCTGGTTCAGCGGCGCCAGGAGCGGGTCGTCGGAAAAACGGTTTTCGGTTTTCGGTTTGCGGTTTTCGGGAGCTAAGACAGAGGGGGCATTGCCCGGGGAGATAGCGGGAAATAAAGGAGAGGGTTTCTCCTGGGGCGCAGCCACCGGGGCCGGCGCCGCCGGCAGGCTGAAGAAAGCCCCCTGGCCCGCCAGCCGCCGGCGCTCCACCGGGGTGAAGAGGCGAATCTCCCCATAGGCGCCGTCGTAGCCCCCGTCGATATGCACCTCCCCCCGGCGCATCTTGTCGATGCCGGCGGCCAGCAGTTCGCCCCCCTCCCGGGATAGCTCCGGAAGGGGGGCCCGGCGCAGGATGGTGAGCTCGGGCCCCAACTTTTCCAGCAACCGGAAGTAGCGCTGCCGCACCTTCTGGCTGGAGCTGGAGCCGAGCTCCAGGACTTCCCGGAGGATCTCCGGCAAGGCGATGAGGGACTCAAAGGGCCTGGCCCCAGGGGGGCGCTCCCCCTCCGGGCGGTCCGCCAGGTCCAGAACCCGGTGCAGCACCCCGTAGGTCAGGGTCTTGCCGCAAGTGGGGCAGACCCCGCCCAGGGCCCGGGCTTCCGGCGGGGAGAGGCGGAGGTGGCAGTGCCGGTGGCCGTCCAGATGGTACTTGCCCTCCTGGGGAAAAAACTCGATGGTGCCGCCGAACCCTTCTTTGGTGCGCAGAGCCTGGGCCAGGTGGGGGTAGGCGGGCGGCACCCGAAAGATGTTGGCCTCCCTGCCCAGCTTTTGGGGAGAATGGGCGTCGGAGTTGGAGACCAGCAGGAAGCGGTCCAGGGCCGAGACCCGCCAGTTCATGGCGGGGTCGGAGGAGAGCCCGGTTTCCAGGGCGTAAATTTGGGCCAGGCCTGCCTCAAAGCACTCCTCCAGGGAATCGAAGCCGCTGCGGCTCCCCAATACTGAAAACCAGGGGGTCCAGATATGGGCCGGGATTACCAGGGCCTGGGGGTCGGCCTCCAGCACCAACTCCAGCACCTGCCTGGCATCCAGGCCCAGGATGGGGCGGCCGTCGGAGGTGACGTTGCCCAGGCGGCCCAGGCGCTCCGAGAGCTTTAGGGCGCGGTCCAGGCCGGAGAGCAGGAGGAGCAGGTGGACCTTGCGGACATTGCCGGCCTTTTTATAGATAGTGCTGACCTCGCCGGTGATCACGAACCGCACCGAGGGGGCCTCTTGCCAGCCGGGACCCTGGAGGTTCAAGGGCAGGGCCAGCTGCCGTTTGAGTTCGTAGGTGCCTGCCGCCACCGGCTCCAGCTTGGCGCTCAGTTCCTTGAGCCACTCCGGGTGGGTGCAATCGCCGGTGCCCACCACCTGCACCCCTTTGTAGCGGCCCCAGAGATCCAGGTGCTCCAGGTCGGCTTCCCGGCCGGTGGCGATGGAAAAACGGGAGTGGAGGTGCAGGTCGGCAATGACTTCCATGGTTGTCCACCTTACCATAAATCCCGGGGAAGGGCTAAATTTTAGCCGCTTTGGTTATTAGGACAAGCAAGGACGCGGGTTGTTAAGCCGCAGGGGGAACCTAGGGGAAATGGCCTGGATCTTAAATTGAGAGAAAGCCGGGCGCTGCCGGCGCCAAGCCGGGGGAGCCACTCTGCCCCCCACAAGGATAGTTTGGTACCGCGCCGGTATTAGTACCGCTGGGGGAGAAAGATGCCGGAAATGGGGTGTTCGCCGGTAGCGGTTTTAAAGGGTAGGGCGCGCCTGGGGGGCGGCCGGGCATCCCAGGGCGCCGCAGAAGAGGTGAGAGATTGGCTTCCCATCACCTCCCGGGTCCTTTCAGGAAACAGCGGTGGTTTTGGCAGCCCGAGGAGCTCTCAGAGTGATAATATTAGGAAAACAGTCTTGTGGCATTTTTCCCACAAAGTTACTTGAACTAGTTCACGAGCCTGACCACAAAAAAAGCCCCTCCCTCAGGGGCTTTTTTGCACCTAAACTTCGCGCCAGCACCGGGCGCAATTACAAGGAAGCTTTGGTTTTGGTATCAGGCCAGACCGGTGGCGCCACCTCCTCGAAATACGGCTGGAAAACGTCTTCGTCCAGGCGCAGCATCAAGCCGCTGCACTGGGTGCACAGGGCCGTGTGGTCGTCCAGGCCCGCCACCCGCTGGTCCCGCCCGCCGCAGTCCACACATTGGTATTCGTAAATCGGCATAGCTGTACTCCCCCTCGGGGTAATTATAATGCAATAAATATACCTAGCAATGATTATTTTTGGGTTGTTGATAATAAGTTAATTTTAAATAATAATTTCCCAATCATCTGGGAACAAGAATTGCTTTACTTTTATTTATCGACAGTGGATAAGACAAAATGAAACATTTTTATATCTCACCTGGGATTTTTGCCCCATTCCTCTCACAAGCCGACGTTTCTTAAATGATTAAAGGAGGATGAATGTCCAGATTGCGGGAGAGACGGCGCACCCGGATCGTGTGCACCCTGGGGCCGGCCTGCGCCGGGGAGGTGCTGCCCAGGTTGGTGGCGGCGGGCATGAATGTGGCTCGCCTGAACTTTTCCCACGGCACCCGGGAAGAGCACGGCGAATGGATCAGGCGCCTGCGGGAACTGTCGGGGCCTGGCGGCGCCCCGCTGGCCATCCTGCAAGACCTGGCCGGCCCCAAGATCCGCATCGGCCAAGTCCCCGGCGGCGAACTGGAGTTGGCGGAGGGGCAGGTATTCCACCTGAGCGTCGGCCCCCTGCCGGAGGGGCTACCGGGAGCCACCGTGGCTTATCCGGAGATCATCCGGGACACCCCGGTGGGAGTGCCCCTGTTCCTGGCCGACGGTTCCATCGAACTGCAGGTGGAAGGAAAAACGGACCAGGCCCTGCGCTGCCGGGTGGTGGTGGGTGGGGTATTACGCTCCCAGGTGGGGATAAATTTCCCCAAACACTCCCTGTCGCTGGCGGCCTTCACCGACAAGGACCGGGACGACCTGAGGTTCGGCATCGAGCACGGGGTGGACTTCGTGGCCCTGTCTTACGTCCGCTCGGCCCAGGACGTGCTGGCGGCCCGGGAGTTCATGCGGAGCCTGGGGGCGGACCTCCCGATCATCGCCAAGATCGAAAAGCATGAGGCCCTGGATAACCTGAAGGAAATTCTGGAGGTGGCGGACGGCCTGATGGTGGCCCGGGGCGACCTGGGGGTGGAGATCCCCCTGGAAAGGGTTCCCATGGTGCAGAAAGAGATCATCGCCGCGGCCAATATGGCCGCCAAGCCGGTGATCACCGCCACCCAGATGCTGCTGTCCATGGTGACCCACTCGCGCCCCAGCCGGGCGGAAGCCACCGACGTGGCCAACGCCATCCTGGACGGCACCGACGCGGTGATGCTTTCCGAGGAGACCGCGGCCGGCCGCTATCCGGTGGCCGCCGTCACGTTCCTGGACCTGATAAGCCGGGCCACGGAGGAGAGCTTCCCCCACCTGGCCTGGCTCCGATCCCGGGCCCCGGCGGGCCGCCAGGAAATCTCGGAGGCCATCAGCTATGCGGCCTGCGAAATGGCCCAGGACCTGGAGGCGGCGGCCATCCTGGCCAGCACTGATTCCGGCTTTACGGCCCGCCTCATCAGCCGGTTTCGGCCCCGCACCCCCATCGTGGCGGTGACCCCCAACCCGGAGACCCTGCGGCGCCTCTGCCTCTCCTGGGGGGTTTTCCCGCTGCTGACCCCCCACCTCAAGAGCACGGACCACATGTTGCGGCTGGTGGAAGAGCAGGCCGTCAAGGCCGGGATGCTCCACCCCGGGGAGCGGGTGATCATCACCGCCGGCACCCCCATCGGGGCCCGGGGCACCACCAATCTCATCAAGGCGGATATCGTTCCTTAGAGGGGAGTAGACCGTAATTTACTAATAAATAAGAAGTATTGCCCTCATTCCGGGAAGGCAGGGAGACAGCCGCATATCTCAACCCTCGCCCTGCCCCCCGCAACAGGGAGGGAAAAACGAATCATTAATTTGTCCAGGTAGTCCGGGACCTGGCGGCGGCGGCCCGGCGCCCGGCGCCAAAAGACTATTGACCCCAGGGCCCCGGCTTCTTATTGTTATAAGTGCAACCAGGGGTCCCCGGGTAACTCGTCCTATCCGACCCAACTCCTTACCAGGGTTTGCCAACCCGGAGGCAATTATGGCTGAACCGTTAGGATACTTCACCTTTGTGCTCCATTCCCACCTGCCCTACGTCATCGGCCACGGCCGCTGGCCCCACGGCATGGACTGGCTCAACGAAGCCGCGGCCGAGTCCTACATCCCCCTGCTCCAGGTCTTCAACCGCCTGCAGCAGGAGGGCCGGCCTTCCGGGGTCACCCTGGGGATCACCCCCATCCTGGCGGAGATGCTGGCCGCCAACACCTTCCGGGAGGAGTTCAAGGACTACCTGGACAACAAGGTGCGGGCGGCCCGGGAGGACCTGGAGACCTTCAAGAGGCTGGGGGACGACCACTTCGCCTCCCTGGCCCAGATGTGGGAGTCCCACTACCGGGAACTGCGGCGGGCCTTCAGTGAGGACTTCGACGAAGACCTCCTGAAGACCTGCCGGCGTTTGATGGATGCGGGAGCCCTGGAAGTCATCACTTCGGCCGCCACCCACGGCTATCTGCCCCTGTTGGGGCGGGACACCGCGGTGCAGGCCCAGGTGAAGCAGGGGGTGGCCGCTTACCGGCGCCATTTCGGCCGGGACCCCCAGGGCTTCTGGCTGCCGGAGTGCGCCTACCGGCCCCGCTACCGGTGGGCGCCGCCCCTGGCCGCCCTGGCCGTGGAACCGACCCTGCGCAAGGGGGTGGAGGAGTTTCTGTCGGAAAACGGCCTCAGCTATTTCTTCATCGATTCCCACCTCCTGAAGGGCGGGCGGGCCATCGGCGTCTATAAAGACCGCTTCGAGGCCCTGGAGCGCCTCTGGGAGCGCTTTGCCTCCCAGTTTCAGGAGCGGCCCGAGGAGGAGGACAAGTCGCCCTACCAGGTCTACCTGGTGAGCTCCGCGCCGGAGACCACCCGGCCGGTGGCGGTCTTCACCCGGGACCCCAAGACCGGCCTCCAGGTGTGGAGCGGCGAGTGGGGCTACCCCGGGGATGGCAACTACTTGGACTTCCACAAAAAGCGCTTCCCCGGCGGCCTCCGGTACTGGAAGGTGACCAGCGCCAAGGCGGACCTGGCGGACAAGGAGCCCTACTACCCTCAGTGGGTGCCGGGCCGCCTCCACGAGCAGGCGGACCACTTCGTCTCCCTGGTCACCGGCATCCTGACGGAGTTCCGCCAGCAGCACGGCCAGCCCGGCATGGTGGTGGCCCCTTACGACACCGAGCTCATCGGCCACTGGTGGTTCGAGGGCCCGGAATGGATTTACCAGGTGCTGAGCCGCTTCCACCAGCACACCCAGGTGAGCCTGAGCTCCGGGGCGGAGATTCTGGCAACGGCGGCGCCCCGGGCCGTCATTTCCCTGCCGGAGGGCTCCTGGGGCGAAGGCGGCTACCACTGGATCTGGCTAAACGAGATGAATGACTGGACCTGGCGCCACATCTACCCGGCGGAGCAGGAGATGGAGGAGCTGGCCCGGCTCTGGGCCGGCGACCCGGACCCCCGGCTCCAGGACCTCCTGAAGCAGTGCGGCCGCTCCCTGTTTCTGCTGGAGAGCTCGGACTGGCAGTTCCTCATCAGCACCTTCAGCGCCCGGGATTACGCGGAGCTGCGCCTGGTGGTGCACCACGACGATTTCAAGCGCCTGGCCCAGATGACCCGGCGCTACGCGGCGGAGCGGGAACTGCCGCCGGAGGACTGGAATTATCTGCAATTATGCCGGGAGCGGGACGACATCTTCCCGGACCTGGACCCCAAGTGGTGGGCCAGCCTGGATTACCTGGCCCGGGAAACGGATTGACTTTAGACTTTTGCAAAAGGTTTTTCAGGGAGGGGGCTGGGGTTGTGTTTCAGAAATATCTTGCCTTAAGGAATCGGCTATTTCCCCTCCCCCTTGATGGGGGAGGGTTAGGGTGGGGGTGAGAATATCTTGCAGTTTCAACATCTTTCCCCCTCCCCCCAACCCCCTCCCACCAGGGGAGGGGGAGGATTATTGCCAAAATTTAGTAAAAGTACTGGTGAAACACGATACTAGGGGCCGACGGCCCGCTTACAATCCTCCCCTCAACCGACTTCCCCCAGCCGGGTTTTGTGGTGCATTTGCCACAGTTTCGGGGAATATGTGGTTATTATGCCACAAACAGACCCGGGCCGAAAACCGGCTTGGGCCTGTTCCTCTGAGAAGTTCATTCATATTAAGCGCTTAACCTCGAGACCACCTGGGCGCTCCAATCCCCAAACCCCTGGTACGGTGATTGCACCCTCACGGGTGGGGGATAATTATGTTGTGGCAAAAAACCCTGGCGCAGCCTCTTAGCTTTAGCGGCATCGGCCTCCATTCGGGCCGGCCGGTGAACGTCACCATTGCCCCGGCGGGCGCCAATCACGGTCTGCGGTTTGTCCGGGCGGATCTGCCCGGCAAGCCCGAAATTCTGGCCCACTACTCCCGGGTGGTGGACACCACTCGGGCCACGACCCTGGGGGAAGGCGGCTCCACCCTGTCCACGGTGGAACACCTCCTGGCGGCGCTGCGGGGCCTGGGGGTGGACAATGCCAGGATCAAAGTGGAAGGCCCGGAGCTGCCCATCATGGACGGCAGCGCCGCCCCCTTCTCCGGTCTCCTGACCGCCGCCGGGTTGCGGCAACTTCCCTGGCCCCGGGCTTACATCCTCATCAGGAAGCCGGTGGAGCTTAAGCAGGGGGACCAGTGGATGCGGGTGAGCCCCGGGGAGCCCAGCATCACTTACACCATTGACTTCAACCACCCCCTGATCCGGCGCCAGCGCTACCGCGTGTCGCTGAGGGCCGAGAGCTTCTGCTCCGAAATCGCCCCGGCCCGGACCTTCGGGTTCCTCAAAGAGGTCCAGCACCTGCAGAACCAGGGCCTGGCCCTGGGCGGGTCCCTGGATAACGCGGTGGTGCTGGATGACAACGGGGTCTTGAATCCCGGGGGCCTACGCTTCCCGGAAGAGTGTGTGCGCCACAAGATCCTGGACGCGGTGGGCGATCTGGCCCTGTTGGGCCTGCCCCTTTTGGGCCGCCTGGAAGTGGGCCGGGGGAGTCACGAGCTGCACTGCACTTTCCTGCAATTGCTGATGCGGCAGGAAACGGCCTGGCGGGTCTGGGTGCCCACGCCCCAGCCCCGGCAGAGACAGTCCGCCTGGCTGCAAACGCCCCTTTGGGGGGGAGCGCAGGCTTAAAAAGGGGTTGCGTTTGCGGCTTTTCACCGGGCAGGTCGGAAGACCTGCCCTTTTTATTGGCAGGCTTTGTATTTCGGGCGGAACATGCAATGTCTAAAATCATGAACAAAAGGCATTAGCAGGTGAAAAAATAACTTGGAATAGTTGAAGTGATATTGCCGAGTTACCCATTATGGCATAGACATTGCTTATTTAAGTTTGCGAAGCATTCTCTCGAAAGTATGGTAAAAACCCCGAAAGGACCGGCCCATGAAACTCTTCAAGTTGGGCACCCTGCTGACGCTCCTGATGCTCACGGGAGTTTTGGATTATCTGATTAGCGCCATCCCGGTCATTGCTTCCGCCTGGCTATTGGCTTCGGGCCTGTTAGGCCTGACGGGCCTGGCCCAGCGCCTGGAACGGGAACGGGAACGGCGCCTGCGCCTGGCCACGGTTTACTTGCCCAGGTAAGCGGGTCCAGGAGAAAATTAACGGCAGGGGAAGTACCCCTGCCTTTTTTTTGCCCGACCCCTACAAGAAATATCCCTTGGAATGCCACTCTGCATAAGCTAGTAATTTATTGCGAAAATCAGCTTAAATAATTGCGAGCCTTCTCAAAGACCAGGACTACGTAAAGTCCCCCTTTGAAAAAGGGGGATTTAGGGGGATTTCAATGGGTTATAAAATCCCCCCTAACCCCCCTTTTGAAAAGGGGGGGATAAAAATGGGTCTAAAATAAGGCGCGAACTTCTGCAATTAAGTGCTATTCGGCAACTTCTCCCGCCACGACCTCTCCTTGAACCGCGCGGAATCGCACCAGCAGGCGGCGGTTGCGCCACTGAGGCGGACCCGGGAAGACCACCCGCAGGTAGTTGTCGCTCAGGCCTTGGAGCCAGCCAGCTTGAGCGGCCGGCCCGTCCACCAGCACCTCCCGCACCTGCCCCAGTTGGGCCTCCAGGAACCGGAATTTCCTCAGCCGCCCCTGGTCCCGCATGACCCGGGCCCGCTCCCGCATCAGGCCCGCGGGCACCGGCTCCATTTGGGCCGCGGGGGTGCCGGGCCGGGGGGAGAAGGGAAAAACGTGCAGGTAAGTGGCCATAAGTTCCGCCACCAGGGTCCGGGTGGCCTCAAAGTCCGCGGCGGTCTCCCCGGGAAACCCCACCAGCACGTCCAGGCCCAGGCCGGCGTCCGGAAAATGCCGGTGGATTTGCGCGACCAGGTTGATAACCTCCCGGGGGCCATAGGGGCGTCCCATGGCGGCCAGGACCGGGGCAGCGCCGCTTTGCAAGGGCAGGTGGAAGTGGGGGCAAAACTCTCGCCAGGTTGACAGTTCCCTGATGAGTTCTCCGGTCACCTCCTGGGGCTCCAGGGAACTGAAGCGCACCCGGAAGGGCCAGGCCCTCTCCTTAAGCCGCCGCACCAGGGCCGCCAGGTCCAGGGATGGGCGCAGGCCCTGGCCGTACTGGCCCAGGTCCACCCCGGTGAGCACCACCTCCTGGTAGCCCAGGGCCGCCAGTTCCTGCAACGAAGCCACCACCTGCGTCGGCGGCAGGCTGCGGCGCGGCCCCCGGACCCGGGGCACGATGCAGTAACTGCAGCGGTGACTGCAGCCGTCCTGAATTTTTAACCAGGCCCGGGTGTGCCCCGGCAAAGACGGCACCCGCCAGGCATGGAAGGGCTCCTCCGGGGAATGCTCCCCCACCCAAAGCTGCGGCCCGCCCGAAGCCAGCGGAGCCGCCAACAACTCCCCCAGGCGGGTCTTCTCCCGGTTTCCCAGGACGGCCTGGACGGGGAGGGCGGCCACTTCTCCGGGGGCCCGTTGGACATAGCAGCCGGTGACCCAGAGGGCGGCGCCGGGATAGTCCCGGGCCAGCCGGCGGATGGCCTGGCGGGCCTGCTGGTCGGCCCGGGCGGTGACCGTGCAGGTGTTAACCAGGACCAGGTCCGGAGCTACCCCCGGGGCAGCCGCCCGCCATCCCAGGGCGCCCAGCTCCTGGGCCAGGCCGGCGGTGTCCACCTGGTTCACCTTGCAGCCGAAAGTGATGATGCGGAAGAGGCGGTTTTCTGTTTTCTGTTTTCTGTTTTCTGTTGCCATTTTCAAGGGCTTCGGCTGCAGGAATCGAAATCTCAAGTTGTTGCTAAAATTTGGAAAAAAGAGATGTCTGTCTCAAAAACTTTTTTGCTTTTAGGTCAACCACCATCATACTTTTGGAAGGTAAGGTCTCTAATCTCAGTATTTGATTTCATAAACACGGTGACTATTTTTAACCATCCCCCCTCACCCAACCCTCTCCCCCCGCTGGCGGGGGGAGAGGGCGTAATTATATCACCCTTGGTTTAAATAGGTTGAGACCTCTGCAAAAGTATCAAGATCAACATTCTCCCGCGGGTGGAAGGTCTTATAATCCCCCCTGCCCCCCTTTAAGAAAGGGGGGTAATTAAAGATAACTCCTTGATAAATCATGATAACCCATCTTAAGTCCCCCTTTTCTAAAGGGGGATTTAGGGGGATTATTAACGCCTTCCTATTCCGACTAAGCCTTTTTCAGAGCTCTCAGGTTATCGAATTTGTGGATTAGCGCACTTAGCAAGGTGCATAGCTAACACAGAAAACAGAAAACAGAAAACAGAAAACCGAAAACAGAAAACCGATACCTCACTTAATCCTCTCCTCGATCCAGCCGCCGCCCAGGACCCGGTCGTGGTGGTAGAAGACCACGGCCTGGCCCGGGGCCACCGCGGTCTGGGGGGAGTCAAACATTACTCTGGCCTGGGAGGAGTCCAGGGGGGTTATCCGGGCCAGGACTCCGGGGTGGCGGTAGCGGATCACCGCCTGGGCCGAAAACTCGCTCTGGGGCGGGTTTGTAAGCCAGTTGATCTGGCGGGCCAGGAGGCCGGCGGAGAACAATTCCCGCTTATGCCCCAGCACCACCCGGTTGGTTTCGGGGTGGATTTCCACCACGTAGTAAGGCTCCCGGGCCGGCACCCCCAGCCCCCGGCGCTGGCCCACGGTGTAGTGCGCCAGCCCCTTATGCAGGCCCAGCACCAGTCCCTGGGGGTCCACCAGCTCTCCCGGAACCGCCGGGCGTCCCAAGCGGGCCGCAATAAACTCCTGGTAGCGGCCCTGGGGGATGAAGCAGAGCTCCATGCTCTCCCGGCAGCCGGGGGCCGCCGGCAGGGCCAATTCCTGATGCCGCCGTCGCACCTCGGTCTTGGTCAGCTCTCCCAGGGGGAAAAGCAGGTGTGGCAGGACCTGCCGGGGCAGGCGGCTTAAAAAATATGACTGATCCTTGCGGCGGTCCGCGGCCCGGTGCAGGGCCAGGCTGCCGTCGGGTCCTGGGGTCAGGCGGGCGTAGTGGCCGGTGGCCAAATAGGCGGCGCCCGCGTCCCGGACCCGTTCCCACAGGCGTCCGAATTTGATTTCGGCATTGCACTGGACGCAGGGGTTGGGGGTGCGGCCCCGGGAGTATTCCCGGATGAAATAGTCCAGCACTTCCCGGGCGAAGTCGTCCTCCAGGTCCATTTCGGTGATCTGAATCCCCAGGCGCTGCCCCAGGGCCGCCAGGTGGCCAGCCGGCGGGGCGCCCGGAGAGAGGCGCAGGTGCACCCCCCAAACGGGAAAACCCTGCTGGAGCAGCAGGGCTGCGGCCACGCTGCTGTCCACCCCGCCGCTCAGGGCCACGGCCACCTGGTTGCTGAGGTTAACCTGATTAACCATTTGTTTAATATTTTTAAGGGAAGGGCCACAAAACGACCTGTTAGCTAGTTATATATAATTTATTGATATTTTAGGAAATATTAAACTTGGAATCTGGGCGGGGCGCAATTCTGTTCAGTAAATTGAACATGAAGGTGCAAGGAGGTAAATTATCGGGCCTCAGAGGGAGGTAAAAGAAGGGCCTTCCAGAAAGTTCACCGCGACCCCGTAATAGGGATTGGCCGGGCTGGGGGGCTCGAGGCGCACCACTTCTCCCTTGGCCTGGAGGTGGGAGGTCTCCTGGTAATCCAGGAAGGGCAAGGGGGCGGCAATGGTGAGGGAGACGACCTGGCCTGGCTTAAAGGAAGCGGGGGGGGGCACGTGAAAATAACTGCCGGAGAGACTGATATCTCGCAGAACCCCGTTTCCCAGGTGGACTTCGCCGGTCTCCGGCAAGCGGGTGCGAAATTCCACCGAGAGGGGGACTACCAGGCGGTTGTAACGTCTTCTTTCTTCAGGAGAGACCATGCCGTGGGTCCCGTATGGTAGGATGCAGAAAAACCCCAAAAATCTTATTGCATGTCACGTGCCATTCGTCAAGCATTTTCTGAGGGCCAGATATTCCTTGACGGGTCTGGTCCTTTTCCTTATCATACAAAAAATCCCAAAACTGCCAGCCGCAGAGGGCCGATAGCCTCCCCATGTCTCATATAGTGGCCATCATCAATCAGAAGGGCGGTACGGGGAAGACCACCACCGCGGTCAACCTGGGCGCCTCCCTGGCTTATCAAGGTTACCGCACCCTGATAGTGGACCTGGACCCCCAGGGCCACACCACCGTGGGCATCGGCATCGATACGGAATCCATCGCCGGTTCCATGGCAGAGGTGATGACGGTTCCCAAGAAAAGCATCAACGAGGTGGTGGTGCCCACCTACATCCTGGGTCTGGATGTGGCCCCGGCCCACATCCATCTGGCCCGGGCGTCGGAGCAGGTTTACACCAGGGTTTTCCGGGAGGCCATCCTGGCCCAGTCCCTGAAGGATGCGGACTATGACTTCATCCTCATTGACTGCCCGCCCTCCCTGGGGATTCTCACCACCAATTCCCTGTACGCCTGCGACTTCATCATCATACCGTGCCAGATCTCCCGTTACTCTCTGGATGGGCTGGCGGATTTGCTGAGCACCATCGAAACCGTCAAGAGCCTCTCCATAGAAGACCTCTATCAGGGCGACCTCTATCGCATCCTGCTGACCATGTTCGACAAGCGCAACCGGGTCACTAATGAATACATCCTGGAGCAGCTCAAGCCTTACCGGGAGAAGACTTTTAAAACCATTATCATGAAGAATGAGGCCCTGAATCAGTCCCAGATAGCCCAGAAAGCGATATTCGATTTTGAGCCCAAGTGTTCCGGGGCCCAGGATCATCTGCGCCTTACCCTCGAGTTCCTGGAAATATGGCGAAAAAGAAACAGCTTGCCGGCAAGAAGACCAAGCTTGCAAAGCTGCCTCTAACCCAGGTGCTGGCCAGCCAGGGGGAGGAGCTATCTCCCCGGGGCCTGCCCTTAGACACGCCGCAACCCCCGGCGGCGGGGGTTCCTTTCTCCCGGGAGGGAGCCGGTGAGGGCGCCGTCGGCCCCCTGGCCGAGGTTTACCTGCACCTGGTCCAGGAGCTGGCGGCCCTGCAATCCCAGTTGCAGCCGCCCGCCGCGACTCCCACCGACTGGCGGCAGTCGTTACCCTCCCAGGCGCCTGCTCCCCACCGGCTCCGCCTGGTCCTGCGCCAGGCCCGGGAAGGTCTCCAGGACCTGCACCGACTCCTGTCACGGCCTTAGGTATTCCCACCCTTTCAACTGCGAGGCCGATACTTTTGCTGCGCCTGGGTAAGCAAGGGCGCAGTAGGTGGTGAGCCATGCGGTCCGCCCGCGCCGGCAACCTCGCAGAGGCCGGATGGGGACGCGCAAAAGGCCAGGGAGCTGTTCCTGGCCTTTGGAAAGATTAGTTAGGGAGGTTGATTACCGGTTGGTTGGGCTGGAACCGAACCAAGAAACGGGGCGGTGGGGGGCCCGGAGGCCCCCCGGAGTTACTTGGTTTTCGGAGGCGGTACGACTGGCGGCGGAGACCCAGGAGGCGGAGGCGTCTTCTGGGCGGCCATCTTGGCCTGTAACTTCTGGATATTATCTTGAACAATGGGGGCGATTTCACTCTTTTCAGCTGCCCCTCTGACGGGTTTCACCGCCAGACAGCCGCCGCCGACAAAGCAGGTCTGCGATACCTTGTCTTTGTATTCGGCGGCATGGGTGGTGGCATCGGTTAGAAAGGCCATGGCGTCGTTCAGCTTGCCGGCCCGTTCCGACAGCACCGCCAGGTTATTGAGGGCAAACGGGTTGTAGCGATCCTTTTTCAACGCCGTCTCGAATTCAAATTTGGCGGCGTCGTATTTGCCATCCCGGATTAAATCATATCCCTTGGCTATGGGAGTGAAGGCATCGTCTATCATGAGGGCCCCGCCCTTGGGCTGGGCCAGGACCGGAGATGAAACGAAGAGGAACAGCGCTGCTACCATCAAGAGGATCATGCACGTACGAGTATGTCGCATCAGTTCTCTCCTTATTTTAGAGCTTGTAGTCAAACCCGCCCCGTTCGACCTAGGTAGATAGTTAAGAATTTTTTTTACAATGTCAAGGAAAGTACCGGGCCTAAAAAAATTTCCAGCATAGTTTCGGCCTTAAGTGGTAAATAGACCGTGTGCCGCAGAAGGTGAAAACCTCGGCTTCTCCTCCTAAGCAGAGGTATGCTCAGCGCCGATGGCCCCTGGTCAGGGGCGCCTCCCGAAGCGCTGCCAGATGGCCGGACGCCAGCGCCGGGGACCGGCCAGGTCCAGGGCCACGGCGAGAAGCTCCTCTGCCTCACCCCCGGTAAGGACCAGCCACTCCCGGAGATCGTCCCAGCCCCGCACCAGGTGAGCCAGTTCTTGATCGTCCCTGGGGGCCGGCGGCTGGAGGGCGAAAGAGCGGCCACCCTGCATCTGATAGTGCCGTCCGCCGATTTCCGCGGTAAAGGCGGCGCTGTTCACTCCCGCCACCGGGAGGTAGTAGTCGAAGGCCCGCACCAGGGCGCCGCGGGGCCAGTGGCCCCGCAAGATGGGGAAGATGCTGGGGTTGACGATGAGGTCGGCCCCCTGGTCGGCAAGCTGGCGGGCCGCCTCCGGCTGCCCCCAGAAGTCGATGCATACCGGCAGGCCCAGGCGGCCAAAATCGGTTTCCCACACCTGCCAGCCCTCCCCGGGGACGACGCCGAAACCGCGGCGCTCCAGATTCCCCAGGGTGTTTTTCCGCTGGCGTCCCACCAGGTTGCCCTGGCGGTCAAACAGGGTGGCGGTATTGTACCGCTTACCCCCTGCCTCCTCCAGCAGGCCGGCCACCACGTAAGCCTGGAGCGACCGGGCGGCCCGGGCCAACTCCTCCTCCCCCAGGAAGGGGAAATATTCCGGGAAGCAAATGAGGTCCGCCCCCTGACCCCGACACTTTTCCAGGTAGCGCAAGGCCAGGGCCAGGTTTTCCCGGCTGTCCAGACGGGCCTCGGGAACGGCCTGAATTAAAACAAGATTTACCATTAAAAATTTCCTCATATCATCGGCAGATTAAGCATTAACTAAAATATCTGCCCCCGGAATCAACCCTGGCTCCTGGTGTGGTGTTTCAAGAATACCTTAACATCAAAAACGGGGGTTTTCCCTCCCCCTTGAGGGGGGAGGGTCAGGGTGGGGGTGAATATTCCCCTAGTCATTCCTGAATCTTATCACCCTCCCCCCAGCCCCCTCCCCTCAAGGGAGGGGGAGATATTTTTCCGTAATTCAGTAAAGGTACTTGCGAAACACAACCCTGGCTTTTCCTTTGAGACCCACGGTTTTGAAAAAGGCGGCATCCAGGTAATGGGCCCTGGCCGTTCTTTTTCCTTGTTTTTACCATTAAGGCCCCAAGACCCGAAATACTTTCTGGCGCCTTTTACCTGCCGGCGGCCGAAATCAAGAAGAAGTTAGCCGGAATTAAGGGATTCCGGAAAGTTCCGATTAATTAGGTTGTGGAAGCAAGCTGGCTCGGTCTCCTGCAAGGGAAGGCCCCCTGGCTGGTTGGGCGGGAGGACCTGTTCTTACCGTGGTTACTGAGCCTGGCCGTTGCCTGGACGGATGTTCGGACCCGCCGCATCCCCAACTACCTTACCCTGGGAGGGGCGGCGGCCGGGGTGGGCTACCAACTGGGTTACCACGGCTGGCCCGGCCTGGCGGATTCGCTGGCGGGCCTGCTCCTGGGCCTTTTTTTGTTGCTGCTGCCATACTTGAAGGCAGGCATGGGGGCGGGGGACGTCAAGGCCCTGGCCGCCCTGGGGGCCTGGTTGGGGCTGCAGCGCACCTTCTACCTGTTTATCTACATGGGGATTTCGGGGGGTCTGCTGATACTGGTGATTTTGTGGTGGCGCGGCTTGCTTTGGGGCACGATTCGGCAGGGTTGGGTCTGGCTGGTGAGCCTGGTGCTTTGCGCCCACCAGGGGCCGGGGCCTCTGGTTATCCGCACCACCAAGAGTAAGACCATTCCTTATGGCGCCGCCCTGGCCCTGGGGATGACCTTTCTCTGCTGGCGGTGGCAGAATGGCTAGTACTTGGTTGCGAAAATCAGCGTAAATAATTGCGACCATTCTCAAAGACCAGTACAACATCAAGTCCCCCTTTGAAAAAGGGGGATTTAGGGGGATTTCAATGGCTTATAAAATCCCCCCTAACCCCCCTTTGGTAAAGGGGGGGAATAAAAATGGGTCTCAAATAAGGCGGGAACTGATGCAATTAAGTGATAGGACCATGGAGCTGGGTCCGGGGCGCGGCGGGCGCGGCCCGGGGGACACAGGAGGGCGCGGCCGGCGCCAGGGGACGGGCGGGCGCAGAAGGAAGGGTTATGAAAAAGCGGCGGGTGCTTTTCTCTTCGGACCAGAAAGGGGCGGTTATCGTGGTCACCGCCTTCAACCTCCTGGCAATCCTGGGAATGGCCGGCCTGGCCGTGGACCTGGGTTATCTGTACGTGGTGAAATGCGAGCTGCAACGGGCCGCGGATGCCGGCGCCATGGCCGGAGCCCGGGCCGTCTATCCCTTTGCCCTGGATAGCGCCACCTTCCCACTCTATCCCCTGTGCAGCGCGGCCCTGGTCCAGGGCCGGGCCATCGCCCGGGCCAACCTAACGGACGGCGCCAGTCCCGCGGTGGGGACCATTCAAACCGGCGCCTGGAATTGGCAGGTCGGCAAATTCTTTCCTGGCTGCGCCGCCAATCCCTTCACCAACACCGTGGCCCTGACCACCCGCCGGGACAACCTCTCTCTGGTCCTCATGGGCCTGCTGGGATTCGGCCCCGTCAACCTCAACGCCTCGTCCATTGCGGTGGTGGATTTCGTGGGAAGTTTAGAGCAGGGTGCAGCTTTTGTCATGGTCCTGGGGAAAAAATACGCCCAAAAGGGCGAGGTGTACATTTACCTTAACCCCGAGCCCCTGGACGCCGGGGGCTGGGGCACCAAGGCGCCGCAAGTTCCCAGCAACAGCACTATCAGCGGCTACCTTGACAACCCCGCCATCGTGCCCGCCATCAAGCAAGGCGACACGGTGAACATCAATAACGGCGACTGGGGCAACGTGCTGGCAAAGCTAAAGTCTGCTTATATCGGCAAGACGGTCTGGCTGGCGGTGGTGGATACCGAGAAGTTCAAGCAGTCGGGCCCGGTGGAGGGCTTCACCTCCTTCACCATCACGGAAGTGGAAACCACCGGCCACAAGTATGTGAAGGGCATAGCCAAGCCCCTGCAGGACGCCCCGGGAAGTCTGTCTGGCCCCGGCGGCGCCAACTATGGCCTCCTGACCTCACCCCGCCTGGTGCAGTGAACCGGCGCCCCACCACCCGCATCATGCCTTGATTCGCCCAATTGGATATTGCTGTGGGTGGCCCCCATCGCTCCCCGTCGGTTGCTTTTGCCACCGATCCCTGATAAAAAAGGCTGGGGATTGTTGCAAAAAGCGCCGATTAGGAGGTCTTACCCGAACCTTCCCGGGCACGCCGCTTTTTGGCGCCATGCGGGGTCCTCGCCCATACTGCCGGCACCGGAACGGAGACTACCATGCTCATCGTGATGGACAAGGACGCCACCGCCTCCCAGATAGCCGCGGTGGCGGCCAAGATCGAGACCCTGGGGTTTGTGGCCCAGCCCATGCCCGGCGGCGAACGGGTGGCCATTGCCATCCTGCGCAACCCCGGGCCGGTGGACCCCGCCCTCTTTGTGGACATGCCGGGAGTGATTCAGGCCATTCCCGTGTCCCGGCCCTACAAGCTGGTGAGCCGGGAAATGAAGCGGGAAGACACGGTTATTCATCTGCCGGGCCTGGACCTGGGCCGGCGGCACTTTGTGGTGATGGCCGGCCCCTGTGCGGTGGAGAGCGAAGCCCAGGCCCTGACCATCGCCCGGCAGGTCAAGGCGGCCGGGGCCCGGATTTTCCGGGGCGGCGCCTACAAGCCCCGCACCTCCCCCTACAGCTACCAGGGGTTGGGCAAGACGGGCCTGAAGATCCTCAAAAAGGTGCGGGAGGAGACCGGCCTCTTGATTGTAACCGAGGCCATGGACCAGGACTCGCTGAAGCTGGTGGCGGAATGCGCCGACATCATCCAGATCGGGGCCCGGAACATGCAGAACTTTTCCCTGCTGCGCTGCGCCGGCCGCACCGGCAAGCCCATCCTCCTCAAGCGCGGCATGTTAGCCACCCTGGAAGAATGGTTCATGGCGGCGGAATATATCATGGCGGAGGGCAACCCCCAAGTGATCCTGTGCGAGCGGGGGGTCAGGGCCATCGGCGAGCATGCCCGCAACCTCCTGGACCTGGCCACCATCCCGGCGGTGCGCCGGGAGTCGCACCTGCCCATCGTGGTGGACCCCAGCCACGCCGCGGGCCGCCGGGACCTGGTGCCTCCCCTGGCCCGGGCCGCGGTGGCCGCGGGCTGCGACGGGTTGCTCATCGAAGTGCACCACGAGCCGGAAAAGGCCCTGTCCGACGGGGCCCAGTCCCTTTACCCGGACCAGTTTGTCGCATTGATGGGGGAAATCGACACCCTGCGGCCCGGAGGCTGGCATTGAGGGAGATTTTGCTGCCCCTGCCGGGCCGCGACCAGAGCTACCGGATTTGTCTGTCGCCGGGGTTGCGCCTGCGCCTGGGGCCAATCCTGGCTCCCCTTAAATTACCCTCGCGTCTGTTTGTGGTCTCGGACCGCCGGGTGGCCCGCCTGCACGGCGCCCCGGTGTTGCAGGCCCTGGTCCGGGACGGCTACGCCCCGGACCTGCTCACCGTCTCTCCCGGGGAGCGGGCCAAGACCTGGGCGGTGGTGCAGCGCCTGGCCCGGGAACTCCTGGCCCGGGGGGCCCACCGGGGCTCGGCCCTCGTCGCCCTGGGCGGCGGGGTGGTGGGGGACCTCAGCGGCTTTCTGGCCTCCATCTTCATGCGGGGGATAGCCTTCATCCAGTTGCCCACCACGCTCCTGGCCATGGTGGACGCGGCCATCGGCGGCAAAACCGCCATCAACCTGCCGCAAGGGAAAAACCTCCTGGGCACCTTTCACCAGCCCCGGCTGGTGGCGGTGGACCCCCAATTTTTGCACACCCTGCCCGCCGCCGAACGGCTCAACGGCCTGGCCGAGGTCCTCAAGGCCGGATTCATTCGGGACCCGGACCTCTTGCCGCGCCTGGCCCTGGGGCGCTCCCGGCTCTTCCGGGACGAAGGCGAATTGACGGAGATCATCCACCGGGCCGCGGCCATCAAGGCCGAGATAGTGGCTGCCGATGAGCGGGAAGGGGACCGGCGCCGCATCCTCAACTTCGGCCACACCCTGGGCCACGGCTTAGAGCAGGCCTCAAACTTCCGCCTGCCCCACGGCCGGGCGGTGGCTTTAGGCATGGCGGCGGCGCTCCGGCTCTCCGAAAAACTGGCCGGCCTGCCGCCGGAGGAAGCCCGCTGGGGCCGGGGCCTCATTAAGGATTTCGGGTTCACCCGGAACCTCCCGGACCTGGACCCGGGGGCGGTAATGGCCGCCTTGAGCCTGGACAAGAAGCGCCGGGAAGACGGCCTGGTCTTCGTGCTCCTCCGCCGCCTGGGGGAGGCGGTGATCCAAGAAAATGTCCCCCTCACCCTGGCGGCGGCGGCGCTGGAAGAAGTTCTTGGGGGTGGGGGCTAAGGAGGAAGTGATTCTTGGGGGAGAGGGCCAGGGGCTTTTTTGTAAGTGCCCCTGCCCCCTCCCCCAAGCCCCCACCCCCAATCCCTTAAGGGGGATTAGGCCGGAAAGCCGAGGCCTGCGGCCTCGACCTTTCAGCCTCTATCGACCATTAGTATTCGTAGGGTGCGTCTTACGCACCGATAATGTCGGGTGGGACGCGTCCTACGAAGCTTACTCACAGGGGGCGAGATGTGGCGCTGGCTGAGCTTGCCGGGGATTGTGGTTCTGGTCTTGGCGGGAACGGCTTATATTGATGGCGCCGAAGCCGATGAAGTTAAATCCCCAATTGCTAAAAAGGACCTCGGGGTGAAAAAAGTCAACCCCATCTGTCTGAACCCCGTGGGGGTGGTCAAACGGCAACAAGAGAGGACCATCCTGGAGATCAAGCCGGAATTCGCCCCGGCCCTGCAGGGCATCGAAGGCTTTTCCCACCTCTGGGTCTTCTACTGGTTTCACCAAAACGACCGGCCGGAGGAACGGGCCACCCTGAAGGTGCACCCCCGGCGGGACCCGGCCAACCCGCTGACCGGGGTTTTTGCCACCCGGGCGCCGGTCCGGCCCAACCTCATCGGTATCTGCGCCTGCCGTATCGTCAAGGTGCAGGGGAACGTGCTGGAAGTGGCGGACCTGGACGCCCTGGATGGCTCCCCCATCCTGGACCTGAAGCCTTACATTCCGGAAGGGGACTCCATCCCCGGGGCGGCCACCCCGGAGTGGCTGAAGCGTTCCAAGCCCCCGGCCGATTAATATCCAGTCTTGCACCTGCCTCTTAAATCCCCCCATGAGGAACCTCTTTCGATAAGCTGATCATATCTTCAACTACTTGGAGTTTTATAGAATCTGCGGATAGTGGCAAGATATGTTGAGGTTTTAGAATACGAATTTTTGATTAACTTTTTTATAAAAGTTAATGAGTGGAAAATGGGCGGTCGGTATGAGGGCAAATGCTATCCGATTACCCGGAACCATTTGCTTCAAAATAATAAAACGCTTATTGCCTTAGCTCCGAAAAGGTAACGGTTTGAGCATTAAGACACGCAGTGATCATCCGGTTAAACATTTGGGGTTCCCAGAAGCGCCGGTTGAAGCGGTAGCAAAATTCCGCCAGA
>Ga0315281_10000042_pt1 | contig 147243 bp, 161 predicted proteins | sample YL17G07_0_MG_FD_204540 | JGI IMG/M metagenome (GOLD analysis project Ga0315281, IMG submission 204540) | Sediment microbial communities from Yellowstone Lake, YNP, Wyoming, USA - YL17G07_0 | ecosystem: Environmental > Aquatic > Freshwater > Lake > Sediment | place: USA: Wyoming | collected...
CCCATCCGGGTCCTGATCGTCGAGGACCACCCGGTCCTGCGGGGCGTGGTGCGCCTCGCCTGCGAGGCGTCGCCCTCGCTCGAGGTGGTCGGCGAGGAGGAGGACGGCGTGGCCGCCGTGGAGGCGTGCCTCTCGCTCGAACCGGACGTCATCGTGCTGGATCTCAGTCTCCCCGGCATCGACGGCCTCGAGGTTGTGCGCCGCCTCCGCGCCGCCGGGAGCGAGGTGAAGTTCCTCGTGCTCACGGGCCGGACCGACGAGCAGACGGTGTTCGAGAGCATCCGGGCCGGGGTCGACGGCTACCTGGAGAAGACGGCCGGGGTCCGGTTCATCGCCGACGCGCTGGTGCGGGTCGCCGCCGGAGAGCGCGTGTTCACGCGGGAGCAGGAGCGTGTGGCCCTCGAGGGGCTCGGCCGTCTGGCGCGGCAGGCACGGGAGGCCTCCGGCCTGCGCCTGTCGATCACCCCGCGCGAGCTCGAGATCCTCGAGTACGGGAGCTACGGCCTCACGGTGAAGCAGATCGCGAGCCGGCTCGGGCTCTCGCCCCGGACGGTGGAGACCCACCTCGCGAAGCTCTACAGGAAGCTCGGGGTCAGGAACCGCGTCCAGGCGGTGTCCCGGGCGAACGCGCTCGGGCTGATCGACCTGACCTGAGCCCGGACCTGAGCCCGGCTGCAGAGGGTTTCAGGCTGCCCACGCACCGGCCGATAGGGTTCAAGGGGCCGGAGGCCCCAGGCACAACCGCGGGCCCATCCCGTAAGCTGTGCAGCGCAGATGGCCAACAGACCCGGAGCCGAGCGAACGGCGGTGAACCGGGCGCCGAAACAGCGGCGCCTGGGCGTGGTCGTGGTCGACCCCCTCCCGGTCGTCCGGGCCGGGCTCTCGCTCCTGATCGAGGACCGGCCGGACATGGAGGTGCTGGCCGAGGCCGGCACCGTCGAGGAGGGCCTCGAGGCGATCCAGGGGATCCGCCGTAGCCGGGTGGTGGCGCTGATCGGGCTCGGCCTCGAGGGAGAGCGGGACGCCTTCTGGCTGATCCGCACGATCCGCGAACGCTTCCCGGCCCTCGCGATCCTCGCCTGTGGGGCCAAGGCCGACTCCGCCGCCATCTCCCGGGCCCTGTTCATGGGCGCGGACGGCTACGTCGACAAGAACGTCGAGCCGATCGAGTTCCTCCAGGCCCTGCATCGGGCCGCCGACGGCGAGATGGTGCTCGCCGGGCCCCCGGCCGAGTGGGTCGGGGACATCGCAGACGGCCTCGAGCGCCGGCGCGACTTCGAGACCATCCTGACCGCGCGAGAGCGTGAGGTCCTCGTGGTCGCGGCTCAGGGCCTGACGGCTCGCGAGATCGCAGAGCAACTGGGCGTCCGTGAACGGACCGTCACCACGCACCTCGGGAGCATCTACAGCAAGCTGGGCGTGGGCGGTCGGGTCGCGGCGATCCGGGCCGCGGCGAACGCGGGTCTCGTGACGGTCGGTCTCCCTCGGTAGGGAGATGAGCGCTCCCCAGCACCGTGCCTATGAGCGCGTGAAGATGAACCCGTCCGTATCCTGGTAGAAGAGCTCCCACCCGGGGTCATCGCGGATGATCGGGACCAAGTCGCACTGTTCCTCGCGGGCGAGAGCGACGACCGACACGTTCCAGCGGTCGAGGGTCTCCTGCCATCCCTCGCGTCCCTCGGAGACCGCGACGTACTCGTTCAACACGCTCCGCGGGATCAGCTCGAACCTCGAGTCGGCCAGCACGGGGTTCTGCGGTAACTCGAGCTCGAACCACGATCCCCACCCCTGCGCGTTGAAGAATCGCTGGCCCGGGGAGAGGAGCTGTCGCAGTTCCTCCGTGATGCCCACCGGCGCGTAGGCGACGAGGTTCGGGGGCGGCTCGGTCCCCGTGTACGGGATCCAACGGGCGAGCGGCACGAAGGCGGTCACCACGAGCACCCCTGCGATGACCACGTTGAGGGGCCCGGCAGGGTCGCGGGCTGGCTCCTTCGGCGGCTCCTTCGGCGACGCGAGCAGCCCGGCGACGACGACCGGAGCCGCCAGCGCCCACCAGAGCATGTGTCGCATCGCCATGAGGGTCATCGCGAAGAACAGGGCGAGGGTTAGCAGCCCGATCCACGTCACCGGTTTCCTTCGCCTCGCGAGGAACGCGGCCACGAGCGCGACGGATGCGAAGAAGGCGACCCCCACCCAGCTGCGGACCGTCGGCGGCTGCCACTCCCGCACGGTCTCTCGGATCAGCGGGTTCGTGCCGATCGTGAAGACGTAGGACCAGACACGCCACCCGAACGGGTTCACGAGCGTCGCGAGAAGGGCGACGGCGACGAGCGCGAACATCCGTCGCGCAGCGCCGGTATGCCGGACCAGGTCGTCGAGGCCCCCGAGGGCCAGCAAGACGGGACCGAGGAAGAAGCTACCGTGAACGTTCGCCCAGACGATCTCGATGGGGATCGCCCACCACAGGCGGGCAGGATGCTCTGTCCGTCCGGCGACCAGCCACGCGATCGCCGCGAAACACGGGAGGGCGAACGACTGGGGCCGGAGGCTCTCGACGGCCAGGAACACGGCCGAGCCGAGGGTCAGGAACGCCGCCGCCCGTCGCCCGGCCCCGGTCGCCCGACACGCGAGGAAGACCAGGGTCAGGGTGAGGGCATCCAAGAGAGCCCGCACGGTCGCCAGCCCGAACCAGCCGGCCGATCGGTAGGTGAGACCCAGGAGCAGCTGAGCGCCCCACTGCTGGTTGAGCCACGGACGCCCGAGCGTCCAGAGGAGGAACGGGTCGGTCCGAAGGACCCGGCGCGAGTCCAGCATCATCTCACCGGCCCTGATGTGGTAGGCGAGATCGACGGTGACAAGGGGGCCGGCCGACAGGAGTGTCACGGAAAGGGCCACCGAGGCCAGGGCCCACAGCTGCGATAGGCGCGGGCCGCGACCCTCGTCAGCCGCCCGGGTGGACGTGCCCCCCGGAGCTTGATTTCCGTGCCGCACTAGGCAATCCTAGTGCGGCACGGCGCTGGGAAGGCTTTCCACTGTGGCCCGTACGTAGAACGACGTACTCAGGCTCAGTGGAAATCGGAATACCAAGGGGGGCATGCGTTTCGTACAGTAGAAGTGCTTACGGTGCCAGGCAACCTTTGGAGCGTGACCAAGGTTCGGCGAAGGGAGGTGAACGGATGTTTCTCAACCTCTACGTGAAGGCGAAGACCTTCCTCTGGGGTGTCCGTGACGGTTTCACCCGAGAGGACGGAGCCGTGGCCACCGAGTACGGCCTTCTGCTCGCCCTCGTGGCGCTCGCGATCATTGCCACGTTGATCCTTCTGGCGACCGCGTTGATCAAAGTGTTCGGCAACAGCGCGTCAGAGCTCAACGCGCACGCGTAGCCGCCGTCGGCTACAACGGAGCGGCCTTCGTCGGCCGCTCGGTCCCCCCGGGTACGCTGGGGGGAGCGAGGGGCTGACGACCCGTGTCGGTTCGCGGTGCGATCTGGAGGCTTGTATGAGGAGGCACATGGCACGCGATGGGGTGCGAGGCTCCGGCGAGGCAGGAGCCGTGGCGGTCGAGTTCGCCCTGATCTTGCCGCTGCTCATCCTCATCCTGTTCGGGGTGTTCGAGTTCGGCCTGGCATGGAGCAAGGTGCAGGTGCTCGAGGGCGCCGCTCGAGAGGGCGCCCGCTGTGCCGCGGTCCGGGCGGCCGAGGCGAGCGTGGGCCTGCCCGTCTGCGACGTGGAGACACGGGTAAGGGACGCCGCCGGGAGCTACGAGTCCAGCCTTCCCGCCACCCTCTCCATCGGGGTCTGCTCGGCCGACACCGTCGGCGAAGAGGTCACTGTTTCATGGGAGCAGCCTCTCGAACTCAGCATCCCGTTCTGGAAGGACGTTTCATTCAGCCGGCACATCTCAGGAACGTTCCGATGCGAGTGATGAAGCGGTTCAGGAGTGAAGAGAGGGGCGCGGTCCTGGTGATTGTTGCGCTCTCGCTCCTTTTTCTCTTCGGGATGCTGGTCTTGGTCGTAGACCTCGGCCACATGATCGCCGTCAAGCGCGAAATGGTCCGCGCGGCGGATGCTGCCGCGCTCGCCGCCGCCCAGGAGTGCGCGTTGGGAGGGAGCACCCCCTCCGCGGACGCGAACGACGCGGCATCGGCCATCGCAACCGACAACTACCCCGGCAGTCAACTGGTGAGCCTCAGCTTCTATCCGGATGTGGCGCAGTGCAACAAACCGACGACGACCTCTCCGAAGCTCGTGACGGCGAAACTGACGACCACCGTGGACTTGTTCTTCGCCCCGGTCCTCGGGATCAGCTCGCCGGGCACGGTCACCGCACAGGCCACGGCGTCGTATGAGTCGGCCGGGCCGATCCCGATTTCCGTCAACGTGGCTCCGCTCACGAAGTGCCAGGACTATCTCAAGGATCATCCTGACGAGGACTGCGTCATCGAGTACCCGAAGGATTCGCTGCTGGAGCCCCGCTGGGGGATACTCGATCTCGCGAACTGGGGCCAGAAGCTCTACAGCTGCCCGCTTTCGGCGTCCTACATCACTGGGATCATCGACGGCGGAGGCTGGCGGGGGCCGTTGCCGCTCAACGGCGATCCGCCGGGCAGCGCCCCCACGTACGACTGCCTCGACAACGGGATGCAGTTCTCGTCCTGGGACGCGCTGGAGGGCAGGACGTTCTGGTTCCCGGTCATCGACGTGCAGAACTCGATCCTGGCGAACGGGAGCCTTGTCAAGGATGTGCCGGAATGCGTGACAAGCGTGGCGCCTTCTCCCTCGCCTTCTCCCTCCGGTTCTCCTTCCGCGAGTCCCACTCCCGCGATCCGTCCGCCAGATTGCAGGGTCGCCATCGCCGACGTGGTCGACTTCGCTCAGTTGCAGGTCTTGGACGTAGTCAACAATGGGTCGACCGTGGTCCTCACCGTCAAGATTATCCCTGGGCCGCTGAGCAGCGTTCCGGGCATCGCGATCAGGTTGGTGGATTGACAGGCAAGTAGCGTAGATCGGTTTCGGTATCGGTTGGAGTCCGTTCTACAGGGGGGGTAGCAGATGAGGGCTCGAGGGCTCGTGGTGGTGCTGGCACTGATCCTGGCCGTGGCGGCCACCGTCGGCGTGTTCCTGTACGCCAGAGGCGTGAAGGAGGATGCGAGGACCGGCGGTGCGCTGACCTCGGTCATCGTGTCGAAGGTCAACATCCCGGCGAACAGCGATCTGAACGCCTTCATCAGTGACCAGCAGTTCGTGATGGTGGAGATCCCGACGGACGCGGTGGTCCTGAATGTGGTCAAGAGCATCGGCCAGCTCCAGGACAAGCGGAACAGCGTCCCGATCTTCGCCAACGAGCAGATCCCGCTCTCCCGCATCCAGGGCGAGGGGCAGGTCCCCGGGGGTTACCTCGGTGTCCCGGATGGCTACCAGGCGATGACGGTTGCCCTCGACGCGCCGCGCGCGGTCGGCGGCGCGCTGTTCTCCGGTGACAACGTCACGATTCTGGCGACGTTCAACGACATCCAGTTGACCAAGGTCGACAAGCAGGGCCTGCCTGTGGCGCGGGGCGGGGGCGGTGCTGCCGGTACCACCGCGACGACCGGGCGCAAGCAGATCCCGCAGTTCAACGCGACCATCGTGCTCGTTCCCCAGGTCGAGGTGCTGCGCGTGCTCCGCCCGCAGTCCACCACTGGCGGCACCACCGGGCAGACCCAGCAGGTCAGCGGCGACGTGTCGGTCACGCTCTCCCTCACGCCCGAGGACGCGCAGAGGTTCGTGTTCGCCATGGAGGAGGGCACGGTCTGGCTGTCGCTGCAGCCTCCGGGCGCCGAGGGCGTCGAGCTGAACCCGCTCACGATCGCCCAGGTCGTGGCGCCGTCGACGAAGCCCGGGAAGTGACGCAGCAGGTAATCGCCGTCGGGACGCCTCAGGCGTTCCGGGCCACGCTGGCCCGGGCGCTCGAGGTGGACCCGGAGGACGTCGGCTGGGTCCAGAGCGTGACCGCGGCCGAGGAGGCGCTCGTCGAGGCCGACGACCCCATAGACGTGCTCGTCCTGTCGCCCGAGGTCAAGGAGCCCGACGCACTCGGCCTCGCCGAGTTCGTCGGGCGGGCGGCGCCGATGACGGCCATCGTGATGGTGCGGGACAAGTCGTGGAACGGCCTGTTGCCCGCGGCGATGCGGGCGGGCATCCGCGACGTCGTCGACCTCACGCAGGGCAGCGAGGAGATGCGGGACGCGGTCGAGCGGGCCATCGTCTGGGCGGAGAACCTGCGGTCGCTCCGCGGGCAGATGGCAGCGAAGCCGGCCCTGCGCGGGATGGTCATCTCAATCTTCTCGTCCAAGGGCGGTACCGGGAAGACGTTCCTGGCGACGAACCTCGGGACGGCCATCGCCGACCTCTCGCAGCAGGAGACGGCCATCGTCGACCTGGACGTCGACATGGGGGATTGTTTCTCATACTTTGGCCTGGAGCCAAACAAGCAGATCATGGACCTCATCGGGCTCGGCGAGGGTGCCGACCGCGAGGAGGTCTTCGCCAACGGGACGAAACTCGGCGACCACCTGTGGGGGTTCGGCGCCATCCCGGATCCCGCGATGCAGCCGCCGGGCGGCGAGGCGGTCGGGAAGTACCTGCGCACGATCCGTAGCAACTTCTCCTACGTGATCGTCGACGCGTCGGCCGACTACACGGACCTCGCGCTCGCGTGCTTCGACCTGTCCGACGCGATCTGCCTGGTCACCGGCCTCGACGTCGTCGGCGTGAAGCACCTGTCGAAGGCGCTCGAGACGCTGCTCACGATCGGGCTGCCGCGGGACCGGTTCCGGATCGTGCTGAACCGCGCGGACAGCAAGGTCGGCCTGGACGCCGGGGACGTCGAGCGCGTCATGAAGATCCAGGTCGACACGCTGATCCCGTCGAGCCGCCTGGTGCCCACGTCCCTCAACATGGGGCGCCCCGTCGTCCTGGAGGAGCCCGGCTCCGAGGTGGCGGGTAGCATCAGGAGGCTCGCCATGCGGTTCACGGGGGTCACCGGAGAGGCTCAGGGTGAGGCGGAGTCCGCCCAGCCGAAGCAGCGCAAGCGCCGGTTCTTCCGGCGCAAGGGTTAGGAGGGAACATGTCGCTCGCAGACCGACTCGCCAAGGCTTCACAGAAGGACCGGATCGGCGAGATCCGGACGCGCGTGCAGGAGCGGCTCGTCGAGGTCCTGGGCCCGCGCCTGTACGACGCCACACTCTCCGATACCGAGCTCGAGGGCCTGGTCCATCAGCGCCTCCGCGAGCTCCTCGACGAGGAGGAGCCGTCGCTCTCCGCGCAGGAGAAGCTCCTGATCGTCAGGCAGATCGGCGACAGCGTGCTCGGGCTCGGGCCGCTGGAGCCGTTCGTGCGCGATCCGGACGTCACCGAGATCATGGTGAACGGCTGGGACTCGGTCTACGTGGAGCGGGCCGGCAAGCTGTACTGGACGGGATCGAAGTTCCACGACGATGCGCAGCTGCGCCGCACGATCGACAAGATCGTCTCGAAGGTCGGCCGGCGCGTCGATGAGTCGTCGCCCTACGTGGACGCCCGGCTGCCCGACGGCTCGCGCGTGAACGCGATCGTCCCGCCGCTCGCGATCGACGGGGCGGCGCTCACGATCCGGAAGTTCTCTGCGGACCCGTACCAGGCCGAGGACCTGATCTCGTTCGGCACGCTGACCGCGCAGGTCGTCGAGATGCTCGAGGCGTGCGTGCGCGGGCGCCTCAACATGCTCGTGTCCGGCGGCACCGGCGCCGGTAAGACGACCACTCTGAACGTGCTGTCGTCGTTCCTGCCGGACGACGAGCGCATTATCACGATCGAGGACGCGGCGGAGCTCCGGCTCCAGCAGCCGCACGTGGTGCGCCTCGAGTACCGCCCGCCGAACATCGAGGGCAAGGGCGAGGTCACGATCCGCGACCTCGTGCGCAACGCCCTGCGCATGCGGCCCGACCGCATCGTCGTCGGCGAGGTCCGGGGCGGCGAGGCCCTCGACATGCTTCAGGCCATGAACACCGGCCACGACGGCTCGATCTCCACGATCCACGCGAACTCGCCGCGCGACGCCCTGTCGCGCCTGGAGACGATGTCGCTCATGTCCGGCATGGACTTCAACGTGCGGACGATCCGCGAGCAGGCGACGTCGGCGCTGAACCTGATCGTCCACCAGGCCCGCATGAAGGACGGAGTGCGCCGCATCACCCATATCACCGAGATCGTCGGCATGGAGGGCGACGTGGTTACCCTCCAGGACCTGTTCCTGTTCGACTACAGCGCCGGCGTCGACGAGGAGGGCCGTTTCCGCGGCAACCTGAGGGCCACCGGCCTTCGTCCGCGGTTCCTCGACAAGCTGGCGGACAAGGGGATCTCGATCGCTACCGAGGTCTTCGCGCCGCAGACGGGGGGGCGAGCCGCGTGAGCGTGATCGCGGGTTCGTTCTGGGCATCGAGCGTCGGACTGTTCGCCGTCCTCGCGTTCGCCTTCTGCGCCGTGTTCCTTGTGGCCTGGATGTTGCTCGGCACCCGCGCCAGGACCCGGCGGCGGAGGAAGCTCGCCAGGCGCTTCGGCAGGACGCTCGGCCCCGTGCCGGGCGGGGAGACCGCGGGGACGGCGCAGGCCCAGTGGGTGCCGGCCGGCCTCGCGGAGGCCGGCAGCCGGATCGGCGAGGCGATCGGCTTCTCGGCCGGGCTCGACGACCGGCTGGAGCGGGCTGGGCTTCCGATCCACGCCGGTGAGTTCGTGGCGCTGACGGCGATCGCCGGCGTCGCCGGGGCGGTCTTCGCCGGCATCCTGATGCAGAACGTCATCTTCGTGCTGCTGATCGCGGCGGGCGCCGCGCTGATCCCATGGGTGTGGATGGCCCGCTCGCTCTCGAAGCGACAGCAGAAGATGATCGACCAGCTGGCCGACACACTGTCGATCCTGGCGAGCTCGCTGCGCGCCGGGTACAGCTTCCTGCAGGCCCTCGACACCGTGTCGAAGGAGATCGGCGAGCCCTCCGCGAGCGAGTTCTCGAGGGTGGTCGCCGAGATCCGCCTGGGTCGGCCGATCGACGAGTCGCTCATGGCGATGGCCGAGCGGGTCGACAGCAGCGACCTGAAGTGGGCCGTCATCGCCGTGAACATCCAGCGGCAGGTCGGCGGCAACCTGGCGGAGGTGCTCGACACCGTCGCGAACACCGTCCGCGAGCGCGCGTATGTCCATCGGCAGATCCGCGTGCTCTCGGCCGAGGGTCGCCTCTCGATCTACATCCTGGCCGTCCTGCCGTTCCTGATCGGGATCCTGATCTCGATCATCAATCCCACCTACATCCGCCTGCTGTTCACCACCCTCGCCGGGTTCCTGCTTCTGGTCACAGGAGGAGTGCTCATGGCAGTCGGCATCTTCTGGATGACGAGGATCGTGAAGATCGATGTCTAGTCTCTGGCTCGGACTCGCGCTGGTCGGCACGTTCCTGACGGTCGTCCTCGTCGGGGTCGTGATCGACATGCTCCTTCGGGAGAAGCACCGGCCGGTCAGTCTCCTTCAAGCACAGGTCGGCGAGGTCCAGCACGTCCCCGACCTGCGGGAGGAGGCGCTGCAAGGCTCCGCGTTCCAGCGGGCCGTCATGCCGGGCGCCGTGAGGCTCGGCCGCGCCTTCGAGCGCTTGATGCCGTATGACATGCACAAACGGGTCGACCGGCTACTGGTGTACGCCGGCAGCCCGGCCGGGTGGGATGCCGAGCGGGTCATCTCGCTCAAGATCATCGGCGCGGTCGGCGGCCTGATCCTCGGGCTAGTCGTGGGCGCGCTGCTGCCCTGGGGCGGCGTCTTGTTCATCCCGGTCGCGGCACTCTTCGCGGTGTTGGGCTGCCTGCTGCCCGGTGCCTACGTCGGCGGGATGGCTCGCAAGCGGCAGAAGGAGATCCAGCGGACGCTGCCCGACGTGATGGACCTGCTTACGATCAGCGTCGAGGCCGGCCTCGGCTTCGACGCCGCCCTCGCTCAGGTCGTGAAGAACGTGCCGGGGTCGCTCTCCGAGGAGATCGGCCGCCTGCTCCAGGAGATGCAGATCGGCGTCAGCCGCGCCGACGCCTTCCGGCACCTCGCCGACCGCACCGACGTCGACGACCTGCACGCGTTCGTCCTCTCGATGATCCAGGCCGACCTGTTCGGCGTCTCGATCGCGAACGTGCTGCGAGCGCAGGCGCACGAGCAGCGGCAGAAGCGGCGCCAGCGGGCGGAGGAGATCGCGATGAAGATCCCGGTGAAGATCGTCTTCCCATTGATCTTCTGCGTCCTGCCGGCTCTGTTCGTGGTGATCCTGGGACCCGGCGTCATCAAGGCGATCGAGAGTTTCCAGCGCCTCCAGTAGGAGGGGTTCGGGCGCGGACGGGGTCGCTGCTAGTCTTGCTGCGTCATGAAGGTCGCCTACCAGGGTGAGCCGGGCGCGTTCAGCGAGACGGCGCTACTCGCCGCCTTCCCCGACGCCGAGCCGCTGCCGTGCGACACGGTCCGGCTGGCGTTCTCCCGAGTGACGAGCGGCGAGGCCGACTTCGGCGTCGTCCCCGTCGAGAACTCCCAGGCGGGGTCGGTGAACGAGACGTACGACCTGCTGCTGAACAGCAGCCTCGTGCAGATCGTCGGCGAGGTCGTCGTCCGCGTCGATCACGCGCTGCTCGCGCCGCCGGGGGCGCGTCTGGAGGGCATCAAGCGCGCATACTCGCACTGGCAGGCGCTCGCGCAGAGCGAGGACTTCCTCGCCGTGCACCGCATCGAGCCGATACCGGTGCACGACACGGCCGGCGCGGCGCGGATGGTGGCCGAGCGTGGGGACCTCGAGGAGGCCGCGATCGCGAGCGTGGGGGCGGCCGCGCGCCTGGGCCTCACGGTGCTCGCCGAGCGGATCCAGACGCACCCCGACAACTTCACGAAGTTCGCGGTCATCGGCACGAAGGACGCGGGCCTCGGGCCCGCGGACAAGACCTCGCTCGTGATGGCCGTCGCCGACCGGCCGGGGTCGCTGCTCGCCTCGCTCCAGCCGTTCGCCGAGCGCGGGATCAACATGGTGAAGCTCGAGTCGCGGCCGCGCCGGGGCGCGCCGTTCGAGTACGTGTTCTACGTGGACATCGAGCGGCCGGTGGACGACCCGGACGTGCAGGCCGCCTTCGCCGAGGTGCGGCTGCACACCTCGATGCAGAAGGTGCTCGGCTCCTACCCGGGGTCGAAGGGCCCCGTCTAGATCCGGCGCGCCGGTAGGATAGGCGGGATGTCGGCTCGAAGGGCTGCCCGCCACGCCGTCCGCTCCAAGGTGCCCTTCGGGGCTGTGGTCCTCGTGCTGGCGGTCGTGGCGGCGGGCGCGCTCGTGTGGCGCGGAGCGGCGGGGAACGGCTCGGGTCGGGTCGTCGGTCTGCACGGCGCATCGCCGTCGTCCTCCCCGGGCGCCTCGGTGTCGCCCTCGTCCCAGGCCTCACCGAGCCCGAGCGCCGTCGTCACGCCGGGGCCGATCAACACCTCGTTCCCCGGCATCACGACGTTCCGCGGCAACGCGTCGCGGAGCTACTACGGCGAGGGGCCCGTCCCGATGCGCCCGAAGATCCTCTGGCGGTACCCGACCTCCGGTGGCCTCTGCAGTGAGTCGTCGGTGGGGAGCGAGACGAAGGTGTGGTGCGGGACCGGATGGACCGGCCAGCCGAACGTGATCCCGCAGAAGGACGGCACGATCGAGGTCCGGTTCGGCGCCTACGACGGCCACTACCACTTCCTGGACGGCATGACGGGCGAGCCGCTTCGGCCGGACCTCGTGACCGGCGATCTGGCGAAGGGCTCGGCCACATCCGACCCCGGCGGGTACCCGCTCTACTACGGCGGTTCTCGCGACAACTTCCTGCGCGTCATCGCGCTCGACCGACGCAAGCCAACCGTGCTCTGGTCGGTGAACGCCGACACGAGCGTCCCGAACCCCGTGTGGAACAACGACTGGGACGGCGCGCCGCTCGTGATCGGTGACTACCTGCTGGAGGGCGGCGAGAACTCCTGGTTCTACGTGATCAGGCTGAACCGCGGCTACGACGACAAAGGCAAGGTCACGGTCGATCCGAAGACCGTCTTCACGACGCCGGGGTTCGACTCCGAGCTGATGGCCGACCTCCCCGATGATGACGTCTCGATCGAGAACTCCGTGGCGTTCAACGACGGCGTCGCGTACTTCGCGAACTCGGGGGGCCTCGTCCAGGGATGGGACATCTCCGGCATCCTCGACGGCGGCACCGACGCGAAGCGCGTGTTCCGTTTCTGGACCGGGGACGACACCGACGCCTCGATCGTGATCGACGACGAGGGGTACCTGTACGTGGGCTCGGAGCTGCAGCGGTTCAACGCGCGCGACGCGCAGGTCGGGCAGCTGATGAAGCTCGATCCCTCGAAGCCGCGGAACCCGCTCGTGTGGTCGGTCCAGATCACCGAGCGGGGCGGCGACGGGCTCGGCGGTGTGTGGGCGACCCCGGCGATCTACGGCGACATGCTCTACGAGGCGACCAACTACGGCGACCTGATCGGGGTCGATCGGATGACCGGCAAGGTGCGCTGGCGGATCCACCTCGACGGCCCGACGTGGTCCTCGCCGGTCGCGATCGACAACGTGCTGCTCGAGGGAGACTGCGGCGGCACGCTCCACGCCTTCGACATCTCGAACGCTAGGAAGACCCCGTCGGAGCTCTGGTCGCTGAGGATCGGCGGGTGCATCGAGTCCACGCCGGCCGTCTGGCAGGGGATGATCTGGTTCGGGACGCGAGCCGGCGGCTTCTACGGCATCGGCGATCGGTCGCGGGCTTGAGCGGGGGCCGGCGGAGGCCGTCCGTATGAGCCCCGCTCAGAGGCCGAGCATCGAGCGGATGTCGGCCGTCCGGTGCACGGTGAGCGCGACGCCGAGCGTGACGAGCGCGACGAAGCCGACGACCGCGATGACCGTCCGCTGCCGCTTGGGGCCGAAGCCCTCGGCGATGTAGCCGCCCGCGACACCGCTCACGAACCCGCCGACGTGGGCACGCCAGTCGATGCCGGCGACGCCGACCGCGAGGAGCGCGTTCAGCAGGATCATCATCATCGCCCAGCGCAGGTTGGCTGCGGCCAGCGCGAGGTGACGCCGCCGGAAGTTGTAGGCGACGAACGCCCCGAAGACCCCGAAGATCGCGCCGGAGGCCCCGGCCGCGACCTCGCCGACGACGACGACGCCCGGCGAGGCGAGCCCGGCGATGCCGATCGGCCCGAACACGTACGAGGCGACGCCCGCGAGGAACCCGGTCACGAAGTAGACGACGAGGAACCTAGTCGTGCCGAGCGCATCCTCCATGACGGTTCCGAAGAGCCACAGCGCCCATGCGTTGAACGCGATGTGGAGGAGCCCGATGTGGAGGAACATCGATGTGAGGAACCGCCAGTACTGGCCTCCGGCGATCCCGCCGATCAGCCGCCCCGACCTCGTGACGAGCGCGGGGACGAGCGCGCCGAGGTCGATGAGCTTGGCGAAGCTCGGACCCTGCATGAGCGCGTTCGGTCCGCCGGTCGCGACCTCCGCGACGAACCCCACGAGGATCGCGACGAGCAGCGCCTTCGTCGCGGTGATGCGGCCGGTCGAGGCGCGCGCGCGGCGGCCCGGGCCCTGCCTGAACTCCTTGCGCGCCTGTGCGACGCACTCCGGACACTGGTAGCCGACCGGCGCCGGGATCATGCACGCGGGGCAGATCGGACGCCCGCAACGGGTGCAGTGCACGCCGGTCCGCTCGCTCGGGTGGCGATAGCAGAACTCGACGGGGGCGCTGGTTCGTTCATCCTGCATGGCCCAATGCTACGGGCTCGCCGGGGGGAGCGCCCCGTGCACGGTCGTCCTCGGCGGGGGCGCCGGCGCCGGAGCGGCTGAGCGGTCAGACGGGTCGGTGGTGGGCCATCGGCCCGGTGTCGGGGGAATGATCGTGGGGGTCGACGTGCACCGTCGCCCCGAGCAGGCGCGGGATCGCATGCAGGAGCTCGTGCTCGACCTCCTCGGCGATCCTGTGCCCCTGCTCGACGGTGAGGGTCGACTCGACCTGGATCTCGATGTCCGCGTTCAGCGCGTGTCCGGTCCATCGCGCCTTCGCCGACGTCACGTGCTCGACGCCCTGCACCGACGCTGCGACCTCCTCGAGCATCACGACCGTGGACTCGTCTGTACCGTCGAGGATCCGTCGGAACACGCTGCGGCACGCGTCCCAGAGCACGAACAGGATCGCGACCATGATCGCGAGGCCGGCGATCGGGTCCGCGCGCTCCAACCCGATCGCGACGCCGACAGCGCCGGCGAGCACGCCGAGCGAGGTGAGACCGTCGGTGCGCGCGTGCTGTCCGTCGGCGACGAGTGCGGCCGAGCCGATGCGGCGGCCGATACGGATCCGGTACTGCGCCACGAGCTCGTTCCCGAGGAACCCGGCGATCGCCGCGGCCATGACCCAGCCGAGGTTGCGCACAGGCTCGGGGGTCATCAAGCGCCGGACTGCCTCCCACGCGGCGAGGAACGCCGACGCGGCGATCATGAGCACGATGAAGATCCCGGCGAGGTCCTCCGATCGCCGATACCCGTACGGGTAGCGTCTCGTCGCGGGCCGTCGTCCGACGATGAACGCGATCCACAGCGGAATCGCGGTCAGGGCGTCGGCGAAGTTGTGGATCGTGTCGGCGAGGAGCGCCACCGAGCCGCTCACCGCGACGATGACGACCTGGATAAGGGCGGTCGTAGCCAGACCGGCGAGCGAGATCTTGATCGCGCGGACGCCGGCGTTGCTGGATTCGAGGGCCTCGTCGATCTTGGCGGCGTGGTCGTGGCTGTGGCCGTGACCGTGCGGGTGGTCGGCCTCGCTCATAGGCTGGAATCTACCCGTCGGAGCCCTCCATCGGCGGCAGATTCTCACTCAGCGTTCGCCCTAGCCGAGCGCCCCCTCCAAGCGCAGGAGGAACTCCTTGCGCCACTCGTTGCCGCCGTACTGCCCGATGCCGCCCCCCACCGGCACGACGCGGTGGCACGGCACCACGATCGGGACGGGGTTGTCGTGCAGGGCATTGCCCGCAGCCCTCGCGGCGCGCGGGCTGCGGGCGCGCTTGGCGACGTCGCCGTAGGTCGACACCGACCCGTAAGGGATCCGCGCGGTCTCCTCGAGCACGCGGCGCGAGAACCCCCGCGGCGCGAGCGTCCAGTCGACCCGGGTCGTGAACCGGCGGCGGTGCCCCTCGAAGTACTCGTCCATCTCGCGGCGGGCCCGGTCGAGCGCCTTCGGGTCCTCGAGGATCCGAGGCGATACCGCCTCGGCGAGCTCCTGCAGCACGTGGTCGGTGCCCTCCTCGGGGAACGCCACTCGCACGAGGCCGCGAGGGGTGGCGGCAACGATCAGCAGCCCGACGGGGGAGTCGACCGTGGCGAACGCGACGCGCATCACGCCGGGGGCCAGGGATGCCGTCACGGCCTCTATGGTCGACCGTGGCCGTTCATCGCGGGGCACGTGTGGCCCTCCGGATCCATCGGGTTGCCGCAGAACTGACAGAGTGGCCGCCCCCGCGCGACGACGGCCGCGCCATGGCGGGAGAGCGCGAGCATCTGCTCGCGCGTCGCCCACAGGCGGATGCGTTCTGGCTCGGGCCCCTCCTCCACGTCCTCCTCGTCCTCGGCCTCGGGCAGGAGCTCCTCGATCTGGAGGAAGATCAGGTCGCGGTCCTCGTCGTAGCCGATCGACAGGCGCCCGGCGCCCCAGCGCGGCTCTAGGGGCTCCTCGAGCTCCAGCTCCTCCTCGCCGGGGCCCTCGCCGGTCTCCTCGTCCACGCTCGCGAGGATCTCCAGGATCGAGGTGGACAGCAGCTCCAGCTGCTGCTTCTCGACGGCCACCGTGACGAGTTCGTCGTCACGGCGCGCTTGCACGTAGAACGTGCGCCGTCCGGGCTCCCCGACGGCGCCGGCGGTGATGCGATCCACCCGGTTCAGGTCCACCGGCCTATCCTTTCACCTTCAGATGCGGCACCGCCGTCGCGGGGCAGCCAGGATACCCGGGGCGGGACGGAGGGTGCGCGCGGGTGGACACTCCGCGCGCGCGCCTGTAGCTTGCGCTCGGCATCTCGTAGCCGAGAGGGGAGAGGGGGGCCGTGCCCTTCCAGGTCATCCCGAGGGAGCTGGGTTTCTACGACCTGCTGGAGGACGCAGCGGACGGCGTAGCCGCGGCGTCGAGGGAGCTGGAGGCGCTGGTCGGCGACCTGTCACAGGCGGGGGAGCGGAGCGAGCGGATCCGCAAGCTCGAGTCGGCCGGCGACGATCTCACCCACCGGATCATGGCGCTCCTCAACACGACCTTCGTCACCCCGGTCGACCGCCAGGACATCCACCAGCTCGTGTCCTCGCTCGACGACGTGCTCGACGGCGTCGAGGCCGCCTCGGACCTGATCGCGCTCTACCGGATCGAGGAGCCGATCCCGCAGTTCCGGCAGCAGGTGGCGATCCTCGTGGGGGCGACGGAAGCGGTCGCGCGCGCGATGCGGAGCTTGCGGCCTCCGAACTCGAGCGACCGGCCGCTCCGGGAGATCATCCGATTCGAGCGCGATGGCGACCACGTGTACCGACGGGCCGTCGCCGCCCTGTACTCGGGCGACTACAAGGCCATGGACGTCCTGAAATGGCGGGACATCCTGGGAGCGATCGAGTCGGCGATCGACCGCTGCGAGGACATCGCGAACACGGTGGAGTCCGTCGTTGTCAAGTACGCCTGAGCCCGCATGAGCGTCGCGGTCGTCCTCATCATCGCGATCGCGCTCGCGTTCGACTTCTTCAACGGGTTCCACGACGCGGCGAACTCTATCGCCACCGTCGTGTCGACGAGGGTGCTCGCTCCGCGGCTCGCCGTCGTCTGGGCGGCGTTCTTCAACTTCGTGGCGTTCGTCATCTTCGGCACCGCCGTCGCGGCGACGATCGGAAAGGATGTGGTGCACCAGGATGTGTTGTCCAACAGCGTCATCTTCGCCGGGCTTGTCGGCGCGATCGTCTGGGACGTCGTCACATGGTACCTGGGGCTGCCGACGAGCTCCTCGCACGCGCTCGTCGGTGGGATGGCCGGCGCGGCGGTCGCGGCGGCAGGCTGGGAAGCGCTGATCACGTCCGGGCTGCGGAAGATCGCCGTCTTCATCGTGCTGTCGCCGATCATCGGCGTGCTGCTCGGCTTCACGCTGATGGTGATCGTGTACTGGGCCTTCCACCGGTACCACAAGGTCGACAAGCTGAACCGCGGGTTCCGGCGGATGCAGCTCGTGTCGGCGGCGGCGTTCAGCCTCGGGCACGGCGCGAACGACGCGCAGAAGACGATGGGCGTGATCCTCGCGCTGCTGATCGCGAACAAGATCGTGTCGCCGACCGCCGGCGTGCCCCTGTGGGTGGTCCTGTCGGCTCACACCGCGATCGGTCTCGGCACGCTCTTCGGCGGTTGGCGGATCGTGCACACGGTTGGTTCGAAGATCACGAAGCTACAGCCGGTCCAGGGCATGTGCGCGGAGACGGCGGCCGCGGCGGCGCTCTTCTTCACGGCTCACGCCGGCATCCCCGTGTCGACGACCCACACGATCACAGGAGCGATCGTGGGCACCGGAACGACGCAGCGCCTCTCGGCCGTCCGGTGGGGGGTCGCGCAACGGGTCGTCTGGGCGTGGGTCCTCACGATCCCGGGGGCGTTCGCGGTCGCCTGGCTCGTCTACCTGCCGTTCAAGGGGTTCTCGTGAGGGTCGGCCGCCGCCCCCTGTTCTTCGCGGCCCTCGCAGCGATCTGCCTGGGGCTCGTGCCGGCCACGCCGGCGGAGTTCCGTTGGGTGAACTTCACGATGGCGGGACTCGCGCTGCTCTGGGCGGTCGCGATCGGCATCGAGGAGATCGCCGCCGGGCGCGGACCCGGCCGGCGCAGACAGTCCTAGGTCCGAGGGACGGCCGTCCGTCCGCGCGACGCCGCGCTACGCGTGTTTGAGGACGATCGACTCGATGGTATTCGCGACGTTCTCGAGGCCGTCGAGCGCCTCTTCGAGGTCCTCGATGACCTCCTTCCAGCGCAGTACGTCCATCGCGCGGTGGTCGCCGGAGAACAGCTCGGCCACCGCGTGGCGGTAGAGCTGGTCGCCCTCGTTCTCGAGCCTGTTGATCTCGATCCAGTAGGGCTCGAGCTGGTCGCGGTCCATCTTCGGCAGGAGCCTCAGCGCCTCCTCCGCCTGCTGAGCGGCTCGCAGCAGCACGTCGGCCTGGGCCTTCATCTGAGGCAATGGCTGCTCGATCCCGTGCAGGAGGAACATGTCCGAGACGGACTCGATCGCGTCGAGCACGTTGTCGAGAGCCGTGGCCAGTTCGTAGATGTCCTCGCGGTCCATCGGCGTCACGAACGAGGTGTTCAGGCGCCGGATGATCGTGTGTGTGATCTGATCGCCCTCGTGCTCCCGGTCCTGGATCCGGTGGGCCTTGAGGTCGACGTCCCGGTAATCCTCGACGAGGTCCTTCAACAGCTCCGCCGACTCACGCAGGTTCCGCGCGGACTCCGAGAACAGGTCGAAGAACTCCCCGGCGCGCTGCGAGATCTTGAGCTTCACGCGTACCTCCTAGTGGGGCCCGCCCATTCCTAGCACACACGGTCGGAGACGGCACACCTTCCGCGGGGTTCGCCACGGCGCCGCAGTCTATCCGGGGTCGGTCTGCGGTAGGCTCGCGCCGACGTGATCACCTGCCGTGTCTTCCGGAGCGGAGCCCTTGAGGAGAAGGCCTCGTTCGATCCCGCCGTGGTCGAGGCCGCCCGCGCATCCGGCGCCGACCGCCTGTGGCTCGACGTGATCGAACCCACCGACGAGGAGCTCCGGACGCTCCAGGCGACCTTCGGCCTGCATCCTCTCGCGGTCGAGGACACCAGCAACTGGGGACAGAGGTCGAAGATCGACTTCTACGGCGACCACATCTTCCTCGTCGTCCACGGCCTGCGGCTCGACGAGCGTACCGATGTCGTCGACAGCGAGGTCCACCTGTTCGCCGGACAAGGTTTCTACGTCATCACGGTCCGGCGGGCGCCCGTGTTCGACTTCTCGAAGGCCGGCGGGCGGCTCCGCGGCGAGCGGGACCTGACCCGCGAGGGGGTCGGCTTCCTCCTCTACCTGCTGGTCGACGAGATCGTCGACGGATACCTCGACACCGTGGACGGGCTGGAGGACCTGTCCGACGACATCGAGGACCGCGTGAGCCGGGACGACGGGACCGCCGCGGGGGACGGTTCGCAGGACCTCCCACAGGACATCTTCCACGTGCGCCAGCAGGTGGTGCGCTTCCGGCGACTCGCGGCGCCGATGCGCGAAGTCGTGGACCTGCTGAGCGAGACGCCGGACGTCGTGACCCCGGCGCTCCTGCCCTACTACCGCGACGTCCTGGACCACGTGATCCGGGCCGTCGAGCTGATCGACAACGTCCGGGACCTGCTGACCTCGGCGCGCGAGCTCCAGCTCGCGCAGGTCTCGAACCGGCTGAACGTCGTGATGAAGCAGGTGACGTCGTGGGCGGCGATCATCCTGATCCCGACGCTGATCGCCGGCATCTACGGCATGAACTTCCGGCACATGCCGGAGCTGTCGTGGAAGGTCGGCTACCCGATCGCGCTCGGGGTGATGGGGCTCTCGGCGTTCGCCCTCTATCGCGTGTTCAGGAGACGGGACTGGCTGTAGAGCCCTCCGACATCCGACAACGCGGACGTGCCGTGAGGTCACATCCGGCCGGAACTGGGCGCACGGGTACGATGGAACCGTGCCACGGAAGGTCCTCCTCGCGGCCCCTAGGGGCTACTGCGCCGGCGTCGAGCGCGCCGTCGAGGCGGTGGAGCACGCCATCGCGAAGCACGGCACCCCCGTCTACGTGCGGAAACAGATCGTCCACAACCTGCACGTCGTCCGCGATCTCGAGGCCAAGGGCGCGGTGTTCGTCGACGAAGAGGCGGACGTCCCCAAGGGCACGGTTGTCGTCCTGTCGGCTCACGGCGTCGCGCCGGACGTCTACGAGAGCGCCGCCGCGAGGAGCCTGACGGTCCTCGACGCGACCTGCCCGCTCGTGACCAAGGTGCACCTGGAGGCTCGGCGGTTCGCCAGGGAGGGTCGCACGATCGTGCTGGTCGGCCACGCCGGCCACGAAGAGGTCGTCGGCACCACCGGGCAGGCGCCGGAGCGCACGATCCTCGTCCAGAACCCCGAGGAGGCCCGGACCGCCGATGTCGCCGATCCCGGGCATGTGGGCTACCTCACGCAGACCACGCTCTCGGTGGACGAGACGAACGAGATCATCGACGTCCTCCGCGAGCGGTTCCCCGACATCCAGGGACCGCCGCGCGACGACATCTGCTACGCGACGCAGAACCGCCAGGACGCCGTGAAGGAGGTAGCGCGGCGCTCCGACGTCGTCCTCGTGATCGGCTCCGTCAACTCCTCGAACTCGAACCGCCTGGCCGAGGTCGCGCGCGGGCAGGGCACGCCGGCCCACCTCGTCGACGACGAGACCGAGGTCGACCCGGCCTGGCTCGCGGGCGCGGAGGTCGTCGGGCTCACCTCGGGCGCGTCGGCGCCTGAGTGGCTGGTCGAGCGGATGCTCACGTTCCTCGCGGAGCGGGGCGCGACCGAGATCGAGGAGGTCCGTCTGGCGGAGGAGGACCTTCGGTTCTCGAACGTCCGGGTCTAGGGCGCCGGAGCGCTCGGCCGGTCAGTCGACCCAGTCGCGGGTGAGGAACAACCAGAACGCGAGCCCCGCGTAGGGGCCGTAGCGCCGGAAACGCCGGAGGATCGCCTCGTCCTTCACGGTCCTGCGTCCGGCCTTCCTCGCGTACGTCGGGCGCGTCCACGAGTCGAGGATCAGCCGCGAGTAACGGCCGAGCGTCATCATCACGTGGGCTGCGGCGTAGGGTCCGACGCCCGGCAGCGCGAGCAGTCGCGCCTCGAGCTGGCCGTCGGGGAGCTCCTCGGGCGTTGCGCCACCGAGTTCCTCGAGGTCGAGCTCGCCGCCGGCGACCGAACGCGCGAGGGACACGAGGTAGGCCCCGCGGTAGCCGGCGCGGGCGACATCGCGGTAGAAGGCCTCGCCCGCCTCGGCCATCGCCGTGGGCATCGGGAAGGCGCGGCCGCGCGGCCCGGTCTCGGGGGCGCCCGGCGCCTTCTCGCCGAGGTGCTGGACGATTGCCCCGACCATGCGCTCGGTCGCCGACCACGCGCAGTTCGTCGTGCAGATGGTCTTCACGACGTCCTCGAACACCGTCGGGCTCTGGACCATCCGTCCGGCGCCGCTCGTCGCCCATGAGAGGTCCGGGTCCTCGGCGGCCATCGCGTAGAACCCGGAGAGGTCGGCGTCCAGGCGCAGCACGTGCCGGACCGCGGCGAACAGCCGCTCGCCGGCGGCGCGGGAGAGAGCCGGACCGGTCACGGAGACCCGTCCGTAGCCCCGGCGGCCCTCGTGGATGCGAACGGTGCGAGGCCTCCCGCGCCCGACCGGGAGCGTGATCTCGAGCGAGCGGTAGTCGTCGGCCGGCTCCATCGGCGGCAGATCGACGAAACCGTGGGAGTTCAGGGTGCGCCGCAGGTCGACCGGCTCGCCGCCCGCGCCGACGAGCCGGAACTCAAGCGCCGTCATGCGACCTCTGACGTTCCCGCCAGGCCCGGACCTTCGCGCGGTTGCCACACGACTGCATGGAGCACCACCGGCCGGAGCTGTTCTTGGACCGGTCGAAGAACACCGCGCCGCAGTCGTCGTTCGCGCACAGCTTGAGGTGCTGCCACGTGCCGTCGAAGGCGGCGACGAACGCGATCGCCACGAGGCGGCCCAGAGCCGCAGCCACGCCCGCGCCGCTCGGCTCGAGCGTTGGGTCGCTTTCCGTACGGAAGTGCGGATGTAGGCCGGCCGCCCGCACGGTCCGGTCGATCAGATCGGCGTCGGCCTCGGAGAGCGCGCCCCCGGCGTTCGTGCGGATCAGGTTCCGGAGCGCCCCGGCGAGGCGCAGCGCCTCCTCGCGGTCGGCGTCGGTGAAGCGTTCCTCGTCGTCGAGGAGCCCGCGCCGGACGAGGAAGTCCCGGAGCATCTCCCGCGACGGGGGGAAGCTTCGGCCGCCGCCCGAGGGGTGCTCGTGCAGGTTGATGAAGCGCTGGAGGAGTTCCAGGTCTCCCGGCGCCGGCGCGGTGTCGTCGTGCTGCGCGATGTCGAACATCGTCTCGATCGTACCACCCTCCAAACCAGTGTGTCAGGTTGACAGGTTACACTAACCGACGTAGAGTCTACATTAGTTACGCGGTGACAGAGGGAGGTGCGCGGTGATCCCGTTCCTGGGAAACGAGATGGCGAAAGCCCGGATCGAGTGGCTCCTGGAGGAGGCGGAGGGCGAGTCGCGGGCGCGTGATGCGAGGCCGGGCGCGGGCCCGCGGCCGGCGCAGGCGCTGAGGGCGGCGGTGGGCCGGCGGCTCATCGGGGTCGGGTTCCGGCTGGCGGGCAGCGCCGTCCCCGGCGGCCGCTAGCATGCGGTGGAGATGATCGAGCTCACAGAGTGGGGCGACTGAGTGGACGAGGCCGCGATCCGCGAGGTGCTCGATGCCGAACGCTCGCAGCTCGCGCGGCAGCTCGGCGACCTGTCGGCCGCGCCGCGCGACCCGATGGCCGCGGTCTCGTTCGGCAAGCGGGTCGGCGAGGGAACCGCGCAGGCGGTCGAGCGCATCACGCAGACCTCGGCGTTCAGGTCGCTCTCCGCGAAGCTGAAGGACGTGGAGCGCGCGCTCGCTAAGCTCGACCAGGGGACCTACGGGGCCTGCGACGGCTGCGGAGCGGCGATCCCGGAGGAACGGCTCGAGGCGATCCCCTGGGCCGCGCTCTGCGTGGGGTGCTCCGCCGCTCGCTGATCAGGTCGCATCGCCCGCGCGGTAGCGCCGGAACTCGGGCACCAGCCAAGCGACGAGCCCCGCTCCGGCGATGCAGAGCAGACCGCCCGACACGACCGAGACCGTCGGAGTGAACGCCTGCGCGACCAGCCCGGCCTCGAGGTCGCCGAGGCGCGGGCCGCCGCTCACGACGAGGATGTGGATCCCGGAAATCCTGCCGCGCAAGGAGTCCGGGACCGAGAGCTGCAGGATCGTGCTGCGGAAGACGGCCGAGATCACGTCGGCCCCACCGGCGAACGCGAGGAAGAGCAGCGCCAGCCACAGGCGGTCGCCGACGAGGCCGAACGCCGTGATGCCGACGCCCCACAGGACCACCGCCCAGATCACCGCGCGACCCTGATGGCGGACGCGGCCGACCCACCCACTGGTGAGCGCCGCGCCGAGCGCTCCCACCGCCGGCGCAGAGAAGAGGAGACCGACGACCGCGTCGCTCCCGTGGAACTGCGTCAGGGCGAGGAACGTGAAGAGCGCGCGCGGCATGCCGAACACCATCGCGACGACGTCGATGATGAAGGTCGATTGGAGCACCCGCCGGCCCTTCAGGTACGCGAAGCCCTCCTTGACGGCGGCCCATCCGACCGTCGCCCCCTCCGCGCGCTCGGGGGGCATCGGCTTGATGCCGACGGCTACGACGAGGATCGCGACGTAGGTCACGAGGTCGATCCCGTACGCCCACGCGGGCCCGAACCTCCCGAACCGCCAGATCACGACTCCGGCGAGAGCCGGGCCGATCAGACCCGTGAAGTTCCAGATGACCTGGTTCAGTGCCAGAGCGGAGGGCAGCAGCTCGTTCCCGACCAGCCGCGGCGTCATCGCCGAGCGCGTGGGCGAGTCGATCGCCGAGACGCCGGCGGAGAGCGCCACCGCCAGGTAGATCAGCCAGAGCGGCGGATGTCCCGCGATCGCGCCGGCGAGCAGGACGCCCGAGGAGGCCATGAAGCCGAGCTGCGCGGCGATCAGCAGCTTCCGCCGGTCGTAGCGGTCGAGGATCGCGCCGCCGGCGATCGACCCCACGACGAGCGCCGTGAGCCCGAAGAGCCCGATCACACCGACCGCCGCCGGCGATCCCGTGAGCCGCCTCACCTGCACGAAGGTCGCGACCAGCGTGAACTCGGACCCGAACTCCGAGATCAGCAGCCCGGCCCAGATCCGCCGGAAGTCGCGCGAGGCGCGCAGCGGCGTGGAGTCGACGGCCAGCCCGCGCAGCGTCGCCCGGAACCGGGATGGGCGCGGAGGATCGGACGACACGTTGGCCACGCGCCGACGTTATCAGCCGCGTGTCGGGCGGAACGGGCCAGGCCGTGGCGGGGCGCGGTCGGCCGACCTACGCGGACGCGGCGCCGATCGCCTCGTCGAGCACGTCGAGCCCGTCGTCGAGCAGCGCTTCATCGATCGTGATCGGCGGCAGCAACCGGATCACGTTGTCGTAGGTCCCGGCCTTCAGGAACACGACGCCGTGCTCCAGCGCGTGCTTCAGGATCGCGCTTCCGGTCGGCCCGTCGATCGGCTCCTTGGTCGCGCGGTCCTTGACGAGCTCGATCGCGGTCATCATGCCGCGGCCTCGGACGTCGCCGACCATCTCGTGCTCGGCCTGCATCTCGCGGAGCCGGTCCATCGTGTGCTCGCCGAGCTTGCGCGAGCGCTCGAGCAACCCCTCGCCCTCGATCTGGTCGAGCACCGCGAGAGCGGCGGCCGCGGCGACCGGGTTGCCGCCGTACGTGCCGCCGAGGCCTCCGACGTGCACCGAGTCCATGACCTCGGCGCGGCCCGTCACGGCCGAGATCGGCATGCCGCCGCCGAGCGACTTCGCCGAGGCCACGATGTCTGGCACCACGCCCTCGTCCTCGATCGCGAACCAGCGGCCGGCGCGGCCCATGCCGCTCTGGATCTCGTCCGCGATGAACAGGACGCCGGTCTCCTTGCAGTGGTCGGCGAGGCCCTTGAGGAACCCCGGCGCCGGAACGATGAAACCGCCCTCACCCTGGATCGGCTCGAGGATCACCGCAGCGATGTTCTCCTCGCCGATGTGCTTGTGCATCTCGTCCTTCGCGTACGCGAGGGCTTCCTCGGCGCAGCGCTCGGGCCCACTCGGCCAGCGGTACGGGTATGCGAACGGCAGGCGGTAGATCTCGGGCGCGAACGGGCCCATGCCCTGCTTGTACGGCATGACCTTCGCGGTGAGCGACATCGCGAGCAGCGTGCGGCCGTGGAAGGCATGGTCGAACGTGACGATCGCCGGCCGGCCGGTCGCCTTGCGCGCGATCTTCACCGCGTTCTCGACGGCCTCGGCGCCGGAGTTCGCGAACATCGTCTTCTTCGGGAGATCGCCGGGCGCGAGCGAGTTCAGTCGTTCGGCGAGCTCGATGTACGGCTCGTTCGCCGTCACGTGGAAACACGTGTGCGTGTCGAGCTCGAGCTGGCGCCGTGCGGCCTCGACGACCGTCGGAGACGCGTGGCCGACGTTCAGGACCGCGATGCCGGTCGCGAAGTCGATCAGTCGGTTGCCGTCGACGTCCTCGATGATCGCGCCGGACGCACGGGCCGTGACGATCGGGTGGATGTTCGCGACGCCGGTCGCGACCGCGTTCTTCCTACGCTCGAACCACTCACGCGACTTGGGGCCGGGGATCTCGGTGACGAGCTTGCGCTCCTGGGGGATGTCCACGCTGCGTCCTCCCTCATGCTGGGGACCTCCTGTCGAGTGTCGACCGGTGGCTCGCCGGTGTCAGGCGGTCCCCCGACCAACCCTCGCTACACCGTTTGTACGCTCCGTCCAGTCTCGCACGCCGTTGGGCCTGCTTGGAGGCTCGGTGGGGGGGTTTTGTACGCCGCGTACAATCCCGGCATGGCTCTGAACGCCCTCACCGTTCGCGACATCCTCGCGGTTCCCGCTCTCGCCCTGCGCCTGGTCGCCGGCGAGCGGAACATCGGTCGGCCGGTGCGCTGGGTTCACAGCAGCGAGCTCGAGGACCCGACTCCCTGGCTGAAGGGCGGGGAGCTGCTGCTCACGACCGGCGCCGGGATCGGCGGGACCCCCGCGAAGCAGCGCGCCTACGTCCGGCGTTTGGCCGACGCCGGCCTGGCCGCCCTCGGGTTCGGCCTGGGGTTCTCCCACGACAAGCTGCCGCGGGCCCTCGCCACCGCGGCCGAGCAGGCCGGGTTCCCCCTGTTCGAGGTGCCCTACCCGGTCCCGTTCATCGCGATCACCGAGGCCGTGTTCACCCGCCTGCTCGCCGAGCAGTACGAGGCGCTCCAGCGGGCCGTCGAGGCCGAGCACGCGCTGACCCGCGCGGTCATGGAGGGCAGTGGGGTCGAGGGGATCGCCGACTCGCTTGCCCGCGTCGTCGGCGGCTGGACCTTGCTCCTCGATCTCCACGGGATGCCGCTGGCGGCCACGTCCCAGGCGGCACGGCAGCGGGCGCGGCGCGTGTGGGAGGAGCTGCAGGGCTCGCGCCCGGATGGGACGGGCTTCAGCCTCGCGCTCGTCGACCGCGGCCACACGGTCTGGGTCCAGCCGGTCGGCGCGCAGGGCCGCGTAGAGGCGTTCCTCGCCGTCGGCAAGCCGGGATCGCTCTCACAGGTCGACCGCATAGTGGCCGGGCACGCGCTCTCGCTGTTCGCGATCGAGCTCTCGAAATCGCGGGCCGTCGCCGAGGCCGAGCGGCGGCTCCAGGGCGACTTCTTCGGCGCGCTGGCCGAGGGGACCCTCCCCACGACCGAGGTCTGGCGCGGCCTAACGCGGTTCGGCTTCGCACGCGACGCGCGGGTCGTCGTCGTGTGCCTGGAAGGCGGCCGGCCCGGCGACCTCGCGTACGCGGCGGAGGACTACCTGTCGCGTGCCGGCAGGGCCTATCTGATCTCATCCAACGACACCGGGGTCCATGTTCTGCTTCCCGAGGACCCCGACCGGGACGTCGAGAGGCTCCGCGCGGGCATCGGCGAGCGGCTCGGCGCCGAGGTGCGTCTGGGCGCCGGCGGCGCCGTCCCGCCGATGGAGGTCGCGCGGAGCCTCCGCGAGGCTCGCTACGCGCTGCAGGTCTGCCGCCTCGAGGGCTGGGGCTCGGCCGGGTTCGGGGATCTCGGCACCTACCGCCTGCTGCTCTCGATGACCGACCCCGACGTGCTCCGCGCCTTCGCCGACTCGCTGCTTTCGCCGCTCGACGCCTACGACCGCGAGCAGGGCGGTGAGCTGCAGTCATCGCTCCGAGCGTTCCTGCAGCGCAACGCTCGCTGGGAGGCCGCCGCCGCCGAGCTGTTCGTCCACCGGCACACGCTGCGCTACCGCATGCGCAAGGTCGAGGAGCTCACGGGCCGCGACCTGTCGAGCTCGTTCGACCGTATGGAGTTCTGGCTGGCGCTCCGGGCCCGCGAGCTGCTCTCGGCCGAGGCCGATACCTGAGCGAGCCGGATCCGCTGGGGCCTGCCGCTGGGGCCTACCGCTGGGGCCTACCCGGCGGCGCCCCCCATCACGGCGCTGTGCCAGCTCTTGTCCGCCTTTCCGGTGATGTCCGCCATGACGTGCTTGACGGTCGTGAAGTCCTCCAGCGCGTACATCGACATGTCCTTGCCGAAGCCCGACTGCTTCACGCCACCGTGGGGCATCTCCGAGGCGACCGGGACGTGGTCGTTCACCCACACGGCGCCGAACTGGAAGGCTCGGGTGGCCTCGTTGACCCGGTACACGTCCTTCGTCCAGATCGAGCTCGCGAGCCCGTAGACGACGTCGTTCGCCATCCGGATCGCCTCCGCGTCCTCCCGGAACGGCAGGACCGCGAGGACCGGCCCGAACACCTCCTGCTGGACGATTTCCGAGTCCTGAGGCGCGTCCACGACCACCGTGGGCTCGTAGTAGAAGCCTTTCGCCGTCTCGGGCGAGGTCGGACGGGCGCCGCCGGTGACGACCTTCGCACCGGCCTTGACGGCCCGCTCGACGAAGCCCTCGACCCGCTCGCGCTGGCCCGCCGTGATGAGCGGCCCCATGTCGGTTCCGGGGTCGAGCGTCGGGCCCAGAGCCAGGCTCCGCGCGAGGTCAGCGACCCCCGCGACGAAGTCCTTGTAGAGCGGTTCCTGCACGTACGCGCGGGTAGCGGCCGTGCAGTCCTGACCGCAGTTGATGTAGGCGGCCGCGACGGCTCCGCGGATGGCGGCGTCCAGGTCGGCGTCGTCGAAGACGACGAACGGCGCCTTGCCGCCGAGCTCCAGATGGAGCCGCTTGACACCCTTCGCGGCTGCGGTCATGACGAGCTTGCCGGTCTCGGTGTCGCCGGTCAGGCACACCATCCTGACGTCGGGGTGCGTGATCAGCGGCTCGCCGATCTCCGAGCCCTGTCCCGTGACGACGTTCAGCACGCCCGGGGGCAGGCCGGCCTCCTCACACAGCTTCGCCAGCTCGAAGGCGCTGAGCGGGGTCTCCTTGGCGGGCTTCATGACCACGGTGTTGCCCACCGCCATCGCCGGGAAGATCTTCCACGCCTCGATCTGGAACGGGTAGTTCCAGGGGCAGATCGCCGCGACCACCCCAAGAGGGTCGCGCCGCACATAGCTGAGGTGGTCCGGCGAGTACTCCCCGGCCGCCTTCCCCTCGAGCGCCCTCGCGGCGCCGGCGAAGAAGCGGATGTTGTCCGCCCCGAACGGGATGTCGAAGTTGGTCGTGAGCTTGATGGGCTTGCCGGCGTCGATGGACTCGGTCCGCGCGAGCGGCTCGAGGCGCTCGTCGATCAGGTCGGCGACCTTGAGGAGCACCCTGGCCCTCTCGCCCGGCGGGATCCTGCTCCACCGGCCGTCCTGGAAGGCCTCGCTCGCGGCGCGTACCGCGCGCTCGACGTCGCCCGCAGTGGCCGCGGTCACCGTGGCCACCTGTTCCCCAGTCGATGGGTCGATGACCGGCAGACGTCTGTCGGACTCGCCCTTTACCCAAGCGCCGTCGACGTAGAGGTCGAACTCGCGCATGTATACCTACCCCCCCTCACGTGATCGGATGGCGGGGCGCCATCCGATCGTCAATCTAACCGGGAAGGCGTTCCGGTGCAAAGCGGGGGTCCGCACGCCGCGACGGCGCTGGCCGCCCGGTCGCGAGGCCGCTGGCCAGGCGGGCCGAGGGTTGGAGGGGCCTTTATCCCCTCCGTACAGCGCGAGGGAGCCCGCCGGCCGGAACGTCGATTGGCCCTTAGAGCGGGTGGTTCGGCATACTTGGGGCATCACGGTCACCGGACCCGGTCCTGGGTCCCGCACAGAGGGGGAGGTCAGCATGGCCACCGCTTCGAGGACGTGGCAGATGTTCATCGGGGGCGAGTGGGTGAACTCGTCGACCGGCGAGACCGAGCCGGACATCAACCCCGCCACCGGCGGGTCCGTCGCCGAGACCCAGGTCGCGACCGGCGAGGACGCCGACCGGGCCGTGGCGGCCGCGCAGAAGGCGTACGAGGAGGTCTGGTTCGACACGCCCCCGAAGGAGCGGTCGGCGATGATGCTGAAGCTCGCCGACGCGATGGAGGCCGACGCCGAGACCCTAGCCCTGCTCGAGGCCGAGGACGTCGGCAAGCCGATCTCGGTCTCGCGCGCCGACATCCCGTTCATCATCGACAACCTGAGGTTCTTCGCCGGCGCGGCCCGACTGCCGGAGGGCAGGTCGGCCGGCGAGTACGAGCGCGGCTACACGAGCATCATCCGACGCGAGCCCCTCGGCGTGACGGTCGGCATCTGCCCGTGGAACTACCCGCTGATGATGATGATCTGGAAGATCGGTCCGGCCCTCGCCGCCGGCAACACGTCGATCATCAAGCCGGCCCAGCTCACGCCCCGCACGGCGCTGCGCGTCGCCGAGCTCACGGCGGACATCTTCCCGCCCGGCGTGATCAACGTGCTCACCGGGCGCGGCTCGGTCATCGGCGAGCGGCTCACGCGGCACCCGGTCGTCCGCCTCGTCTCGGTGACCGGTGACACCTCTACCGGCAAGCTGATCGCGGCGGCGTGCGCCGAGACCGTGAAGCGCGCGCACCTCGAGCTCGGCGGCAAGGCGCCGGTCCTCGTGTTCGACGACGCCGACCTCGACAAGGTCATCGAGACGCTGAAGTTCGGCGGCTACACGAACACCGGCCAGGACTGCACGGCGTCCTGCCGTGTCGTGGCCGGTCCGAAGATCTACGACGCCCTGGTATCCGAGCTCGTGCCGGCGGTCGAGTCGATCAAGGTCGGCGACATCACCGACGAGGAGGTCGAGGTGGGCCCCCTCGTCTCGGGCAAGCAGCGCGAGGGCGTGGCCGGATTCGTCGAGCGCGCGAGGGGCTACGGCGCCGAGGTCCTGACCGGCGGAGAGGCGATCGACGGCCCCGGCTACTTCTACAAGCCGACGGTCGTCACGAACGTCGACCAGAAGTCCGAGATCGTGCAGCAGGAGGTCTTCGGTCCGGTTGTCAGCGTGCAGCGCTTCTCCGACGAGGACGAGGCCGTCCGCTGGGCGAACGATGTGGTGTACGGGCTCGCCTCGTCCGTGTGGACGAAGGACACCGGCCGGGCGATGCGCATCGCCCGCCGGCTGCAGTTCGGGACCGTCTGGGTGAACACGCACTTCATGATCACCGCCGAGATGCCGCACGGCGGGTACAAGGAGAGCGGGTACGGCAAGGACATGTCGATGTACTCGCTGGAGGACTACACGCAGATCAAGCACGTCATGGTGGCGCTCGACTGACGGCCGCCTACAACCGCATCCGCCGATAGAAGGACGGTGAGTCCAGCATGAGCACGAGACCGTTCCTGGTTAACGGCGAGTGGCGCACGGGCGGGGGGACCTTCGCCGTGCACAGTCCCTTCGACGACAGTGTGGTCGCCGAGGTCGGCGTCCCGACGGACGGCGACGTCGAGGACGCGACCGTCGCCGCCACCGAGACCTTCAAGGAGTCGCGGCGTCTGCCGGTGCACGCGCGCTCCGAGGCCCTCGACCACATCTCGAGGCGCCTGGCCGAGACGCTCGAGGAGAACGCCCAGCTGATCGCCCGTGAGGGCGGGAAGCCGATCAAGTGGGCCAGGGTGGAGGCGGCCCGCGCCGTGTCGACCTTCCGGTGGGCCTCCGAGGTCCTGCGGCACGGCGAGGAGGAGCTGATGCGCCTCGACACCGAGGCATCTTTCGGCTCACGGGTCGGGCTGCTCCGGCGGTTCCCCTACGGGCCGGTGCTCGGCATCACGCCGTTCAACTTCCCGTTGAACCTCGTGGCGCACAAGGTCGCCCCGGCGCTCGCGGTCGGTGCCCCGATCGTCGTGAAGCCGGCCTCGGCGACGCCGATGGGCGCGCTTCGCCTGGCCGAGCTCTTCGACGAGACCGGGTTGCCGAAGGGCATGTACCAGGTCCTGCCGGTGCGCTCGAACGTCGCAGAGCAGATGGCGCGCGATCCCCGGTTCAAGAAGATCTCGTTCACCGGGTCCGCCGACATCGGCTGGCACCTGAAGGGTCTCGACCCGCGCAAGCGGGTCACGCTCGAGCTCGGCGGGAACGCCGGCGTCGTCGTGCACTCCGACGCCGACCTCGACCACGCGGCCGCGCGGATCGCGATCGGCGGCTACTACCAGGCCGGCCAGAGCTGTATCAGCGTGCAGCGCGTCCTGGTGCAGTCTGAGGTCTACGAGGACCTCTGCGCTCGGCTGGTGAAGCAGGTAGAGAGCCTGAAGTACGGCGACCCGATGGACCCGACGGTCGACGTCGGACCGGTCATCGACAAGGGCTCGCTCGAGCGCATCGACTCATGGGTGAAGGAGGCGGTCGCGGAGGGCGCCGAGGTGCTGACCGGTGGCCGGATCGACGGCCCCTTCTACGTGCCGACCCTGCTCTCGCGCACGAAGCCCGAGATGAGGGTCGTCTGCGAGGAGATCTTCGGGCCGGTCGTCACGGTCTCGCCGTACCAGACCTTCGAGGAGGCCTTGGCGATGGTGAACGACTCTCGCTTCGGTCTGCAGGCGGGCGTCTTCACGAACGACATCAGTCGCGCGTTCGAGGCGCACCGCACGCTCGAGGTCGGCGGCGTGATCATCAACGACATGTCGGCGTTCCGAGCAGACCAGATGCCGTACGGCGGGTCGAAGGACAGCGGGTTCGGCCGTGAGGGCCTGCGGTTCGCGATGGAGGAGATGACCGAGCCGCGGCTCATGGTCCTCTCGAACGTTCCGCTGTAGCGCACGGCTACCGGGGGGGTGGCCGAGGACCGAGCCACGGCTCACGGGTCCCCGGGTCGTCGTGCCACCGCAGGCCGCGAGCGCGAAGATCCTCATCGAACCCTCATGAAGAGGTGGCAGACTGGGGTCGATGCGAGCCTTACTGGTCGAGGACGACGTGAAGATGGCCCGCTCGCTCCGCCGCGGCCTGGAGCGCGAGGGCTACGCGGTCGAGGTCGCCGAGGATGGGGAGGGGGCGCTCCGTCGCGCGAGCGAGGACGAGTTCGACGTCGTCGTGCTGGACGTGATGCTCCCCGGCCGCTCGGGGTTCGCCGTCTGCCAGGAGTTGCGCGAAGCCGGGCGGTGGGTGCCGGTCCTGATGCTCACGGCGCGCGACGCGGTCGAGGACCGGATCCGGGGCCTGGACGCCGGAGCCGACGACTACCTCGTGAAACCGTTCTCGTTCGGTGAGCTGCTCGCGCGCCTGCGCGCGCTCGTCCGGCGCGGGCCGTCCGAACGGCCGGCGGTGCTCACCACCGGTGACGTGACGCTCGACCCGGCGGCTCACCTCGTGTCGCGGGCCGGCGTGGCAGTGGAGCTGTCGTCGCGGGAGTTCGCGCTCCTCGAGTTCCTGATGCGACATCCCGGCGAGGCGCTCTCCCGGACCCGCATCCTCGAGCACGTCTGGGACTACAACTACGCGGGCTTCTCCAACGTCGTCGACGTCTACGTGGGGTACCTGCGCCGCAAGCTGGAGCGGCCGTTCGACCGGCCGCTCATCCGAACCGTTCGCGGCGTGGGCTACGCGCTGGAGCCCGAGTGAGGCTCTCGATCCGGGCGCGACTGACGCTCTGGTACGCGCTCCTGCTGGCCGTGATCGTGGTCGCCGTCGGAGTGTTCCTGCTGCTGCGGCTGCGCTCGGACCTGGTTCGGGGAATGGACGAGAGCCTATCCACCCGCGCGGCACAGATCGCACTCGGGTTCTCCGGACAGGGCGGAGGGCAATTCCAGGACGTCGCCGACATCTCGCTCGCCGGGCTTCCCCAAGCCGAGTCCGGGGCCCAGCTGCTCGACTCCGGCGGCCGGCTGCTGGAATCCTCGGGAGACGCGATCGCCGAGCGCCCGCTCGTCGGCCCGGAGGCGCTGGCCAGGGCGCTCGCGGGCACGACGATCCGGGAAACCGTCGGCACCGGCTCCGACCGCGAGCCCTTCCGGGTCCTCGCGATCCGGCTGCCAGGTCCCGGTGCCCCGAGCGTCGTGGTCGTGGCGACCTCGCTCGAGGAAACGAACCGCTCGATCGGCCGCTTGGCCGTGCTGCTCCTGGCCGCCGTCCCGGTAGCCCTTGCCGCGGCCGCGGCCGGTGGATGGTGGCTGGCCCGGGCCGCGCTCCGTCCGGTGGCCCGAATGACCAAGGCGGCATCCGAGATCGGGGCCGGAACGCTGGACGAGCGGATCGACGTCCCGGCCGCCGCCGACGAGCTCCAGCGGCTCGCCTCGACGCTGAACGCGATGCTCGAGCGACTCCAGGCCGCGGTGGAGCAGAAACGGCGGTTCGTCGGCGACGCCTCGCACGAGCTGCGCTCGCCGCTCGCGGTCATGCGGACCGAGCTCGACGTGACGCTGACGGACCCGAGCCTGCCCCCCGCAGCGCGTGAGGCGCTCGCGAGCGTCGACGAGGAGGTGACCCGCATGAGCCGCCTCGTGGACGACCTCCTCGTGCTCGCTCGGATCGACGAAGGCGGGCTTCCCCTTCTCCTCGGGCGGATCGACCTCCGCGAGGTCGCGGAGAACGCTGTTTCGTCGATGCGCGTGCTCGCCGGTGCGCGGGGGATCGAGCTTTCGCTCGAAGGAAGTCCCGCTCCCACCGAGGCCGACGCGGCGCGGATCGAGCAGGTGATCGTGAACCTGGTCGGCAACGCCGTGAAGTTCACGGGCCTGTCGGGGAAGGTCGGCGTGGAGGTCTGGTCGGATGAGGGCGGCGTGGGGCTCACGGTCCGCGACACCGGGCCCGGGATCGCGCCGGACCTGCTGCCGACCATCTTCGACCGGTTCGTCCGGGCCGACCCCGCGCGCTCGCGGGCCGAGGGGGGAAGCGGACTCGGCCTGGCGATCTGCCACGAGATCGTGCACGCCCACGGCGGGCGGATCTGGGTCGAGAGCGAGCCGGGGCGCGGAAGCGCGTTCTCCTTCAGGATCCCCTCGAAAAGCTGATCGAGAAGCCGATCGGGGAGGTCCGGGGCCCCGTCTCCGGGGCCCCGGCTCCGAACCCGACCTACTTCTCCTCCCCTTCGGCCTCGTTGTTGACGTCCCCGGCCGGGTCCTCATGCCCACCCGGGCCGTCGTTCTCGATCGCGGACTTCTCGGTACCCTCGGTACCGTCGTCCGCCGCGGTCTGGTCGCCCTCCTGGACCTGGACGTTGTCCGTGTCCACGGCCTGTGCCGTCACCGCGTCTTCATTATTCGACGGCGTCGTGCCTGCGCTGGCGCCGGCCGCGAGCGCGACCCCTCCTGAGAGGAGGCCGAGGGCAACCGTGCTCGTCGCGATCCACTTCTTGATCGACATATCGTTCACCTCCTCGGATGATCCGATCTCACCCAGTATGTGTCGCGGGTCCTGAGGAACCCCCGAGTCGGAGGTGAGGGTTCGATGAGGGATCGTCAGTCGCCGGCACGCGCGGCGGGCTCACGCCTCGCGGGCACCGTTCTCCTCCCGGAGGCGGTAGCCGGCGCCGCGGACCGTCTCGATCGACTGCCGGCCGAACGGCCGATCGATCTTCTCGCGGAGGTAGCGGACGTAGACCTCGACGACGTTCGGATCGCCCTCGAACGCGAAGTCCCACACGTGCTCGATGAGGCGGCGTTTCGAGAGGGCCTCGTCCGGGTGGCGCATGAAGAACTCGAGGAGGGCGAACTCCTTCGGGCTGAGGTCGACGCGCCGGCCGGACCGCTTCGCTGCATGCGCGGCCGGGTCCAGCTCGAGGTCGCCGACACGAAGGACCGTCGGTCGTTCCTCGCCGCCGCGTCGCACGAGGGCACGCAGCCGGGCCAGGAGCTCGGCGAAGGCGAAGGGTTTCACGAGGTAGTCGTCGGCTCCCGTGTCGAGGCCGCGGACGCGGTCGCTCACGTCGTCTCGGGCTGTGAGCATCAGGACCGGCCACCACCGGCCGGCCTTCCGGAGCCGGCGGCACACCTCGAACCCGTCGATCCCGGGGAGCATCACGTCGAGCAGGACGGCGTCGTAGGGGTTCTCTTGGGCGAGCCAGACGCCGTCCTCTCCCGTGTAGGCGATGTCGACGGCGTAGCCCTCCTCCGAAAGGCCCAGCCGGATGAGCTCCGCCATCCGCTCGAGGTCCTCGACCACCAGAACCCGCATCCGTTCCTCCTCCTCGCCCGCCGATGCTAGTCCCCGCTCCCTGAGAAGCGGATGAGAACGGCGTTCACGGCTCTCTCAGCCGGGTCCGTCCGTGGACATCACCGGCGTCACGACGATGGTGATCCGCGGCGTGGCCAAGCACGGCAGCGCGCTCATCGAGAGGACCTCCGACACCGGCTGAGGCCTCCGGCCGCTATCCTTTCGGTCGTGCGAGTTGCGGTGTTGGGAGCGGGGGCCATGGGGAGCGCGGCAGCGCGCCTGCTCGCTCGCCACGACGACGTCGAGCTGCTGGTGCTCGACGTCGACGCCGCCCGCGCCGAAGCCGTTGCGGCGCAGGTCGGAGCTGAGGGGCGTGGGTTCGACGCGCGATCGGACGAGCTCGCGGATCTGCTGAAGCAAGTCCGATCGGTTGCGGCCTGCCTGCCGTACCGACTGAACCTCCCGGTGATGGAGGCAGCGCTCGCGGCGGGCTGCCACTACGCGGATCTCGGCGGCATGTTCCACACGACGTTGAAGCAGCTGGAGCTCCACGATCGCTTCCGCGACGCGGGCGTCTCGGCCGTGCTCGGGATCGGCTCGGCGCCCGGCCTCACGAACGTCCTCGCCAAGCTCGGCGCCGACCGGCTGGATTCCGTGAAGTCGATCGACCTCGCCGACGGAGCGATCGAGCAGGGCGAGGGCGGCGGGTTCGGCGTTCCGTACTCGGTCGAAACGGTCCTGGACGAGTTCACGATGCCGGCGATGGTGTTCGAGGGCGGCGAGATGAAGGAGGCCCCGGCCGGCTCCGGCGTGATCGACTGGGACTTCCCCGAGCCTGTCGGCACGCAGCCGGCGATGTTCACGCTCCACTCGGAGCCGGCCACGCTGCCGAGGACCATCCCCGGCGTGCGCGACGTGCGGTGGCGGCTGGCGCTCCCGCGGGCCGTGCACAAGGGGTTCGCGTTCCTCACGGAGATCGGGATGGCCTCGAGCGACCCGGTGCCGACGACCGGGGGCTCGGTAGTGCCCCGCGAGGCGCTCGCGGCGGTGCTGTCGAGATTGCCGGTGCCCGAGGGCGAGCCGAGCGACGTCGAGTACCTCGACGTCCGCGTCGCGGGGGAGAAGGACGGAAAACCCGCCGTCCACCGCGCGCTCGCGCGGTTCGTCCCGCCGCCGGAGGGCATCAGCGGCGGAACGTTCGGCACGGCGATCCCGATCGCGGTGACGGCGCGCTGGATGGCCGAGGGGCGCATATCGCCCGGTGTGCATCCGCCCGAGAATGCGTTCGACCCCGAGGCATTCGTCGCCGAGCTCGAGCGCGAGGGCGTGGCGTTCGAGAGCGAGCTGAGCCTCGAGGGATGAGCCCTGCGCGCGCCGGCGCGCCGGGGTTACGCTGGGTGGGTGAGCACGCCCTGGCTCATCCTCCTGCCGTTCGCGCTGCTCGTCGCCAGGCGCCGTCCGTGAAGCGATGGCTGCTCTCGCCGGTCGGGTGGTTCGCGTTCCAGTTCCTCGAGGCCGGCGTGCTGCTGCTGATCGCCCGCGTCCTCATGCGGATCTTCCCGTACGAGTCGACGAGTATCGCCTACGGGATCATCGCGCTTGCCGTCGTCGCGGTGATCGGGAACTACGTGCTCCGGCGCCGGCTGCAGTCGAAGGGCTGACGGCGGATCTTGGGTTCAGCGGGCCAGCAGCCGTTCGGCGAAGCCTCCGATCAGCGCCGCGGCCTCCTGCTCGCGGCGCCAGAAGAAGTGATCGGTGCCGGGGACGATCGAGATCTCCGCGCGCGGCAGGCTGCGGGCGAGGCCCTCGAGCTCCGGTCGCGTCGAGAAGGCGTCGCCCTCACCGGAGAGCAGCAGCACCGGTCGGTCGAACGCGCGGAGCTCGGACGCCTCGGGCAGCGGGGGCAGGTCGGCGGCTGCGTCGCCGAGCGGGATGCCGACGAGCGCGAGCGCCGCGGCCCGCTCGTCCGCGACGGCCTCGCGAAACGCGACGTTTGCGCCGAACGACCATCCGCAGACGAGCGTGGGACCCTCGGCGGCCTCGCGGACCCGGCCGACCGCCGCGGCGACGTCGCGCACCTCGGTCCTGCCGGCGCCGTAGGAGCCGGCCGAGCGCATCACGCCGCGGAAGTTGAACGCGAGCACCGCCAGGCCCCGCAGGGTGAGCTCGTTCCGGATCGCCCACAGGAGCGGGTGGTCCTTGCTGCCGCCGCCGCGCGGGTGCGGGTGGCAGATCACCGCGGAGCCGCGCGCGTCGCCGTCGGGCAGGTGGAGCTCGCCCTCGAGCGAGACCCCGTCCTCCGTCGTGAAGCGAAGCGCCTCCATGAAGTGCGACGATGGTAGCCGCCATGGCGTCGAGCGCGCGGGAGCGGCGGGCGGGGTTCGCGATGCGCGAGCCGCTGCCCTGGCGGGACCTCGTCGAGGTCGTGGAGACGGCCGAGCGGACGGGCTACGAGGCCGTGTTCCTCCCGGAGATCGCCGGGCGCGAGACGTTCTCGACGCTCGCCGGGCTCGCCGGTGTGACCCGGGAGCTGAAGCTCGGCACGGGTGTCGTGACCATCGTCGCCCGGAGGTTCGAGACGACGGCGATGGCGGCGGCGACGGTGCACGAGATCTCCGGCGGTCGGGTGGTCCTCGGGCTCGGCACCGGTCCGTCGGGGCCGAGCGCCCTCGCGCGGCTCCGCGAGTACGTGAACCTCGTGCGCGCCGTGCTCTCGGGCGAGGCCGTCCGCACCGACGGGGGCTCGTTCCGTCTGACGCTCGACCCCGGGGAAAGCGCCGTGCCGGTCTGGATCGCCGCGCTCGGGCCGAAGGCGATGCGCCTCGCGGGCGAGGTCGCCGACGGCGCGATCCTCAACTGGTGTCCGCCCGAGCGCGTGGCAGAGGCCAGGGGGCTGGTCGCCGAGGGGGCCGAGGCCGTCGGCCGTGACCCTGCGTCGGTCGCGGTGGCCGTGTACGTTCGGGCCTGCATCGGGCAGGAGTCCGAGCACGCGCTGCCCGTGCTGAAGGAGGCCGCCGGCCGGTACGCCTCGTACGGGGCGTACGCTCGGCAGTTCGAGGCGGTCGGGCTGGGGGAGGAGGCCGCGCGAGCGGCGGCCGCACTCCGGGCCGGAAGGCCGGACGACGTACCGGAGGCCCTGGTGCGCGCCGTGTGCGCGTTCGGCGACGCGGCGGAGGCCGCGGCCCGGCTGCAGGCGTACCGGGACGCGGGCGCCGACCTCCCGGTCGTCTGCCCGGTGCCGGTCCTCGAGCCGGTCTCCTCGATCATGGGGACGCTGTTCGCGCTCGCCCCGCACCCCGCGGTGGAGTCCTGACCGGCACGGTTGCAGGCGCCTCCTGCAGTCGTAAGATTTGCACGGTCCGCACCGTCGAAAAGGGGAAAACGGCATGACGTACACGATCTGCGAGCCGTGCATCGACGTGAAGGACCGGGCCTGCGTGGACGAGTGCCCGGTCGACTGCATCTACGAGGGCGGGCGGATGCTCTACATCCAGCCCGATGAGTGCGTGGACTGCGGCGCCTGCGAGCCGGTCTGCCCGGTGACGGCGATCTTCTACGAGGACGACGTCCCGGCCGAGTGGAAGCAGTGGACGGCGATCAACGCCGAGTACTTCGGCGATGCCGTGAGCGGCGTCGGCTCGCCCGGCGGAGCCGCGCAGGTGGGTCCGAGCGACAAGGACCACCCGGTCGTGGCCGGTTGGGCGGCCGCGGGCTGAGCGGACCGGAGGTCGGCTAGGACGCCTCGACCGGGAACAGGCCCGGCCGGCGGTTCGGCTCGGGGACCTCGTCGACCGGCCAGCGCTCGCGCGACTTGATCGCGAGCTTGAACATCTTGTCGATCGCGTCGGGGTCATCGGAGCCGGGGCGCCACTCGACCACGCCGTCCGCGACCGCGCGGTCCCAGATGTCCTGGCCCTTGTCCGTCCGGACGATGGTGAGCGTCCAGCCTTCGCCCTGCCCCAGGCCGCCGAACGAGATGTCGGCGTGCTCGGCCGTGAAGTCGGGACAGTGCAGGCACCCCGGCCGCGTGTACACGTGTGACTTCTTGAGCGAGTAGGTGATCTCGTCGCCGGCCCTCGTGTAGAAGAGCAGCTTGCCCTTGATGTTCACGCGGACGATGTCGTCTAGGGCGAGGCGGAGCTCCTTCTCGGCGATCTCGTTCATCAGGCCCTCGTACGTGAAGCTCTTCGAGCAGAGGAGGCCGAAGGTCCAGCTGACCTTCTTGGCCCACTTGTTCACGCGGCGCGCAGCCATGGAGCCGGGGGCGCTCGCCTGGCAGCCCATGCCGACCAGGGCCAGCTTCGACAGCCCCATCTCGGCGGCTTTGAGCATCGCGAGCGGGTTCGCCGAGTAGGTGTACCGGGAGCCTGCGGCAGCCAGCACGCCCTCGCGGTCGGTGGCCACGGTGGGCTCGCAGTCCCAGGGCCGCTCCTCCGTGAGCCTCTTCGAGGTGCAGACGCCGTCGATGTCGCCGTTCTCGAGGCCCCAGATCAGCAGCGCCGAGACGACGCCGCCGTCCTGTCCCTGCGCGAGGACCTCGGGGTTCGCCGCGCGGGCGAGCACGATGTCCTTGTAGTGCCCGACGACCTCCTCGGGCTCACGGACCTGCCCGAACAGGAGCCGGTCGATGTCGGACTCCCACTCGCGGAACCGCGGACAGGCGAGCGTGCAGAGCGAGCAGCCCTTGTCACCGTGGGCGCACTTGTCCGCTCCATCCTCCTGGAGCTGGACCGGCTTGTAGTCCTCGTAGCCGAGGACGTGGAACGGACACGCGACGATGCAGGCGGAACAACCGGTGCATAGACCGGACGTCACGACCTCGTTGTAGAGGTCGGTCCACTGGGTGTTGTCTTTGGTCGCTGGCATGGCGGCAGTATAAGACCCACCCTTTCGAGCAGATCCGAACCGTCGGGGCCGTTGGTCCGTATTACCGGGGGACCCTTGACATGAGGACGCCGAAGGGGCGGGCTTGGAGCTCGCGAGCCTTCCCGGAAGGAGGTAAGGAGATGGCGAGGAAGCTCGCACAGGGCCAGCTCGTCTCGCTCGTGGTCGTGCTCGGGCTGATGCTGGCCGCGTGTAGCGGCAACAAGAGTTCGGGCGGCGGGGGCGGCCAGACGGGCGGCGCGACCGGCGGCGGGGGCGGTACATCGATCACGATACAGGACTTCGCCTTCCACCCGAACGCGCTGACGCTTCCGCCGGGCAAGGTCACGCTCTCCGTGACGAACGACGACTCGGTTCTCCACAGCTTCACGCTCGACGACGGCAGCGTCAGCCAGGACATCCAGCCGGGCACGACGGAGCAAGTGACGATCACCGTGCCGTCGTCGGGGGACCCCTGGGTGGCACTGTAAGTACCATCCGGACATGACGGGAACCATCACGGTCGGTTGACGTCCCCGGCAGGCACACATCCGATCGCCGGATCACCTGCCGCCGGTGCCACGCCGGGTTGAGGGGACGGGGCCGGTCGCACCGTGCGTGGCTCGCGGGTCGTGTCGATCACGCGGCCCCCCCGGCCTCGGGCAGCTCACCCGCCTCGTCTACCATGCGAGGGATGTGCACGGACGACTTCAGGGCATGTCTCGCGGGACTCAGGGGTGATCTCGCATCTGCGCTCGACCCGGACCCCGCGCCTCGGCCGGCGCCCGGCGACCGGCTCGCTGCCGTGCTGCTGCCGGTCGTGACGGACGTGGAGCCATCGGTCGTGTTCACGCGACGGAGCGTCGCCCTGCCGCGCCACGCCGGTCAGATCTCGTTCCCCGGCGGGCTGCCACACGATGGGGACGCGTCGCTCGCCGCCACCGCGCTCCGTGAGACGGAGGAGGAGATCGGCGTCGCGCCGTCCGCGTTCGAGGTGATGGGGTCGCTGGCGCCGGTTCACACGTTCGTCTCCGGCATCCTCATCGTGCCGTTCGTGGGGATACTCGCGGAGCGACCGGTGTTCAGTCCGCGCGCGGCCGAGGTCGCCGAGGTGCTCGAGTACCCGCTCGCGCGACTCGCCCAGGCCGAGACCGAGGTCGAGTTCCCGCGCGGGGAGCACGTCTATCGGGGGTTCGCCTACGAGATGAACGGCAACACGATCTGGGGCGCGACCGCACGCATCCTGCACGAGCTGATCGAGGTCGTCGGGGAAGGAACGCGATGAGCGCCGCCGAGCTCGCCCCTTACCCGCCGAGCGACGCTGAGCTCCGCTCGATCCTCGGAGACGCGAAGACGGTGGCGATCCGCAGGACCCGCGAGCGGCTCGAAGCGCAGGGATGAGCGTGTGCCGGTGGCACGCGTGAAGTGCCCGAAGACTCGAGCGACGTGTGGCGCAGGAAGGCCGGTTGTCGTTCAGCGGTCGCTTTCCTAAGGTTAGTACAGGTGTCGAAAGGAGTCCGTTCGTGGATATCGGAAAGATCTTCGGGCTGCCGGCCCACCCGTTGCTCGTGCACATCCCCGTGGTGCTGATTCCCCTGGCCGGCATCGGGGCCATATGGATCGCCGTCTCCTCGAAGTGGCGCGCGAAGATCGGCTGGATCGTCGTCACGCTCGCAGGCCTCGGCCTCGTGGGCTCGTGGCTCACGATCCAGAGCGGCCGAACCTTCTATGAGGCGCTGAACGAGCAGTCGCAGGTCCTCGAGCGGCATACCGACCTCGGCAACACCTTCCTCTGGTTCGCACTCGCGCTCTTCTTCGCGACCCTCGCGCTCGTGCTGTGGGCCACGGTCCAGGCGCGCAAGGCCGGGCAACAGGGCCGGGAGCTCGACAGGAGAGCGATGGCTCGTACCCCGATCGCGCTCGTGCTCTCCGTCCTCGTCATCGTGGCCACGCTGGCCGCGGGCTTCCAGATCTACCGGATCGGGGAGTCCGGCGCGAAGACCGTCTGGCAGGAAGACGTGGAGGTGTTCGACCAACCGGCGGGCGGCTAGGTCCCGGCTCGGGCGTCAGCGCCGGCGGAGGCGCGACCGCATGTACACGAGAGTGCAGATCAGCAGAAGCGCCACGATGACTCCTGCGCCCGAGCGCAGGCCAGAGAGCGGCTCGTTGGGGCTCGGCGTCGGCCCAGGGCGAGCCGTGCCGGAGGGCGGGGTCGTCGCCCGGTAGATCACGTCCGTGGTCGTGATGCGGAGCGAGCCGTCGAGCGCGCGCGTCGCGCGAGGCAGGCTCCCGTGGAGGCTGGTGTTCGCCGGGCACGCGAGGCCGGTCGCAACGCGCTCGAACCCCGGCGCGCCGAGCGCTATGAAGAGCACGAGCGCGGCGAGGATCGGGCGTCGGATCACGGACCGAGTCTAGGCTCTAGATCTCGAACCTCATCGCATCTCCGGGGGGAGCTCCCATCCTCGCTTCGTCAGCTCGTCGACGGCCTCCTGGCCCGAGCGGGCGAGCTTCCAGAGGGCGGACTTGCGCTTCGCGTCGTGGCCGGGCGCGAACTCCCTCGCGGTGAGCGCCGTACACGACGGTTCGTTGCAGGCGCACGCGGCCAGACCGGGGAGCGGCGGCTGTCCGATCTCGGGCTTCGGCTTCGTACCCCGGCGGTAGGGATGCGCCGGGAGGGTCCGGGCCGGAACGACGATCACGCCCTCCTTCGGGTCACCCGGTGCGCTGAAGCGGCCCTCGAGAGCGAGCGATCCGGTGAGCGCAGCGAGCGCCGCGTCAACCTGGTCCATCGAACGCAGCCCGCCCACCTCGACGCCGCACGCGCGCAGGACCGACCGCCGCCACTCCCGCTTCGAGACCGCTGGCGGCGACAGACACCCCGCGAGGACGACCGCCGAGGCGTGCGGGAACACCTCGATCGCGGTGCCTCTCACCGCGCCGTCGCGATAGCGGGGGAACCGTTCCTCGATCGCCCGGAACACGCGGAATCCGACGGTCATCCACTCGAAGAACGGATGCTCGGCCATCCGCGAGTCCGACGGAGTGTTGAAGCACTGGATGCCGAACCAGCGCAGCTCGCGCTCGGTCATCCGCGAGCGATCCGAGAGGGCCCATCCTGACGGTGCATCGATCGCCACGACGTCCGGCACTAGGTCGTCGACGAGGATCGACAGATCGTCGACCATCACGCGGCGGTGCGTGTCGAGCACCGCGCGCGTTCCGTCGAGCAGGACGAGGTCCAACCCCCTGCGGACCCCGACGTCGATGCCCAGCGAACGCATGGGTCGCCTACCCCCTCCGCCGATCCAAGTTCCTATTCTGCTTCACTACTGCCCGGAAGTCCCTGAGCCACGCCGGAGGAGCGCTGCTGTCGGGCCCGATCGGCATCGCGGTCGTGATCCCCATCTCCCTCGAGGGTTCTGCCCCGTGGGATATGCTGCGGAGTTGGATCGGGCGGACAGGAGGACGCCGCTGATGCCGTCGGGAAGCGACTCGAACGGCGAGCAGGACGCGCCTGCGGGCGAGTCCGTGCTCGTCGTCGACGACGACCCGTTCATCGCGCGGCTGCTCGAGATCGAGCTCCGCGCGGCCGGTTACGAGGTCCGGGTCGCGGGCGACGGCGAGCGGGCGCTGGCTCTGGCCCGGGAGCGGTGCCCCGAGCTCGTCCTAGCCGACGTGATGATGCCGACCATGGACGGCTTCGAGCTCACCCGGCGCCTGCGCCAGGACAGCCACACCGCGTCCGTCTCCGTCATCATGCTGACGGCTCGGGGGCTGTCGGCCGACAAGCTCGAAGGATTCTCGGTCGGGGCCGACGACTACATCGTCAAGCCGTTCGACACGCCGGAGCTCCTCGCGAGGATCCGCGGCGTCTTGCGCCGTGCGAAGGAGATGCGCGCGCAGTCGCCGCTCACCGGCCTGCCCGGCAACGTCCGCATCGAGGACGAGATCGAGGGTCGGGTCCAGGCTGACGACACGTTCGCGATCCTCTACGCCGACCTGGACCACTTCAAGGCCTACAACGACCACTACGGGTTCATGCGCGGCGACCAGGTGATCCAGTTCTCGGCGCGGTTGATCCAGGAGGTCGCGCTCGCGGCCGGCGGCCCGGACACATTCGTCGGACACGTCGGCGGCGACGACTTCGTGGTCGTGTGCCAGGCCGACAAGGCGGAGCGGGTCGCCGAGCGGCTCACCGAGCGGTTCGACCGCGAGGCGCCCGATCTGTACGACGAGGAGGATCGCGGCAACGGGTACATCGAGGTCGCGAACCGACGGGGCGAGACGCAGCGGTTCCCGATCATCTCGCTGTCGATCGGCGTGGCGACTACCGCCAAGCATGGGTTCGCGCACTACGCGGAGGCCGTGGCCGTCGCGACCGAGATGAAGTCCTTCACGAAGAGGAAGACGACGCCCGGCTCCTCCTGGGCCGTCGACCGCCGTACCACCTAGGGGACGCCCGCCTCCGTGCACTCCGGGAAGGCAAGCACGAACGTGCTCCCACCACCCGCCCGCGGCGCGACCTCGATCCGGCCGTGGTGCGCCTGCATGATGCGCCGCGCGAGGTAGAGGCCGATCCCGAGACCCTCGTGCGCGCGCGTCGTGCTCGCGTCCGACTGTGTGAACGCCTCGAAGATCACCTGACGGCTCTCCTCCGGGACGCCGGGGCCGCGGTCGGAGATCGCGAACTCCAGCTCGCCCCCCCGCTCGCGGACGCCGACCTCGACCGGCTCGCCCTCCGGCGAGAACGCGAAGGCGTTCTCCAGCACGACGACGATCGCGCGGATCCCCAGGTCGGGATCGGCCCAGAGGTGGCGCCCCAGGTCCTCCGGGTCGGAGGGGAGCACCAGCCGGTGCCGTAGGTTGGGAAACTCCGACGCCGCCCGCTCCAGGAGCTCGCCGGCGGCGAGCGGCCGCGTCGAGGCCTCGACGCCCTCGCGATCCAGTCGCGCGGCCGCCGCGAGGTTACCGATGAGCCGCCGGATGCGGGCGCTCGCGTTCGAGACGCCGCTGGCGAGGTCGCGCACCTCGCCGGGCAGAAGGTCGGCACCGTGCTCCGAGACGGTGAGTGCGTAGCCCTGGATCGTCGTGATCGGCGTGAACAGCTCGTGGGAGAGGATCTGGATCAGCTCGCTCTTCGTGCGGTTCAGCTCCTGCAGCTCTCGAGCGAGGCTCTCCGAGCGGTCGAGCAGCGTGACGAGCTCGTGGATCACGTCGGCGGTGACCTCCACCGAGAGGCTGGCCTGACCACGCATCGTGCGGCGGATCGTGTAGAGGATGTCGTCGGACGACGCGCCCTTCACGATGTAGCCGGCGACGCCCTCGCGGAGCATCTCGAGCACCGTGCGGCGATCCTCGTAGGCGGAGAGCGCGACGACGTGCGTCTGCGGCGACTCGCGACGGATCTCGCGCGTGGCTCGCGGTCCGCCGCCGCCCGGCATCTTCACGTCGATCAGCACGACGTCGGGCTTCTGGGTACGTGCGATCTCGATCGCCTCGTCGGCATCCTCGGCGGTGCCGACTACCTCCATCGAGGCGTCGGAGGAGATGAGGTCGGCCAGCGCGTCGCGCACCGCTGCCTCGTCGTCCGCGACCAGCACCCGGATGCGTTCCAAGTCCGTCGCGCCTCCCCGGCAACCCCAGATGGGTCGCCTCCCGCGTTCAAGCGAGCGACTCCGTAGGCAACGTATTGCCTCCGGTACCCGGCCGCAACGAGGTCGGGCCGGTTCCCGCACACGGGGAACTATCATCTGGAAGAAAGGAACAGGCTCGGGAGGCGAGGCAGATGGGAGCGCGCGAGGTCAGGGCCCCGAGGGGAACGCAGCTTTCGTGCAAGGCCTGGCCGCAGGAGGCCGCGCTCCGGATGCTGATGAACAACCTCGACCCGGACGTGGCCGAGCGGCCGCAGGACCTGGTCGTGTACGGGGGCACGGGACGGGCGGCGCGCTCCTGGGAGGCCTTCGACGCCATCGTGAGAACGCTCCGGGACCTGGAGAGCGACGAGACGCTGCTCGTGCAGTCGGGCAAGCCGGTGGCGGTGTTCAAGACCCACGCGCTCGCGCCGCGTGTTCTGATATCGAACGCGATGCTCGTCCCGAAGTGGGCCGACTGGGACACCTTCCGCGAGCTCGAGCATGCCGGCCTGACGATGTACGGACAGATGACTGCCGGCTCGTGGATCTACATCGGCACGCAAGGGATCCTGCAGGGCACGTACGAGACGCTCGCCGAGGCCGCGACCCAGCGCTTCGGCGGCTCGCTCAAGGGCACGATCACGCTCACCGGTGGTCTGGGCGGCATGGGCGGTGCACAACCGCTCGCGGTGACGATGAACGAGGGCGTCGCGCTCTGCGTCGAGGTCGACCCCGCGCGCATCGAGCGTCGGATCAAGACGCGCTACCTCGACCGCGAGACCGACGACCTCGACCAGGCGGTCGCCCGGGCCGAGGAGGCGAAGGCGGCCGACGAGGCCGTGTCGATCGGTTTGCTGGGCAACTGTGCCGAAGCCCTTCCGGAGCTGCTTCGCCGCGGTTTCAGGCCCGACATCGTGACCGACCAGACGTCGGCGCACGACCCGCTCGGCGGCTACGTCCCGGCCGGCCTCTCGCTCGCGGAGACGGCGACGCTCCGCGAGGCCGACCCCGAGGAGTACCAGCGCCGCGCGTACCGATCGATGGCGAAGCACTGTGAGGCGATGGTCGGGTTCCTCGATGCGGGAGCGCTGGTGTTCGACTATGGGAACAGCCTGCGTGCCGGTGCGAAGATCGGCGGCTTCGAGCGGGCGTTCGCGTACCCGGGGTTCGTGCCTGCGTTCGTGCGACCGATGTTCTGCGAGGGCAAGGGCCCGTTCCGCTGGGCGGCTCTCTCGGGCGACACCGAGGACATCGTCAAGACCGATCGGGCCGTCGCGGAGTTGTTCCCGCAGAACGAGCGGCTGCAGCGGTGGCTGCGGATGGCCGAGGATCGCGTGGCATATCAGGGCCTGCCGGCCCGGATCTGCTGGCTCGGCTACGGCGAGCGCGGGAAGGCCGGGCTCAGGTTCAACGAGATGGTGCAGAGCGGGGAACTGTCGGCTCCGATCGTGATCGGCCGCGACCACCTCGACTCCGGCAGCGTCGCGTCGCCGTACCGCGAGACCGAGGGGATGAAGGACGGCTCGGACGCGATCGCGGACTGGCCGATCCTGAACGCGCTCGTCAACACGGCGGCCGGCGCGCACTGGGTGAGTGTCCACCACGGCGGCGGCGTCGGCATCGGGTACTCGATCCACGCCGGCATGGTCGTGGTGGCCGACGGCTCGGACGAAGCCGCCGCACGCCTGGAGCGCGTGCTCACGACCGATCCTGGCACGGGGGTCGTGCGGCACGCCGACGCCGGCTATGAGGAGGCGCTCGCCGTCGCGGAGGAGCGCGGCATCCGTTTGCCCTGGCGGGAGTAGCGGGACACCGTGCCACCATCGAGCTCCTGAGGAGCGGCAAGCTCGTATCCGCGGTCGGAGCGGCCGTCGGTGCGCTGGAGTAGCCGCTAGCTCCGATACGGGCCCACCACTGCTAGTGGTACACGATCACCCGGGTCCCGATCGGCGCGTGGCGGTACACCCACTTCGCGTTCCAGTAGGGGATCCGCACGCACCCGTGGCTGGCGGCGTAGGTCGGCACCTCGACGTAGCCGTGCAGCGCCCGGAGCCCGTCGAAGTAGCTCGGGTAGTAGAGGCCGCCGCCGGTCAGGCCGGCGATCTTGCCGTAGACGCGGAACGAGCCATCGCGGGTCGGCGTGCTCGGCTTGCCGGTGGAGATGTGGAGGATGTCGGTGATCTCGCCGCCCTCCACCGTGTAGAGGACCTGGTGCGCCTGGTCCACCTCGAAGTGGAACCGCTTGACGTCCACGCGCGGCCGCGGCACCCGCGGATCGGCGAGGGCGCGCCACACGGCGGCGTCGACCGTGAACACGCGCTGCATCCCCTGGACCTTCCGGAACGCGAGCACGGCGTCGGCGGTTCGCTCGTCGTACCGCTCGTTCACACCGACGAGCCGGTAGTGGAGCGCGACCAGTCGATGCTCGAGGAGCTTCACGAACACGCCGTCGGATCCTTCCCGAAGCGAGGGGAGCGGTGGAGAGGTCGGGCCAGCGCTCGCCGCACCCCTCAGCAGGTCGGCGTCCGAGAACGTCGCGCGGGCGCGATAGGCGCCGATGCGGCGGATCGGGAACGTCGCCGCGTACGTCCCGTTCGGTGCGATCACCGGATGACGGCTAGCGAGGACGTCGCCGGCCAGGGTGAACGTCACGTCGACCTTCTCTCCCGGGTGCGCGGGCGAGATCCGCCCGCGCACGGTCGCCGTGTCGAACAGGCGGACGTCGGCGAGCCGCGCCGACACCACCGCGCGCACCCCGATGTGCACCGGGGCGCTCGCGACCGTCTGCCAGACGGCGTGCACGTCGATCGAACGCTGGGGCTCGAGCTCGAGCGAATAGGCGCCGTTCGCGTCGGTCGTCGCCGTGGCGAGCACCGTCTCGATCTCGTCGCGGATCTCGACGGTCTCGCCGGCGGTCGCCGGGTCGGTCGCGCCGGACAGGGTCACCGCGTCGCCGTAGGCGACCTTCGAGGCGGAGAGCGCGAGGGTCACCGACGTCGCGCTCTGCGCCGCAGCGGTTGCCGGCGCGAGCGCGGCGAGCAGGACGGCAAGCATCGATACCGCGACGAGCCTTCGCCTCACCGTTCTCCCACCTTCCTTCCATCGATGTACGTGCGGCGCACCGGGTTGTGTCCCGGTCGGTACGGCACCTGGCGGAACGCGTCCGCGTCGAGCACGACGAGGTCGGCGCGCTTCCCGACCTCGAGCGTGCCGGAGCGACCGGCGAGGTCGAGGACCCACGCGGGGTTCACCGTGGCCGCCGTCAGTGCCTCGTGCGGGGTGAGGCGGTAGAGCGTGCACGCCGTCGACACGACCTCCGGCATCGAGAGCGTCGGCGAGGTCCCGGGGTTGAAGTCGGACGCGATCGCGACCGCTGCACCGGCGTCCACGAGGTCGCGCGCCGGAGGCGGGTTGGCCCGGATGAAGAACGTCGAGGTGGGGAGCAACACGCCGACCGTGCCGCCGGCACCCAGAGCCGCTATGCCGCCTGCGCTCACGTGGTTCAGGTGATCCGCGCTTCGCGCCCCGAGCGCGACGGCGGCCTCGGTGGCACCGGAGGGCCCGAGCTGGTCGGCGTGGCAGCGGAGCGGGAGCCCGGCCGCCGCCGCGGCCTCGGCGACCGCAGCGAGGTCGTCCAGCGAGAACGCGATGTCCTCGACGTAGACGTCCACGGCGTCGGCGAGCTTCTCGGACGCGGCGGCCGGGATCAGCTCCTCGCACGCGAGTCGGACCCAGTCCGCGCGCCCCATCCCCTCTGGCACCGCGTGGCACGCGAGGAGCGTCACGGTGCAGGTCTGGGGCGCCTCCTCCGCCAGGCGCCGTGCGAGCCGCGCCTGGCGCAGCTCGGCCTCGACCGAGAGGCCGTAGCCGGTCTTGAGCTCGAGGGCGGTCGTGCCGTGGTCGGCCATCTCGCGCACGAGCGGCCGGCAGAACTCGCGAACCTCGTCGTCGGATGCCTCGTTCAGCAGTCGCGAGCTGCGGTAGATGCCGCCCTCGCCGTGGAGATCGCGATAGGTCTTCCCGGCGAGACGCGCCTCGAACTCGTCGGCCCGCCAGCCGACGAACGGCAGGTGCGTGTGGGCATCGACGAATCCGGGCACGACCGTGCAGCCGCGGAACACCTCCGGGTCGTCGGCGGACCGCGGCAGGCCGTCGGCCGGGCCGACGTACGTGATCGCGCCGTCCTCCCAGGCGACCGCCCCATCCGCGAGCACCCGGACGTCGCCGAGCGCGGCGCCGCAGGCCGGGGTCGGTCCGGCCGGGGTGGCCACGGTCGAGGCGACGATCGCTCCGCTGGCGGCTCGTTCGAGCATGGGCCTATCGAAAAGGACGCCGGAGGCCGGTTCAAGCGCCCGGGCGTGGAATGTGCGCGGCGTGGTTGGCCCGAACGGGGACCCGGGTCCGGGGTGCCGGCGGGCTCGACCCGGGCGAGCTCGAGCCCGCTCCGTAGACTGGCCGCGTGGGCGACGGTGCCGAGCCGGGGATCCTGGATCTCCTCCGGATCCGGGAGATCCGGGCTGCGGTGGTCGGCACCTTCGTCATCATGCTGGGCTTCGGCATCCTGTCGCCCGTCTTGCCGAAGTACGCGAGGTCCTTCCACGTCGGCTACGACGCGGTGGGCGTCCTCGTCGCGGCTTTCTCGCTCACGAGGCTCGTGTTCGACCCGTTCACCGGAAGGCTGATCGACCGATTCGGCGAGCGGGTGATGGTGACCACGGGGGCGCTGATCGTGGGAGCGTCCTCGGCGCTCGCGGCGACCGCACCAACGTACACATGGCTGGTGGTCTTCAGAGCGGCCGGCGGCGCGGGGTCGGCGGTCTTCTTCGCCGCGCTCCTGTCGTACCTGCTTCGCACGGTGCCCCCCGGGCGGCTCGGGCGCGTCATGGGTGTCTACTACGGTTCGTTCAACGTCGGGACCATCGCCGGACAGCCTTTCGGAGGACTGTTCGCGAAGTGGTTCGGGTTGTCGAGCCCCCTCTGGATCTACGCGGCCGCGTGTTTCGTCGCGGCCGCCGTGTTCTGGCGCACGATCCACAACCCGGAGCGGCGCGACCACGAGGTCCGGAGGCACTCGCTGAGCTCGTTGCCGTGGAACCGGCCGTTCGTGACGGTGCTCGTCGTGAACGGCGCGTACATGTGGATGGCGGGTGCGGTGTACTCCACGCTGATCCCGTTGTTCGGCAACGAGCGCGTCGGCCTCCCCCTGTCGGCGATCGGCCTCGGCCTGGCCATCTCGTCCGCCACCGAGTTCGCCGCGCTGTTCCCCGCCGGGAAGGCGACCGATCGGGCGGGCCGCAAGGCGGTCCTCGTGCCCGCGTACGCGGCGCTCGCGGTGACCACGGTGCTCCTCGGGTTCGCGACGACGCCCGTGCTGTTCATGGTCGGCCTCGGCGTCCTCGGCGTGGCGAGCGGCTACTCGTCGGTTCCGCCGGCCGTCATGCTCTCGGACGTCACCCCGGAGGAGTCGCGCGGCGTGGCCGTCGGCGCGTTCCGGTTCGTCGGCGACCTCGGCTTCGTGCTGGGGCCGCTCGTCGCCGGCTACGCCGCGACGCTGTTCGGCTTCGGCCCGGCCTTCGCGCTGTCGGCCGTGCCGGTCCTCCTCGCGGTCGCGCTCGCCCTTTCGATCCGCGAGACGATGCCGGTGCTACCGAGGACCGGCGAGGCGCCCGGTCTCTGAGCCTTCCGTCCGTCCTAGACTTGGGCGGAAGCAGGGGAGCCCGTGGGCGCGGGCTGAGAGGCCGGCTGGGAGCCGGCGACCCTCTGAACCTGATCCGGTTCGTACCGGCGGAGGGAGCTGATCGTGGCGAGACTCACCGAGCGTCTCGAGGGGATCCTCGAACGGGAGGCGTTCACCTGGGGCATCCGCCCCGTCCCACGCGAGCGCCGCGCGCTATCCGGCGTGGATCTCGCGGTGCTGTGGGGGGACCTGTCGGTCGGGTTCCTCGTGATGGTTACGGGGGCGCTGCTCGTGCCGGCGCTCGGGCTGCCCTCGGCGCTGCTCGCGATCGTCGTCGGGACCGCGATCGGCTGTCTCGCGCTCGCGCTGGTCGGGCTCGCCGGCCAGCGCGAGGGCGTCCCCAGCATGGTGCTGTTCCGCCCGGTGCTCGGCCTTCGCGGTTCGTTCCTCCCGTCGATGTTGAACGTCCTTCAGCTCGTCGGATGGACGGCCGTCGAATTCTGGGCGATCGCGCAGGTCGCGAACATCGTCTCGCGGCGGCTGTTCGGCTTCGACTCGTACGGGATGTGGCTCGTCGTGGTCGCCGTCGTGTGCACCGGCCTCGCGCTCGGTGGTCCGATCCTCGTCGTGCGGCGGTGGCTCGAGCGGTTCGGGATCTACCTGATGGTCGCCTCGGTCGCGTGGATCACGTTCAAGGTGCTCGCGGCCGGCGACCTCGGCGCGATCTGGCACCGGCCGGGGGAGGGCGGGTTGCCGTTCTGGCTGGCCGTCGACCTCGTCGTCGTGATGCCGATCTCGTGGCTGCCGCTCGCCGCCGACTACAACCGCTTCGCGAAGAGCGGCGCGCGGGGGTTCGCCGGGACGTACTGGGGGTACTTCGCCGGGAACGTGTGGTTCTACGCGCTCGGGGCACTGCTGGTCGTCGCGGTGGGGGCGAGCGCCGACGTCGTCGGGATCGGCGTGTCCATCTCCGCGATCGCCGGCGGCGGGATCGTGCTGGTCGCGCTCCTCGTCGGCGAGAGCGACAACGCGTTCGCCGATATCTACTCCTCGGCGGTCTCGATCCAGAACGTGTGGCCGCGCGCGCCCCAGCGCTGGCTGATCCTGGCGGTCGGGGTCGTCTCGCTCGGGCTCGCGCGCTTCCTCTCGATCGGCCGGTACGAGGTGCTCCTCCTCCTCATCGGTTCGGTGTTCGTGCCGCTGTTCGGCGTGTTCGCGGCCGACTACTTCGTGCGGCGGCGCGGCCGGTACGGCGAGGACGAGCTGTTCGCGCCGACCGGGTTCAACCGCGCCGCGCTGATCCCTTGGGCGGTCGGCTTCGTCCTGTACCACTGGAGCGCGCCCACAGGGCCGCAGGGATGGATCGACGCGGTACGCACGTTCTTCCACGGATGGCTGCAACTGCCGTTCCCGTTGCTCGGCTCACGCCTGGGCGCCAGCGTCCCGAGCTTCGTCGCTGCGTTCCTGCTCTCGCTGCTGGTGCTGAGCGGCGCGCGGGGCCGCGAGCCCGCCGGCCCTCCCGAGATGCTGTCCGACCGACCCGCCCGATAGACTGGCGGCCCGTTCGCCGAGCCTGAAGGAGTCCGCGGTGGCCACGTTCACCTACTCGACCGACCCGCCGACGAAGGCAGCCGTCGACGTCCTCGTCCTGCCGATCTTCGAGGGGCCGGAGGCCGGCCCCGGCGTGAAGGATGTCAAGGGCGCCGACCTGCTCGCCCTGTACAAGGAGGCCCAGCTCAAGGGCAAGCGCGGCGAGACGCTCACGGTCCCGAATGTCGGCATCGAGGGCCTCGCGGCCGGCTCGGTGCTCCTTCTCGGCCTCGGCAAGAGGGAGAAGGTCAACGCGAACACGCTGCGCCGCGCGATCGGCCGTGTCGCGCCCCAGCTCGCGAAGCGGAAGAGCGTCGCGACGACGCTGCCGCAGGCGGCCGGCCGGAGCGCCGAGGACGCCGTGCAGGCCACGGTCGAGGGCGTCCTGCTCGGCTCCTACCGGTTCGACTCCTACAAGTCCGGCAAGACGGAGAACGGTGCGCCCGAGAAGCCGGCCCTCGAGTCGGTCGCGGTGCTCGGCTTGCCCCGCTGGAACACCCGCACCGTCAAGCAGGCGATCGCGCGCGCCGAGATCGTGTGCGACGCGGCCTGCTTCGCCCGCGACCTCGTGAACACCCCGGCCAAGGACTGCACACCGGCCTACCTCGCCGAGCAGGCGCGGGAGACGGCGAAGGAGGTCGGCCTCGAGGTCAAGATCTGGACCGAGAAGGAGCTCGAGAAGGGCGGCTTCGGCGGGATCCTCGGAGTCGGCCAAGGCAGCGTCAACCCACCACGTCTGATCGAGCTGAAGTACAGAGGCGCCGCGGCCTCGCAGCCCCCGATCGCGCTCACCGGCAAGGGGGTGTCGTTCGACTCCGGCGGCCTGTCGCTGAAGGACGTCACGAACATGGAGTGGATGAAGGACGACATGGGCGGTGCCGCGTCGATCCTCGGGACGATGAAGGCGATCGCTCGCCTGAAGCCGAAGGTGAACGTGATCGCTGCGATCCCCTCGGCGGAGAACATGCCCGGCGGCCATGCGATCCACCCGGGCGACGTCCTGCGCCACCGCGGTGGCAAGACCTCCGAGGTGCTGAACACCGACGCCGAGGGCCGGCTGATCCTCGCCGACGCGCTCGCGTACCTAACCGAGCAGAAGCCGCGCGTGATCATCGACACCGCGACGCTCACCGGCGCCTGCGTGGTCGCCCTCGGTGAGGACATCTTCGGCGTGTTCGGGAACGACCGCGGGTTGGTCCGCGACGTCGTCGCGGCGGGCGAGGCGACCGGCGAGCCGGCGTGGGAGCTGCCGTTGTGGGAGGACTACAAGTCGCTCATCGAGTCCGGCGTCGCCGACATCCGGAACATCGGGAAACGCTGGGGCGGCGCGATCGCCGCGGCGCTGTTCCTCGCCGAGTTCGCCGGCGACACGCCGTGGGCGCACCTCGACATCGCCGGCCCGGCGTTCACGGACAAGGGCGGGGACTTCACGCCGAAGGGCGGCACCGGCGTGCCGGTGCGCACGCTCGTGCACTACGTCCTTGGCCAGGCGAAGAAGCCGGCCCGGCCGCCGCGGGCGAGGGCGTGACGGAGCAGCAGACCAGGCCCGCCCTTGCGGTCTTCGCGCACCCCGACGACGCGGAGATCTCCTCCGGCGGCACGCTCGCGAAGTGGTGCGCCGTAGGGCGTGAGGTGCACCTGCTCGTCCTTACGAAGGGGGACCGTGGCTCGAGCGATCCGGCCCTCGACCGCGGCGAGCTCGCGCGGATCCGCGCCGCTGAGACGCAGGCCGCGGGGAAGGTGCTCGGCCTGGCGAGCGCGCGGGTGCTCGGTGTCCCGGACGGGGAGCTCCGGAACACGCCGGAGGTCCGGGCCGAGGTCGTCCGCGCGATCCGCGAGCTGCGTCCGGCTACCGTACTCTCCTGCGACCCGACGGCATGGTTCTTCGAGAACCGGTACTACAACCACTCCGACCACCGCACGGCCGGCGCGGTCGCGCTCGACTCGGTCTTCCCGAGCGCCGGGAACCCGCACTTCTTCTCCGAGCACCGCGCGGAGGGGCTCGAGCCGTGGGACGTGAACGATGTCTGGCTCGGCTGGACGCTCGAGCCGAATCACCGCGAGGACGTCAGCGACTTCTTCGGTACGAAGATCGCCGCGCTCGCGGAGCACCACAGCCAGATGGAGGAGGGGATCCGCTACTTCGAGGAGGAGCTCGAGAGAGAGGCGACCGAGACCGGCGCCGCGATCGGCGCGCGGTACGCGGAGGCCTTCCGGGTGCTCGACCTCGGATAGGCGGCATCCGCGCCGCCGGCGCTAGACCTTGGTGGCGATCGCGAGCCAGACGTCGCGGAAGTCGTTCACGGGATCGGCGAAGCGCTCCCCGAACAGCTGCCGCGCGCGCAGGCGGAACTGCTCCCACGACGACGGCCCGAGCATCGAGCGGACGAACCGCCCGGTGGACCAGGTCTCGAGGCCCTCGACGTACTCTTCGAGCGAGTACCGGAAGTGGTACTGGCGACGCTCGACGCGGACGTGGCGCAGGCCCGCCCCCATGAGCGTCTCCTCGGTCGCCTCCCGATCTGCGAAGCGCTCGCTCCAGGGCACGGCCCGCCGGTGCACGTCGGCGAGCATCACCTCGCCGATCACGCTCTCCACGAGCTCCACCCACGTCTTCTGGAGCTCGTCGCGGTTACCGTCGGCCCACGACGACAACGCGAGGCGCCCGCCGAGTCGGAGCACACGGATCATGTCGTAGAGCGCCGTCTCGTACTTGGTGAAGTGGGAGACGACGAAGCTCGCGGTGACGACGTCGAAGGCCCCGTCGCGGAACGGGAGGTCGATCGCGTCCGCGGCCGCGAGTTGGAGGTCGGGTCGAGCCTTCGCGCCGACCCGGAGCATCCCGAAGGACGGGTCTACTCCGACGACCACACCGCCGTCGCCGAGCGCCTGCGCCGCAACCTCCGCGGTCACGCCGGTGCCGGTCCCGACGTCGAGCACCTTGCCGCCGGCGGGTGGTGCCACGAACGCGACGAGGTCACGCGCCGGCTCCACCAGACGGGGCGCGTGGACCCGATCGTAGATCTCGGCAACGCCGTCGTAGGAGCGCCAGTCGTCCATCGCGCTCCAGCCTAGCGGCCGGTCGAACGAGTGACCCGGGCCGCACGGTCCTCTCTCGTATGCTCCGCCGCGCCGGCCGGCCGGCCGCGCCGGCACGGGTAGGCTTACCCGCGGCATGGAGGCGTGCGCATGAAGCACTCGGGCGAGGCGAGGCTCCTCACCTAGGCCATGGCTCGTGCGGTCATGGTGCTCGGGCTCATGGCCGAAGCCGGTGCCTGGTGGCTGGTCGCCGTGCGGAACCGGAACATCTGGACGACGGTGATCCCGGTGATCGCCACCATGGGGGTCGCGGCGATCGCGGTCGACGTGCCCCCGCTCGCTCTCGGGGCCTCGCGGGGAACGGCGGCGGCTGCCGGGCTCGCGACCGGCGCCGCGCTCTACCTCGCGACCCGCGCGTTCGTCTTCGTCGTCCGGCCGTGGACGGTGTTCCGCGAGCAGGCGATCCGCATCTACCGGCGTCGGGGCGCGCTGCCGCTCGCGTTCGCCCTGCTGCTGTCGGCCGGTGTGGCCGCGGTCGGTGAGGAGCTGTTCTGGCGGGGCCTCTTCCAGGAGCAGACCGTCCGCGGGCTCCACTCGCCGGCGGTGAGCGCACTCGTCACGTGGGGCGCGTTCGTCGTCGCCAACCTGCCGAGCGCGAACCTCGCGGTCCTCGCCGGCGCGGTGGTCGGCGGCGCCGCGTGGGGGCTGCTTGCCCTCTGGACGAAGGGCGTGCTCGCGAGTGTGCTCTGCCACGGCGTGTGGACCGGGCTGATGCTCGCGTTCCCGGTGGTGCGCGCGGACGCGCGGGGCGCGGCGGCGTGACCGGCGGGCTGCCCTCGGGGATGGCGCGGATCCTCGAGCGGGGGTCGTTCTGCCACGTTGCGACGCTGGCCTCGCGCGGGCCGCACGTCACACCGATGGTCTTCGCGTTCTCGGGCGGCCGGCTGTGGGTCACGACCTCGCGGGGCTCGGTGAAGGCGCGGACCTGGGCCCGCGACCGGGCCGTCGCGGGGCTCGTCCGCGACGGGGACACGGCGCTCTCGTTCGCCGGCCGCGCCGAGACCTTCGACCTTCTCGACGCCGACACGTGGGGCCGTGCGGTGCGCGAGACGCCTGCCCTCACTGCCGCCACCGTCCGCTTCGCGCGGAAGAACGCACGGTTCTTCGCCGGCTACGCGGTCGACGCGAGGCGCGTCCCGCTGTCCTGGACGCCGCCCGGCCGGGTGTTCGTCGGGATCGGCGTCGAACGCGCAGCGGTCGTCGGCGATGACGGCGTGCGGGAGACATGGGGCGGCTGGCCGTCGGGGCTCGTTGCGCGGGAGCGGTTCCGGGCCTCGCGGACCGGGAACGACCCGCTCGCTGGGCTGCCCGCGGACGTTCGCGGGCCGCTCCGGGACCGGGGGGTCGGCGCGCTCGCGGTCCTGGGTCGGGACGGCCTCGTCGTACTCCCGGTGCGGTGGGCCGTGGACGGGCCGATGCTGCTCGCCGCGCTACCGGAGGCGGTGGTGGCGCTCGCGGGCTGCGGCTCGCCGGAGGTGTCGGTTGGGCTGGCGCTCGACCGGGCGTCGTGGTGGCGGGCGAGGAGGATGATCGGGGCGATGGTCCAGGGGACGGGCGAGGTCTTCGCGCTCGAGCACCTCGTCTCGGGGGCGAGGTCGGCCGACGCCCTTGCGGAGCTCGCCGGCGCCGACCCCCACCGCGCCGCGCTGGTACGGATCCGGCCGGGGCGCGTCGTCTGGTGGCACGGCTGGACGAGCGGGACGGTGCCGGTCGCGTGAGCGAGGTCGACTACGCCGTCGAGATCGACGCGCTGCCGGAGGAGGTCTGGACGGTCGTGTCCGACCCCTGGAACCTCCTGAACTGGGAGAGGCACATCGTGGCGGTCGAGGACGTCCCACCGGAAGGCCTCGAGCAGGGCGCCGGGTACACGGCCGTCGTGAAGTTCATGGGCGTCCGCACCGCGGTGAAGTGTCGGGTCCTGGAGTGGGGTCCGCCGACGTGGGCCCTGGTCCACCTGTCCGGCATCCTCGACGCCACGGTCGCGACGAGGATCGACCCGCTGCCCGGCGACCGGAGCCGACTGCGCCACGAGGTCGATTACCACTTCCGGCGTAGCCGCCTCGGCGAGTTCGCGGCCAAGAGCATCCGGCTGGTGGGTGGGGCGCGCTTCGTGCTGCGGCACGGCACGCTGGCGCAGAAGCGCCAGATCGAGTCGGGCTCGAGCTAGCCCCGCTTCTCCATCCGCTTGCGCTCGGCGCGACTCGGACGTCCGACGAAGTACCCGACGACGAACCCGAGGATCGCCGAGATCACGATCACGGTGACGACGCGCGCCTGCGTCGTGAAGAATAGGAAGTTGACCTCGACGCGCTTGGAGTTGGCGATCGCGAAGACGGCCACGATGGCGACCAGGATCCCGATGACGACGTGTTTCGGGGTGATCCCCCGTTGCTCCGGAACGCCACCCCCTCCGTCCGGACCGGATCCGTGGTCCGCGAGGTCGCCATCCTCGTGTGGGTGCATGCCGCCCTCCTCCGTTACGCGGTCGGCGCGATCGTCGCATATCTTGTCTCCCATGACCGTCCGCAGCCTCGCCCGCGCCGCAGCCGTCGCCGGAGCCGCCGTCGCCGTCGGCGTTTGGTCGTCGGGAGGTCGCGGCCGCGATCTCGACGCGGAGGCCTTCCAAGCGGTGAACCGGGGCCACGGGCCCGCGGCCGACCGCTTCTTCAGCGGCGTCACCGAGCTCGGGTCGTGGTGGGCCTCGGCTGCGGCGGCCGGGGCGCTCGCGGCGAGCGGCAAGCCACGGGCCGCGGCACGGGGCCTGGCCGCCGCGTCGGTCACCTGGCTCCTCGGACAGGAGGTGAAACGGGTGTTCCTGCGGCCGCGTCCGTACGACGCCGACCCTGACGGCGCGCGACGGATGATCGAGCCGCCCCAGGGCACGTCGTGGCCGAGCAGCCACCCTGCGGTCCTGCTGGCGTTCCTCACGGTGGCCGGCCGCGAGGCCGGGTTGTCAGGGACCACGCGCGCGGCGCTCACCGGCCTCGCCGCGGTGGTCGGTGCGTCGCGCACGTACGTCGGCGTGCACTACCCGTCGGACGTCGTCGGTGGGCTCCTCCTCGGCCGGGCGGTGGCGGACGTCTGGTCCGGGCGCGGCCGGTAGACTCCTCGCGTGGTTCCCCTCGCGGCGATCGGCTGGCCCGTGCTCGACCGGGTACACCTGTTCGGCGACTTCGCCATCTCGCCGCACGGCGTCGGCATCGCGATCGGGTTCCTGTTCGGCGCCTGGATACTCGCCAGCGAGGGCCCGAAGCGCGGCCTCTCCGTCGAGCACATCAACACGATGGTCTTCTGGGCGCTCGTCGGAGCGATCGTCGGGGCGCGTCTGTTCTACGTGATCGGGCACTTCTCGGAGTTCGACGGCGTCCTCGACATGCTCGCGATCTGGAAGGGCGGCATCAGCCTGCTCGGCGGGATCGCGGGCGCGGTGCTGATCAATCTCCTGCTGTTCCGGCGGTTCGGCTACGGGTTCTTCAAGGTGATGGACCCGGCCGTGATCGGCCTGTCGTTCGGCATCGCGTTCGGCCGGATCGGCGACCTCATCATCGGCGACCACCTCGGCAAGCCGACGAGCTGGTTGCTCGCGTTCCAGTACAAGGGCGGGAACCTGTCGGGGTTCTCGTGCGTGGCCGACACGTGTCGCGAGACGCTGCAGGGCGGACAGCAGATCGTGATCACGAAGTCGAGCGCGACGCTGTTCGCGGCGAACGGCGCCGTGATCTCGCGCGGCGTAGGCGTGCACCAAGCGGCGCTCTACGACATGATCAGCGCGACGCTGCTGTTCCTCCTGCTCTACGCGCTCTCGCGCGATCCGCGGCGCCTCGGCGGCCTCACGCTCACGTTCGGCGCGTGGTACGGCGCTATGCGTGTCATCGAGGACTTAGCCCGTGTCGACAAGCGGTTCTTCGGGCTCACCGGCAGCCAGTGGACCGGCCTGACGGTCTCTGTGATCTGCGTGCTCACGCTTCTCGTGTGGGCGCTCCGCAAGCAGCGCGGGGTGCCGTCGGAACCCGCGGGGCCGCTACCGGCACCCGGCACCTGACGACCCCGTCAGCGCGAACCGCCGTGGCCACCGATCGGCGCTGCCGTGCCGGGCCCGGCGAACGGAGTCGGCGGCTTGCCGATCTTCAACCTCACGGTCTCCGCGACCTTCCGCGCGACCTCGCGTAGCGCCCGGCCGGCGGGGGAGTCCGGCTCGGACACGACGATCGGCGTGCCCTCGTCCCCGCTCTCTCGGAGCGCCGGGACGAGCGGCACCTGCCCGAGGAGCGGCACACCTAGGGTCTCGGCCGCCGCGCCCCCGCCGCCCTCGCCGAAGATCGGCGTCCGCTCCCCGCAGTGGGGGCAGACGAACCACGACATGTTCTCGATCACGCCGATCGGGCGCAGGTTCGTCTTCTCGGCCATCTTGCCGGCGCGCTCGGCGACCTTGCGCGCGGCGTCCTGCGGCGTCGTGACGACGAGCATCGACGCGCCCGGCAGGAACGAAGCGACTGAGATCGCAACGTCGCCGGTGCCGGGCGGCAGGTCGACGAGCAGGAAGTCGAGGTCTCCCCAGTACACGTCGGCGAGGAACTGCTCGATCGCCTTGTGCAGCATGGGCCCACGCCAGATGACCGGCGTCTCCTCCGGTACGAAGAAGCCCATCGAGATGACCTTCACACCGTGCCCCTCGAGCGGCAGGATCATGTCGTCGATGCCGACCGGCTGGCCCGTGACGCCCATCATCCGCGGCACCGAGAAACCCCAGACGTCGGCATCGAGCACGCCGACCCAGTAGCCGTCGGCCGCGAGCGCGGCCGCGAGGTTCACGGCTACGGAGGACTTACCGACGCCGCCCTTGCCCGAGGCGATGGCGATCACCGCCGTGCCCCCGCTCGTGAAGAACGTCCGCTGCTGCGGCGCCGGGGCCGCGCCGCCCCGGAGCTTCGCCACGAGATCGGCCCGTTGCTGCTCGCTCATCGGGGCCATGCGGACTTCGACCCGCTCCACGCCGAGCGGCGCGAGGGCGGCCTTCAAGTCGCCGGCGATGCGGTCCTGTAGGGGGCACCCGGCCACCGTCAGCAGCACGCGGACGTGGACGAGGTCGCCCTCGACCTCGATGCCCTCGAGCATGCCGAGGTCCTCGATCGGGCGTCCGATCTCGGGATCGAGGACGCTGCGGAGCGCCTCGCGGATCTGTGCTTCGGTGACCACCGGGACCCCCAGAGGATTATCCTGTTTAGGACCGTGCGAACCGTGCGAATCCGTGCTCCCATGGTACGGCGCACGGCCGGAGGCGTCGATGGCCGAGGTCGGGCCCAAGCCGCTCGAGGTGCACAAGGCGCTCGCCGACGACACCCGGTTCCGGCTTCACCAGTACCTGGGGCTGTCGGGTCGTCCCGTGTCGGTGCGCGAGCTGTCGGCGCGCCTGTCGCTTCACCCGAACACGCTTCGTCCCCACCTACGCCGTCTCGAGGAGGTCGGCCTCGTTGCGCGCGAGATCCGCAAGGGCTCCGCCGTCGGGCGACCTCAGACGCTGTACTCGGTCGCCGTCCGCGAGGAGGCCGAGGGGCGCGACTACCGCCTGCTGGCCGAGATCCTGGCCGGGCTGCTCACCGGCAAGCGCTCGCTCGAGCGGGCCGAGGCCCTCGCGATGGAGTGGGGGCAGTACCTGGTCGCGCAGGGCGGCCCGAAGCCCGGCACGCGCCTGCCGGCACGCCGGAACCTCGCCGTGCTGCAGGAGGCGATGGCGCGGGCCGGGTTCGACCCTCGGTTCCATCGCCGCGGCGGGCAGACGGTCGAGGTCTCGCTCCGCGACTGCCCCTTCCGCGACCTCGCGGAGGACCACCGCGAGCTCGCCTGCGCGATCCACCGGGGGCTCCTTGCCGGGATGCTGCGCGGGCTGAAGCCGCCGCTCCGCCTCCAGGAGTTCGCGCCGTTCGTCGAGCGCTCCGTGTGCCGGCTCGTCGCCCGCGGGAGCGGCGTGTAGCCGGCGCCACGGCCCTACGCGCGCTCCCCGCCGGCCTTCTCCCCGCCGAACGTCCTCTCCGCGAACCCGGTGATCCCCGACAGGAGGTTCGTGAACTCCATCGGGATCACGAACTTCGTCGACGGGGACGCGCCGAGCTGCTTCAAGGCCTCGAGGTACTGCAGGCTCATCGTCTTCGCGTCCACGTTCCGCGCGGCCTCGAAGATCTTCGTGAGCGCGAGCGAGAAACCCTCGGCCCGCAGGATCGCCGCCTGCCGGTCGCCCTCGGCGTTCAGGATCGCCGCCTGCTTGCTGCCCTCGGCGACCGTGATGGCCGCCTGCTTCGTACCCTCGGCCTCGGTCACCACGGCCCGCCGGGTCCGTTCGGCCGACATCTGCCGGGTCATGGCGTCCAGCACCTGCGGCGGCGGGATGATCTCGCGGATCTCGACGTTCGTGACCTTCACGCCCCACCGCTCGGTCACCTCGTCGAGCTTGACGCGCAGGACCTCGTTCATCTGCTCGCGCTTGGCCAGGCAGTCGTCGAGGGCCATGTCGCCGACGACCGACCGGAGCGTGGTGGCCGCGATGTTCTGGGCCGCGCCGGCGAAGTTGCCGACCGAGATCACGCTCTGCTGCGCGTCGACGACCTTGTTGAACACGATGAAGTCGATCGAGATCGACGCGTTGTCCTCGGTGATCGCGGTCTGGTGGGGGATCTCGAGGTACTGCTCGCGGAGATCGACCCAGGTCACTCGGTCGACGATGGGGATGATGACCACCAGGCCCGGCCCACGGATGCCGACGCAGCGGCCGAGCCGGAAGAGCACCAGTCGCTGGTACTCGCGGACGATCTTGATCGCGTTCGGCAGGATCAGGATGAGCAAGATCAGCACCACCCCGAGGCCGATGAGGAACCCGGTCACGTCTTCCCCCCTTCCGGCTTCGGCACGGCCGGAGCCTTCTGTTCGAGTGGCTCGACGTCGAGCCGCAGTCGCTCGACGCCGACGACGCGCACCCGCGCGCCCTTCTGCAAGGGACCTGCCACCGACCGCGCGGACCATTCCTCCGACGCGACGAGCACGACACCCTCGGGTGAGAGGTCCGCCTGAACCGTTCCCTCCCGGCCGATCAGCCGTTCCAGACCCGTCGACGGCGGCATGTGCCGCGCGCGGAGCGCCGCGTTCACGACCGTCGCGAAGAACAGCACGACGAACCCCGCGACCGGGATGATCACCCACAGCGACACACGGGCGCTCGGCACCGATGGGTTGAACAGCAGGAGCCCGCCGAGGACGAGGGTGATGGCACCGCCGACGGTGGGTACACCGAGGCCGGGATGCTTCAGCTCGAGCAGGAAGAACAGCGCCGAGGCGAGCAACAGCGCGACGCCGATCAGCTGCACCGGCAGCAGGCCGAACGTCACGAACGCGGCGACGAGCGAGAGGAGGCCGAGGATGCCCGGGACGGACAGTCCCGGGTGGAGCAGCTCGACGATGATGAGCCCCAGGCCCAGGTAGAAGAAGATGAACGCGAAGTCGGGCGTCAGCAGCGTGTGAAGGATCTGCGCGCCGAGCCCCGGGTTGCGGATCTCGATGGTCGCTCCCGCGGTGTGGAGCGTGACGGTCTGGCTACCCGCGACCTGCACGGTCCGGCCGTCGATCTGGTCGAGCAGGGCCTGCTCGCTCGGCGCGATGACGTCGATCACGTCGATCCGAAGCGCCTCCTGCGCGGGGATGCTCACGGAGTCGATCACGGCCTTGCGAGCCCACTCGGCGTTGCGGCCGCGGAGGTCGGCCAGGGTCTGGATGTAGGCGGCGGCGTCGTTCGTGACCTTCTGCTGCTCGATGGCGCCGGCGACGCCGACCGGGTGCGCGGCGCCGATGTTGGTCCCCGGCGCCATGGCCGCGACCGGGCAGCCCATCATGATGAACGTGCCGGCGGAGGCCGCCCGCGCGCCCTCCGGCCACACGTAGCAGATCACCGGCGCGCGCGAACCGAGGATGGACTTGATGATCTCTCGCATGGAGGAGTCGAGCCCCCCGGGAGTGTCGATCGTGATCAGCACGGCGGTGGCGCCCTCAGAGTCGGCCGCCTGGATGCCGCCCCGGATGTAGTTCGCCATGAAAGGGTCGACGACACCGGTCAGCCGGAGCTCCGCCACCGTCGGCGCCTGCGCGCGGACGGGGAGGGCGAGCAGCGAGAGGGAGGCGACGAGTGCGCCGGTGAGACCGAGAGCACGCCGCAGGGTGCTCATGCCCGCATCATCGCACCGGGAGGGGACCGCCGCGAGTCCGGGATGGGGCGAGCCGGCCCGGAACGCGGCACGGATGCGACAATCGGGGTGAGGCTCGGGCAAAGCCCGCCGGGGAACGGCGGCCGTATATCGGGAAGGAGGCACGAGTGAGCTCGCGGCACAACGGGCCGCTCGTCGCACGAGAGGAACAGAAGCTTGTCGAGGGGCTCCTTGCCGGTAACGAGGACGCCGTGCGCGCGCTGTACGCGCGGTTCGCGCGGCCCATCTTCACGCTCGGGTTCCGGCTGCTGGGCAGCCCGGAGGCCGCCGAGGAGCTCACCCAGGACGTGTTCCTCACGGCGTGGCGGAAGGCGGCCCGTTTCGACGCGAGCCGCGGACGACTCTCGACCTGGCTCATGACGATCGCGCACAACCTTGCCGTGGACCGCCTCCGCCGGGAGACCGGCGTGACGAGGCCGCGCTTCGTCCTGGTCGATGAGCTGCCCGAGACTCCATCTGCCGACGAGGAGGAGCCGCTCATGGAGCGCGACGCGGCGATCCGCGCGCTGGAGTCGCTGTCCGACGCCGAGCGCCGGCTGCTCGCGCGCGCCTACTTCGGCGGCCTGACCGCGCGCGAGATCGCGGAGGCCGACGGTGTCCCGCTCGGGACCGTCAAGACCCGGCTGCGCACAGCGCTGATCAAGGTCCGTCGGGCGAACCAGGACAAGGAGCGGCCGTGAGCTGCGTCGAGATCCGCGAGCAGCTCCCCGAGTTCGCGGTCGGCGTGCTGCCCGAGCCCGAGCGCGTCGTCGTGGAGCGGCACCTGCAGTGGTGCGCCGGGTGCCGCAAGGAGGCGACGGAGCTCGGGTCCGCCGTGGTGACGTTCGCCTACGCGCTCGAGCCGGCGCCGGTCCCGCGCGGGCTCGGCGATCGGATCGTGGCGCGGATCCGGCAGGCGGCCGGGGCTCCGGGGACGTCGCGGCGTACCCGGGCCTCAGCGGCGCTCGCGATCGCCGCGATGATCACCGTGGCCGCTCTCGGCTGGGGCTCGGCGATGGCCGGCCGCGCGGACAGGTTCGCCGACCAGGCCGCCGCCGCGGAGGCCCGGCGGGAGAGGGCGCTGGCGACGTTCGGCCGCGTGGTCAGGCAGCTCGTCCCGATATCGCAGCTCCCGGTCAACGAGACCCACATGGGGCAGCTCGTGCCGACGGCCGGGCGCCTGGGCGGGGGCGCGGTGCTGCAGCTCGTCTCGCCGAGGACCCTGGACTTCACGATCGTGATGGTGAACGGCCTCGAGCGGGACCCGGCGCAGATGCCCTACCGCGTGACGCTACAGAACGCGGCCGGCGAGACGCTACCGGTCGGTCGCATCACCGAGCTCGACTCGACGGGCGGGGCCGACGTCGTCCGGCAGTTCGAGAACCAGGACCTCACCGGCTACACGGCCGTCCTCGTCACGAACGCCTCGGGCGACGTCGTGCTCTCGGGCACGGTCGACCAGAGCGCCGGCGCCTGAGAGGCACCCCACCCGCTGCAACCCCCGGAGACTCAGTCCGGCCCGGAGAGGGCGTGCGCCAGGAAGCCGAGGCTGCCCGGGTACCGGTATCCGATCGCCATGTGACCGGCGTCGAAGAGCTCGAGCGTGTGGGCGATGCCGAGCTTCTCGAGCTCCCGCGACACGGCCACCGCGCCGTTGTCCAAGTACCACTCATCCCGCTTCCCGGCGTCGAGGTAGATCGCCCGCATCGAGCGGAGCGCGTCGGCGTGGCGGGGGACCATCCGCACGGGGTCCTTCTCGAGCCAGCGCTGCCAGACCCCGTCGATCAGACGACCGGTCTCGATCTCGAACGGGAGCCGTACTGTGCCGTCCGGGTCGGCCGAGTAACAGGCGGACATCGCCCACGTGTCGACCATGTACGTGTCCCACGGCTTCGTGTTCGCAACGCGCGAGCGGAAGTCCTCCCAGAAGCACTCGTACGAGCCACCGTACTCCTCGCGGAGCGTGCGCACGACGTCGCGGAACTCCGGCAAGTAGCAGGCCTCGAACAGCGCATCGCCGGCGTGTGAGGCAAGCGCGCCGAACACGTCGGGTCGCAGCATCGGCACGACCATCGCGCCGTAACCCCCGCTCGATTTACCCTGGATCGCACGCTGCTCTCGGCGCGCGTCGGTGCGGTACCGCGAGTCGACGAACGCGACGACGTCGTCACACAGGTAATCGAGATAGCGGCCGGTGGCGGGGGAATTCAGGAACTGACTCCCGCCGATCGAGGTCCAGCAATCGACGAACGCGACGATCGCCGGCGGAGCCTCGCCGCTCGCGAACAGCTCGTCGGCGGTCTCGAGGTACGTGGGGCGGAAGGGCTCGCGGTTCCGCCACATGTCGAGCTGGCCGGTGAAGCCCTGGATCACGCAGATGCACGGGTAGCGGCGCTCCTGCTCGTCGCCGTAGCCCGGCGGCACATACACCCACAGCGGCCGAACCGCCGGGTCACCGAGTGGGTTGCCCCGCAAGGCCTTGCTCTCGATCTCCAGCTCGTCTATCCGCCCCGCGAGATCGCGCCTCCACGGTTCCACGTGCCGTCCTCCTTCCGGTCCCGCCGCCGTCGAGTTGCCCTCGACGGAACCTCTATATGATGCTCGATACATGGCCGAGGTATCCGAGATCGTAGGCATCGGTCTCGCCGGAGGCCAGGGTCTGCGGGCACGCCCGCTCACGCTGAAAGCTCCCGGCTACCTCCGCTCGAAGGCCGCCATGTCCTTCCTCGGGCGGCGTCTGATCCGGTGGGTGATCCAGATCCTCTCGAGCGAGGGCATCAAGGACTACTACGTCATCGCCCACGGCAAGGAGAACCGCTACCAGATCAAGGTCATGATCGGCTACGGCGAGGGCTTCGGCGTCGACGTGAAGTACTCCCCTGTGAAGTACGACGCGCTGTCGACCGGCAGCGCCGACTCCACGCTGCGGATGCTCGACTACTGGGACCTCTCGCAGCCGGCGCTCGTGTTCCCGACCGATTCGATCATCGACTTCGACCTCGCGCCGATGTACGAGGATCACGTGCGGAGCGGTGCGGTCGCGACGATCGCCGCGATGACGCGCGAGCCCGACGAGGTCGCCGAGAAGTACGGCGTGATGCTCGCCGACGACGACCGCCGCGTGACCGAGTTCGTCGAGAAGCCGACGCTCGCCGAGCTCCGCGAGCACTTCCACGCCGAGAGCGATGAGGACTTCAAGCGGCTGCCGCTCATGACGAACGCCGGTTTCTACCTGATCGATTCGGAGATCGTCCGGGGACTGGCGTCGAACCCCCAGGTCGCGGAGCTACGCGAGCGGCGCCTGGACTTCGGCAAGGACCTGCTGCCGTGGCTGGTGGGCAACGGCTACCCGGTACACACGTTCCCGGTGCGCCGGATCGGGGATCTGGGGAACGTCGAGGACTACATCGAGACGATGGTCGCGGTGCTGCGGGGCGACTTCGAGGCGGTCGACCGGCTGCTCGGCCCGCCCTTCGACCCCGAGAGCCACGTGTGGATCGCGCCGGAGTCGCTCGCGATGCGCGACTCGACGAGCGGTGCGACGCTCGCCGAGAAGCTGGCCGGGGGCCTGGTCAAGATCGGACCGGCCGTGCGGATCGGGCGTTTCTGCGAGATCCATCCGGGCGTCACGATCAGCGAATCCAACCTCGACGACGACGTCGAGGTCGGCCGAGATGCCACGATCCGGTGCTCGCAGATCCGCGACGGCGCGATCATCGGCCCCGGCGCGCACCTCTCGGAGGTCGTGGTCGGCTCGATGTCTGAGATCCGTTCCGAGCCGTGGAACCGGACGAGCGTCGAGGGGGGCGTGGCCCTCGGCGACGAGGTCATCGTGTACCCGGGCGTGCACCTCTCGGACAACGTCTCGGTCTATCCGCGTCTGAAGATCCCGAACGGCATCCACATCCCAGCCGGCGTCGAGGTCACGGGTCCGGCGGACGTCCTGCGCTACATGTAGATTCCTGCCGATGCGGATCGGCCTGGCCCTGCCCCACTACGACTTCTCGCTGCCCGGCGGCGAGCCGATCTCGTTCGCGCGGATGGCCGAGGTCGCGGACGAAGCCGAGCGCCTCGGGTTCGACTCGGTGTGGATCTCCGACCACTTCTTCCTCTCGCTCGCACGGTACGGCGGGCCGCCGGAGCTGCAGGGCTCGCTCGAGCCGCTCACGTCGCTCGCCGCGCTCGCGGTCACGACCGAGCGCGTACGGCTGGGCACGCTCGTGCTCTGCGCGCCGTTCCGACACCCAGCGATCCTCGCGAAGACCGCGACGGCGATCGACCTGCTGTCGGGCGGTCGCCTCGACCTCGGGATCGGCGCGGGCTGGTACCGGGAGGAGTTCGAGGCTTTCGGCGTCCCGTTCGGCACGGTGGGCGAGCGGTTCCTGATCCTCGAGGAGACGCTCCAGGTGCTCGGCGCCCTGTTCGGCGAGGAGGAGCCGGCGAGCTTCGAGGGGCGCCGGTTCCGGCTCCGCGAGGCCTACAACCACCCGCGTCCGACGCAGCGTCCACGTCCGCCGCTGTGGATAGGCGCGAAGGGCGGCGACCGGTCGCTCCGCCTCGCGGCCCGGCACGCCGACGGCTGGAACACGGTGTGGCGATGGACGCCGGACGCGTACGCGGCGCGCGTGCGCCGGGCGCGCGAGATCTGTGAGGAGGAAGGCCGGGACCCGTCGACGCTCAGGCTGTCGGTCGGGCTGTACTCGATCGTCGGCGAGGACCCGGACGACCTCGCGGCGCGGTTCCGCGCGATGCAGCGCTGGATGCCCGGCGGAGCGCTCGGCGGCGAGCTCCTCGACGCCTACGCGACCGACACGCTGACGGGCACCCCGGAGCAGGTGCTCGAACGCCTCGCGGCCTTCGCCGTGCTCGGCGTCGAGGAGATGATCGTCTCGCCGGCGCCACTCCCGTTCTCCGTGCCGGACCCCTCGATGCTTGAGGTCTACTCTGAGGAGATCATCCCGAGGGCCCGCGCGCTGTAGCGGCTACGGCCGGTACGCGATCTCGGAGAACGTCTCGAGCTTGTCGAAGTTGTGCCGCGACTCGATGAACCGAAGCGTGCCCGAGCGGGAGCGGGCCACGACCGAGTACGTGACGGCGCCGTGCTCGTCGTAGCGGACGCCGCGGAGGAGCGCGCCGTCCGTGATGCCGGTCGCGGCGAAGAACACGTCCTCCCCCGACACGAGATCGTTCGTCGTGAGCACCCGCTCGAGGTCGTAGCCGGCCTCGAGCAGCTTCCGCCGCTCCTCGTCGTTCCGCGGCCAGAGCCGCCCCTGCATCGCACCGCCGACGCACTTCAGCGCGGCCGCCGCGATGACTCCCTCCGGCGTGCCGCCGATCCCCATCAGCATGTCGATGCCCGAGTACGGGCGGGCGGCGGCGATCGCCGACGCCACATCGCCGTCGGTGATCAGGAACGCTTTCGCGCCGGCCTCGCGGACCTCCTCGATGAGGTCCCGGTGCCGGTCGCGGTCGAGGATCACGACGGTCATGTCCTCCGGGTCCTTCCCCATCGCCTCCGCGACGCGGTGGACGTTCTCAGCGGGCGGCGCCGTGAGGTCGATCGCGTCGGCAGCCTCCGGCCCGACCGCGATCTTGTCCATGTACACGGCCGCGCCGGGGAAGAACATCGAGCCGCGCTCGGCGAGCGCGATCACCGAAAGCGCGTTCGGCTGCCCGACCGCGGCGAGGCGCGTACCGTCGATCGGGTCGACCGCGACGTCCACGCCCGGTCCGCTGCCGTTGCCGACCGCCTCGCTGTTGTAGAGCATCGGCGCCTGGTCCTTCTCGCCCTCGCCGATCACGACGGTCCCGGTCATGTCCACCGTGTCGATCATGTAGCGCATCGCGTCGACGGCGGCCTGGTCGACCGCCACCTTGTCGCCGCGGCCGACCCAGCGGCCGGCGGCGAGCGCGGCCGCCTCCGTCACGCGCACGAGCTCGAGCGCGAGGTTCCGGTCGGGCTTCTGCCCACTCGTCAGCGGAGCACCTCCAGCACGTGCCGGGGATCGGCGCCCTCGAACAGCACCCGGTAGATGGCGAGGTGGTAGGGGAGGTCGAGCGCGGCCTCCCCGGCCAGGCGGTGGACGTCACGGGTCGAGTCGACGCCCTCGACCGTCATGCCGCGCCCCTCCATCTCCTCGAGGGTCTTCTCGGGCGGGTTGCCGGTCCCGACGAGTTCGCCGTAGAGCCGGTTCCGCCCGCCGAGGCTCGTGACGAGCTGGTCGCCGACGCCGGCGAGGCCGAGCGCCGTCTCGGCCCGCCCGCCGAGCGCGGTCACGAGCTCCGACAGCTCGTGAGCGGCCTTCGCGAACAGCGCGGCCTTCGCGTTCTTGAAGTCCTCCTGCATCGGCTTGCCGAGGCCGTCGAGGAGCCCGAGGCCGATCGCCGCGACGTTCTTCATCATCGAGCAGAGCTCCACGCCGACGACGTCGTCGGTGTAGAGGATCTGGTACGCGTCGGACTCGAACGGCGCGCCGGCCTCCTTCGCGTTCGCGCCGCCGTCGCCGGACGCCCAGACCGCGGCCGTCGGCAGCGCCTCGGCGAGCTCGGCCGCGAGGCACGGGCCCCCGACCGCGACGACCTCGGTCCCGAGCTCCTCTCCGTAGACGGCGGAGATCCGAAGGCCGGTCTCCGGCTCCAGGCCCTTCGCGACCGAGACCACGAGGCGCCCGCCGGGGATCGCACCGGCGACCATCCGCGCGAGCGATCGCGCGCCGTGCGAGTTGGCCGCCATGACCGCGATCTCGCAGCCACCCGCGGCCTCGCCGAGCGCGTCGGGCCCGAAGACGGCGACGCCGGCCGGGAGGTGCTCGGGCAGGAGCGGGTGGCGCTCCTCCGAACGGAGGTGCTCGAGCACACGCTCGTCGTACGGGTTGGCCCAGAGCGCGGTGTCGAGACCCCGGCGGGCCGCGTGCATCGCGAACGCGGTCCCCATGGCCCCGGCGCCGAAGACAGTGACGTGCGCCACGGCACAACGATAATGGGCGCATGTCCCGACGGCATCTCGCCCTGCTCACACTGGGCGTCGTCGCGGTCTCGTTCGCCTCGATCCTGATCCGCTGGGCGAAGGCCCCGGCCCTGTCGGTCGCCTTCTACCGCAACGCCATGGCGGCCGCCGTTCTGCTGCCGCTCGCGCTCGTCCGGCACCCCGATGAGATCCGCGGCCTCACCCGCAGACAGTGGGGGGTGGCGCTGCTCGCCGGGACGCTGCTCGCGATCCACTTCACGCTGTGGGTCCCATCCCTCTCGTACACGACGGTCGCGGCGAGCACGGTGCTCGTGACCACCCAGCCGGTGTGGGTCGCGCTGATCGAGCGGGTGATGGGGGAGCGGGCGTCACGCGCCGCGGTCATCGGCATCGCGCTCTCGCTCGTGGGCGCCGTGGCCATCTCCGGCGGCGACTTCGCGCTGTCGCGGCGGGCGGCGTTCGGCGACCTGCTCGCGCTGCTCGGCGCGGTCGCGGCGGCCGGGTACTTCGTGACCGGGCGGAACCTGCGGCAGCGGCTGTCGCTGCCGACCTACACGGGGATCGCGTACACGACGTGCGCGGTGGTGCTGGCAGTCGTGATGCTCGCGTCGGGCAGGCCGTTCACCGGGTTCGAGCCGAGGGTCTGGGGCCTGTTCGCGCTGATGGCGCTCGTCCCGCAGATCCTTGGGCACACGGTGTTCAACTACCTGCTGGGGCACGTCAAGACGGGCGTGGTCGCCATCGCGGTGACGGGCGAGCCCATCGGCTCGACGCTCCTCGCGCTGCTGTTCTTCCAGGAGGTACCGCGTTGGACGGCGTTCCCGGGCGGCGCGCTGATCCTGGCCGGGATCTACGTCACGGTCTCCGCGCAGTCCCGCCGCGAGCCCGTTGCCCCGATCGACTGAGCCTCGCGTGACGCTCGTCGGTCGCGTGTGACGTTCGCGGGTCGCGTCTGCCACCATGGCCCGGCCATGCCCGGCATCGACCTTCACACGCACTCGAACCGCTCCGACGGCACCTTCGAGCCGGCGGAGATCGTCCGGCTGGCCGTCGAGCGGGGTCTGGACGTCGTCGCCCTGACCGACCACGACACGACCGACGGGCTCGAGGAGGCGCTCGCCGGCGGCCGGGAGCTCGGGATCGAGGTTGTGCCCGGCGTCGAGTTCTCCGCCGAGTACGAGAACACGAGCGTCCACGTCCTCTGCTACTGGATGGATGTCGAGAACGAGGAGTTGCAGGCCGAGCTCACGCGCCTGCGGGACGACCGGTTCCTGCGCGGCGAGCGCATGATCGAGAAGCTCCGGGCGCTCGGGTTCGACATCTCGTTCGACCGCGTTCGCGAGATCGCCGCCAGCGGCAATATCATCCGCCCGCACGTCGCCCAGGCCATGGTCGAGGCCGGGATCGTCGAGACCGAGGCCGAGGCGTTCGACGAGTACATCTCCGACGGGGGGCCGGCGCACGTACCGAAGCACGCCCTCCACCCGCTCGGTGCGGTGAAGCTGATCCGCCAGGCCGGCGGGATCTGCGTGCTCGCGCACCCCGGCATGTGGGGCGATCAGACATCGGTCCCCGACGAGCTGATCGAGGCGATGGCCGAGGCGGGCATGCAGGGCCTGGAGGTCGACCACACCGATCACGACCCGGAGAAGCGCGCCTACTACCGCGAGGTCGCCACGCGGCTCGGGCTGGTCGCCACCGGCGGCTCGGACTGCCACGGGACCCGGTACGACCCGATCCGCCTCGGCACCTCGACCTGCGACCCGGAGCGGTTCGCCGCGCTCCGCGCCCTCGCTGGCCGCTGACCCCCGGCCCCGGCCTCCCTCTCTCCCGTAGCATCACGTTTCATGGACCGCGACGACGCTCCGGTGCTCGAGGTCAACGGTCTCACGAAGCGCTACGGCGACTTCGTGGCGGTGGACGACGTGTCGTTCTCGATCTACCGAGGGGAGACGGTCGGCGTGCTGGGGCCGAACGGTGCCGGGAAGACCACGACGATCCACATGATCCTCGGCCTCGTGACGCCGACCGCGGGAACCGTCCAGATCCTCGGCCGTGACCCGCACCACGACCGGGGAGCGCTCGAGGTAGTCGGGTTCACCGCCACGTATGTGTCGCTCCCACAGACGCTGACTCTGCGCGAGAACCTGCGCGTCTTCGCTCGGATGTACGGGATCAGGAACGGCGACACCAGGATCGCCGACATCCTCGAACGCCTTCAGATCACGCACCTCGCGGACAAGCCGACGCGGAGCCTGTCGAGTGGGCAGGCCACGATGGCGTTCGTCGCGAAGTCGCTCCTCGCCTCGCCGCGTCTGCTGCTGCTCGATGAGCCGACGGCCTCGCTCGACCCGGACGCGGCCGACCGCGCCCGCCGGCAGATCACGGAGATCGCGCGCGAGGAGGGCATCACTCAACTCGTCACCTCGCACAACATGCGGGAGGTCGAGGAGCTCTGCGACCGCGTCCTCTTCATGCGCGGTGGGCGCATCGTGGCCGAAGGCACTTCTCGCGAGCTCTCCAAGCGGTACGGAGTGCTCGACCTCGAGGAGGTCTTCCTGAAGGTCGCCCGTTCCGAAGAGGAGCTCGGATAGATGTCCGAGGTCACGCACCTGCCCGATCTCCAGCCGTCCACGTGGGGACGCATCTCGGCGGTGATGCTCCGGCAGATGTACCTGTACAAGCGGACGCTCCACCGGTGGCTCGAAGCGATCTACTGGCCGACGCTCGACATCGTGCTGTGGGGCCTGTTCGCGAGCTACCTCAGCAAGAACCCGACGACCGGGCGGCTCGGGTTCGCGCTGCTCGGCGCGTTGATCTGCTGGGACATCCTCTTCCGCGCACAGCAGTCGGTGGCGGTCGGGTTCCTCGAGGACATGTGGAGCCGTAACGTGCTCAACGTGTGGTCGACGCCGATCCGCGCGTGGGAGTACGTGAGCGGCACGATCCTCGTCGGCGTGTTCCGCGTGGCGAGCGGTACCGGGATCGCCATCGCCATCGCCGGCTTCGCGTACGGCTTCAACTTCTTCGCGCAGATCGGGCTGCCGGTGGTCCCGTTCATCCTCGCGCTCTGCCTGATGGGCTGGGCGATCGGCATCTTCACCACCGCGCTGATCCTGCGGCTCGGACAGGGGGCGGAGGAGCTCGCGTGGGCGCTCGCGTTCCTGTTCCAGCCGTTCAGCGCGGTCTTCTACCCGGTCTCGAACCTCCCGGGGCCGATGCGGGCGATCGCCTTCTGGATCCCGGCGTCGCATGTGTTCGAAGGGCTACGCGCGATCATCATCAAGGGGGCGGGGTTCCCGACGACCGAGCTCCTGTGGGCCTTCGTGATCGATGCGCTGTACATGGCGTTCGCCGTATGGCTGTTCAGATGGGCGCTCCGGCAGGTCCGCGAGCGCGGGCTGCTGGCGAGGTTCGGCGAGTAGCGTCCGGGGGGCCAGGCGGTGGGTCCGAGCTCCCGCTAGTGGTCGGAGCGACCGGTGAACCGGAATCCGTCGATCTTGAGGGCCGGCACCCGCGAGGAGGAGAAGAAGAACTCGCTCGCGAGCTCGGTGTCGCGGCCGATCATCGTCACGTTGGACAGGGCTTCGAGGATCGACTGTGTGAAGCGCAGGTTCCTCACCGGGTAGGCGATCTCGCCGTTCTCGATCAGGAAGGTGCCGTCGCGCGTCATGCCGGTGATCGTCGACTCCACCTGGTGCACGACGTTCGAGTAGTGGAAGCGCGTGACGAGCAGGCCGCGCTCGGTCGACGCGATCATCTCCTCGAGGCTGGCGTCGCCCGGCGCGAGGAACAGGTTCAGCGGGAACGGGCCCTCGGGGTTCGGCGGCGGGAGCGCGTGTCCGGTCGTCTGCCTGCCGGTCTGCTTCGCCGTTCGAAGGTCGTAGACACCGCCGAGGAACACGCCGTCCTTGATCAGGTCGACGCGCCGGCGGGGCACGCCCTCGAAATCGAACGGCACGCCGAGCGTGAGCGGGGACAGCGCGTCATCGTAGATGGTGACGGAGGGGGCGACCACCTGCTGCCCCTCCTTGCCGGAGAAGCAGGAGCGGCCCTCGGCTAGCGATCGGCCTCCGAAGCCGATCCACTCGAGGAACCCGATCGGCGTGGAGACCGCCGAGGGCTCGAGCACGACCGTGTACCGGCCGGGCTCGATCTCGCGCGGGTCCTGCCCGAGGGCAGCCTTCTCCGCCGCGCGGCGCCCGACCGCCTCGGGGTCGATCTCGGCCGCCCTCACGGCGAACACCTCGGCGAAGCCGTTTCCGCCGTCCCCGCCGGTCACTACCGTCGTAAGGGAGGCCTGGGTGGACGGCGACCAGCAGAACTGCCCCTCGGTGTTCACGACGGCGACCTCCGAGGCGGCCGTCTCGAAGGCGCCGGCCGCCTCGAACCCGTCGGGGCACTGCGCGACCAGTGTCGCGACGCCCTCGGCGCGCTCTCCGGGGGTCGCCGACGCCGTCGCCTCGTCGAACCCGTCGCGCGTCGGCACGGCCTGCGGCGGCGCGAGCCCCGGGAACATCGGGTCAGGAGCCACGACCTCGGCCATCTTGCGCGCGCTCTCCGCCGCCTTGCGAGCGCTCTCCGGCGACCATCCGTTCGTCGCAGCGACGCCGATCCGCCCGCCCTTCACGACCCGGACCCGCACCTCAGTGTCCTCGCGCCACGTGCTCTGGTGGATCGCCGAGGACGCGAACCGCGTGAGCCCACCCCACTCGTGGAGGAACAGGACCTCGCCGCCGTCGACGCCCTGGATCTCGAGCGCCGTCTGCGAGACGCGACGGACCTCGTCGGGTCCGATCATGCCGGGCATCAGCGGACCCCCACCTGGACGTTCCGGAACCTGGCCGGCGACGCGCCGTGGCCGACGCGCGCGGTCTGCTCCGGCTGGCCTTTGCCGCAGTTCGGCGTGCCCCAGAGCGTCCACTCCTCCCGCCCGCCGACCGCGTCGCATGAGCTCCAGAACTCGGTCGTGATGCCCGTGTAGTTCGGATTCCTGTACATCTCGGTCAGATTGCCGTCCTTGATGCGCCAGCCGATCTCGCAGCCGAACTGGAAGTTCACGCGCTTGTCGTCGATCGACCAGGATGTGTTCGTGGCCATGAAGATGCCGTCCTTGGTGTCGCCGACGATGTCGGCGAGCGAGCCCTCGCGCGGCTCGATCGAGATGTTGGTCATGCGGACCAGCGGAAGGTTCTGCCAGCCGTCGGCGCGCATCGCGCCCGACGACGGCAGTCCGAGCACGCTCGCCGTCTCGCGTGATGAGATGAAGTCCTGGAAGACCCCGTCGACGATGATCGGGATCCGCTGCGCCGGAACGCCCTCGTCGTCCCACCCGAACGACCCGAGCCCGCCGGCGAGCGTCGCGTCGGCCGTGATCGAAACGAGCGGGCTCGCGTAGCGGAGCTTGCCGCGATCCTCCGGCCGTACGAACGACGAGCCGGCGTACGCCTCCTCCATGCCGAGCACGCGGTCGAGCTCGACGGCGTGGCCGATCGACTCGTGGATCTGCAGCTCGACCTGGCCGGAGTCGAGGACGAGGGTCGTGACCTCGCTCGGGCAGTCCTTCGCCGAGAGCAGCTCGACGGCCTCGGTCGCGGTCCGCTCGGCTTCCTCGACCAACCCCAGCTTCGCGATGTGCTCCCAGCCGGCGGCCGCGATGTGGCCGCGGAACGAGTTCGGGTACGAGCGGCGCTGCATCTCGCCTTCGCCGATGGTCGTGCCCTCGATGCCGGCGCCGGAGTCGACGATCGTCTGCTCGATCCCGGTGCCCTCGCTCGTCGCGAGGTACGTCCGGCGTCGGTACAGGTCGATCCCGCCCTCGGCGAACGCGAGGCCCTTCACCTGCTGCATGCGTCGGGTCGCCTCCATCAGGAGGGCGATTTTCTCCTCGAGGGAGACTGCGAACGGGTCCTCCTGCATCTGGCTGTGCCAGGCACCGGTGACCGGCTCGACCTCGGCGAGCTTCACCGGCTCACGCGGCAGGCGCGACGCGGCCCGCGCGATCGCGACCGCCGCCCTGGCGGTGCGCGCGATCTCGGCCTCCTCCATCCGGGCGGTCGCGGCGAAGCCCCAGTAACCGCCGACGAGCACCCGGATCCCGATCCCCTCCGAGGAGGAGCGGTCGATGCCCTCCATCTCCTGGTTCCGCACGGTGAGGGACTCGGAATCCTCGCGGACTACCCGGGCGTCGGCGTAGTCCGCGCCCGCCGTGCGAGCGGCATCGACCGCCTGTCCTGCTACTTCGAGCACCCCTCGAGAACCTCCGGACGTGTCGACTCCAGGGTCGGGCTGCGGGGGAAGCGTACCGGAGCAACGGGCGGACCGCATCCGGGCCGTCGCGGTGCGGCTCGGCATCTCGCGGCTCCGCCTCGGAGCGGCCTCGGATACAGATGCCGATTGCCCGTAGGATGAGAGGAACGACCGAGGAGGGCAGTCATGGAGGCGAAGAAGGAGTTCACGTCGGCCGAGGCCGAGCAGATCGCGAAGGAGCTGGGCGTCGACCTGGCGGCGGAGGGTATCGACCTCGAGCAGCTCCGGCTGGGGCTCGGCGTCGAGTTGGAGCACGGGACGCGCGATCCCAGGACCGACGTCACCCACGACGACCCGCTCATGACGGGCAAGATCGCGCTCGCCCACCTGTTCGAGATCAACGACTACTACACGCACCTCATCCGGATGGAGGCCGAGGCGGAGGGGAAGGGCTAGGCCCCCCTCCGCGTTCGCCTAGGCCGAGGCGCGCCGGCGAGACGGTCGCCGGTCGGGCGCTTCGAGAGGGACTGAGATGGACGGCGCGGGCGAGCTGTTCGACGCGATCCGGTCGGGGAACGCCGAACGTGCAGCGGAGCTGCTCGACGTGGGCCCCTTGCTGGTCGGCGCACGGTCGCAGGACGGCTACGCGCCGCTGCACCTCGCGGCGTCCTTCGGCCACGTGGAGATAGCGGCGCTCCTGATCGGCCGCGGCGCCGAGATCGACGTCCCGGCCGCGAACCCGATGAAGGTCACCCCGCTGCACAGCGCCGTGGCAGGCCGGCGGTTCGAGGTCGCGAAGCTGCTCGTCGAGAGCGGGGCCGAGGTCGACGCGCGCCGGGAGGGCGGTGGGACGCCGCTCCACTCCGCTGCGCAGAACGGCGACGCGCCGCTGGTCGAGCTGCTGCTCGAGCACGGCGCAGATCCGCTCGCGGAGAACGACGAGGGACGCTCGCCGCTCGACCTCGCGAAGAGCGTTGAGGTCGTCGCGCTGCTCGAGGACCGCGCGATCCCCGGGCCGTAGGGCTCGGGCCGAGGTAGGGCCCGGCCTGAGGTGGGGCTCAGGCCGAGGGAGGGCTCAGGCCGAGAAGGCGTACTCCTGCGCGACCGAGTCGCAGGGGTTCCCGCGCCCGAACCACACGCGCATCTCCGTCACGTCGGCGATGCACCAGAACGCGGTCGCGGAGTCCTTGGGGCCGCCGCCGTAGATCTCAGGATGCCGGCAGAGGGAGCTCGGCGCGTTCTCGTGGTCGGAGAGCATCGCGCGGAGCTTCTCGACGGTGATCGTGCCGGCCGGCTCCGCGGCGAGCAGCTCCTGCGCGCGGCGGTAGCGGATCGCCGAGTGCTGCGCGTACTCGGGATCGCCTTCGAACCGCAGCATCCGCTCGGCCACGTAGTGGTTCGTGTGCACGAGGGTGCCCGCCTCCGAGACGCCGGTCAGCTCGGCGTCGGTAGCCGAGCCCTCGACGTTCACGACCTCGCCGTCTCGCGACACGACGACGTTGTTGTACGAGGACGCGCGGTCCGGCCGCAGCGCCTCGTCGAGCGCGGCCTGCATCGTCGGCTGCCGCAGCATCGAGCGGAACTGGACCTCGCGCGGGATGCCGATCCTCTCATCGTTCGGCGAGAGCTCGTTGCCGGTGAACGAGATGCCGGCCGAGTTCCACCCGGCGCTCATCCAGGCGCCGTTCCCGATCGTGAGGACCACCGGGTCCCCATCGACGCTCCACTCGATCGCGACGAGCTGGTCCTGGTACGTGCGCGGCATGTCGTTGTTGTGCGCGACCAGCACGTGGCCGCCGGCGGTGGCCGGCGCGACCGCTACGAGGTCGGTGCACCCATCGGCGAGGGGCGCACGGGGCTCGTACCAGATCTCCTCGATCATGCTGGCGAACAGCGCGAGTGTGTCGACCCCGGCGCCCTCCGCTAGCCCATCGATCTCCTCCATGTACCAGGGATATGCGGCCGCCGTGACCTCCCGGTAGCGGGCCGCGAGCGCTAGCTGCTCCCCGCGCGTGCGCCCGCACGGGAGCTTCGAGTCGTCGAATGCCACCTCGACGCGGATCGCGTCGGCGCAGGCCTCGCCGACCTGGAGGCCGACCTCGCGGTGCGTGCCCCCGACCTGGAGCAGGGGGATCGTGTGCGGTGTCGTCATGGCTCCGATGGTATCCGGCCGGCCGCAAGAGAGGTGGATATCCCCGCGGGCTTCAACCACAGCGAGGGGTGTTCGGATTCACGCGGTGTGCGACGAGAGCGCGCCGGCGATCTCGCAGGCCCAGGCGCGGACCCGCTCGAAGTTGCAGAAGTCGCCGGCGAGCCCGTTCTGGACCATCTTCCGCGCGACGAACCCCCGCGCGTCCGCATCGAGCTTGCCACCGAAGGTCGTGTGTCCTCGAACACCGATCTGCTCGGCGAGCCCGGCGACGTTCTTCGGCAACGGAACGACCGCCCGGTCGGCCGAGTCGTTGAGCGGCCCGCTCTGGAACAGCCAGACGTCGCGTTCGGCGAGCGCTCTGCGGTTCCTGCGGAGGAACCGGACCGCCTCCCCGCGCCAGCGGCCCGCGTACACCGCGCTCCCGAGCACGACCGCCCGGTGCTCAGCGAGGTCGCGCACCTCGCCGACCGGGAGGACCACAGCGTCCACTCCGTGCTCGCGGAGGCGGTCGCGGATCTCGGTGGCGATCTCCGCCGTGGAGCCGTGCTTGCTCGCGTAGGTCACCAGCACGGGTCCCGTGCCCATGTGGGTGCTCCTGTCTCCGTTCGCGGACGCCCGTAGCTTCTCACCCCGTGAGCCGGGCGCTCGGTCGCGGCCGATCCGTTGCCGGGCAGCGCCTTCGCGGAGGTGCCATTGCGGGCGGTTGAGTGATAGGACGATACCGAGACACGAAGGAAGGGCTCCCGTGATCGCGAGGACCTGGCGCGGCACGACGACGGCGGAAAGAGCCGACGAGTACCTCGAATACCTGAAGGCAACCGGCGTCAAGGAGTACGCGGCCACCGAGGGCAACCGCGGGGTCTTCGTCCTTCGCCGGATCTCGGACGGCACGGCCGAGTTCCTGCTCGTGTCGCTGTGGGATCCGATGGACGATGTCAAGCGGTTCGCGGGGGAGCAGGCCGAGAGGGCGGTCTTCTACCCCGAGGACGACGAGTTCCTCGTCGACCGGGAGGTCGAGGCGATCCACTACGAGGTGCTCGTCGCCCCTTGAGCATCCCGAGCGTTCTGCACAGAGTCCCGGGCGGCCGTTCACGGGGAGCTGTAGAGCTCAGCGCGCGGCCGGCTCGCCCACCTGTGCGCGCTCGTCGAGCAGCCGCAGGTACGCGGCACGCCTCGCGAACGTCTCGCGGAGCTGGTCCGTGAGGCCCGTGACGAACTCGTCGCGGTACGTGGAGTCCACGGCCTGGGCTACCGCGTAGTACAGCGCCGAGAACGAGGCGACGCCCGCAGCGGTGCGGGCGAGCTCCCGCGTGATCTGGAGCTGCTGGCCGATGAACGGCAGCGTGAACAGCTCGTGGCCGGCCGTGCCCATCCAGCTCCGCCGGATCTCGGTGTTCACGAGCAGGGTGCCGAACAGCATGAAGAACAGCCAGACCGCGAGAGCGACGAAGGCGATCTGCAACGCCTGTGCGACGAAGATGACGAGGCCGACGTTCGCGCGCTGCGCCCGGGTAAGCGGAACGCCGGCGAGGTCGCTCTCGCGCTCGAGGTCCCGGACGCTCCCTGGAAGGCGCACGAGCAGGAACAGCACTGTGAGCGCCGCGAACAGCAGGACGGCTACGTAGAAGGTCGAGTCGGCCGCGAGACCGAACATCTGCCAGTACTCGTTCGCGAAGAACGTGACGAGCGAGAAGAACAGCAGCAGCGGCAGCGCCCGAACGAGCAGCGTGAGCGAGGCCCGCAGCTGCCGGACGAACCGGCCGCCGGTCCAGCGGAGGATCGGCAGGAGCCCGAAGCCGACGACGAGGTAGACGAGGAGCAGGACGGTCAGGCTCTCGGCAGTGGTGAGCAGCGCGGTCCCGACCTGCCCCCGGTACACGAGCGGCGGGATCGCCGGGAGGACGACGAAGGCCGCGAGCTCGGGCACGCCGACCTTCCGCGGGATCGACAGGAACGGCCGGTCGCGGAGGACGTTCAGGATGCCGAACGCCCCGGCCATCACGCCTACGGCGACGGCGAACGCGACGAGGTTCTGGGCGAGCGTGAACTCCAGACGCAGGGCCGCGGACATGTTCAGGGAGAACACGACGACGAGCACGGGCAGCGCGCGGGTGAAGACGTCCTCGGTGGCGCGGTAACCCTCGGCGAGATTGGGAAGGCCGGCCCGACGGAAGTCCCGCTCGAGCTCACGGATCCTGCGGTCGAGGTCGGCCGGGTTGCCCACGAGCACTATGCAACCCCGTGCCCCGGCCCGGTGCAAGCAGCCCCTGCAACGGGCGCGGGGCGTCCGGTACCCTTGGCTGCGATGCGGTTCTCGAGCGCGTTGATCCTGTTCGCCCACCCCGACGATGGGGAGTACATGTGCGGCGCCACCGTCGCGCTGTGGGCGCTCGAGGGAACGGTGGTCCACTACGTCGCCGTCACCGACGGGTCCGCAGGCTCGAACGAGCCCGGTGCTACGCGCGAGGAGGTGGCCGCGATCCGCGAGCGCGAGCAACGGGCGGCCGCCGAGCTGCTCGGCGTGGCCAGTCTGACCTTCCTGGGGTTCAGGGACGGTGAGCTCGAGGTGAACCTGGATACGCGCCGGGCGGTCGCCCGCGAGGTCCGGCGCTTCCGGCCGCAGGTGCTGATCGCGCCGGACCCGTCGAGGCTCTGGTCGAGCAGGGGGTACATCAATCACTCGGACCACAGGGCGGCCGGCCGACTCGCGCTCTGCGCGGTGATGCCCGATGCGCCGACACGGCTGCAGTTCCCCGAGCTCCTCGAGGAGGGGTTCGAGCCCTACGAGGTCCCGAACCTCTGGCTGGGCTCAGAGGAGCCCGATGCCTACGTGGACGTGACGAAGACGATCGACGTCAAGGTCGAGGCCCTGGCCCGGCACCGGTCGCAGCGCGGCGAGACCTCGGCGCCGTGGGTCCGGGAGCGGGCTCGGGAGCTCGGTCGGCAAAGCGGTGTGGAGTACGCGGAGGCCTTCAGAACCTTCGTCCTGAGGGATGATGAGGAGTGATGGGAGAACCGACCGATCGCGGCGAGGAGCCCCTCGAGCCCCTCGAGCCCGAGGAGGAGGGCAACGTCCGCGCCGACCTCGAGGAACTCGCCGGGATGCGCGACGTGTTCGCGCAGCAGGGCGTGAAGGGCGTCGTGATCGCGTGCCCCGACTGCGGCGAGAACCACTACTACGAGTGGGACCTCCTGAAGGAGAACCTCGAGCACATGCTGCAGACCGGCGAGCCCCGGATGCACGAGCCGGCGTTCGAGGTGCGCGAGGACGAGTACATCCAGTGGGACTACGGCAAGGGCTACATCGATGCCCTCGCCGACACCGGCCTCGAGCCCGACCGTCGGGTGGAGGTCACGCGCTGCCCCTGGTGCGAGACGCCGAGCCAGGAGTTCTTCCGGTTCTGCCCGAAGTGCGGCCGCTCGCTCGCCGCGCTCCGCATCTACCGTGAGCTGACCGACCACGGTCTCGACGAGCGCGAGGTCCGCGCGATGCTCGTCCGGGCCGGATTCGAGCCGTTCTGACCGGTCGGGCCACCAGGGGGGCGAAGCTTCCGTAAGCTCCCATCGTGGAAACCGAGACCGAGCCCGAGACCGAGTCCGCGCGCCGGAGCGACCGGTGGGCCGCGTCGGGGAAGACCCGGAACCCCTGGGCGGTCGTCGCGCTCCTGTGCGCGCTGCTCGGGCTCGCGGCCGCCGGAGCCATCGCGGGGGCGACGGCGGGGCTGAGCCTCTTCGACGGCCTCCCCGACCAAGCCGGCTACGTGCTCTACGGGGCGGTCCCGTCGTTCGGTGTGCTCGGGCTCGCGTTCGGCACCGTCGCCGTGCGGCGGGCACGCTTCCGGTGGCTGTCGGTCCCGGCGATCGTCCTCGCGTCGATCGAGGTGCTCGCCGCGGTCGCCGTGCTCGTCATCCTCGTGAGCGCCGCTCGGTCGCTGTAGCTGGGAGCTAGCCCGCTCCGACTGCGCCCGGACCGCACCCCTTCACCAGTGCGGTGTACACGGCGGTGGCGTAGGACTCGAGGTTGATCGCGACCTGCGCCCGCGCGAGCGCTCCGGGCAGGTCCGGGGGGAACCCGCGCACGATCTCGCCGAACTGGCCGTTCGCGTACTCGATCGGCGCGAGGTCCAGATCCGCTGGGGCGGTGTCCCGGACCTTCCGGTAGAGGAGGTCGAGAGCTACGGCGTCCTTCTGATACCTGCCGACGCTCGCGTTCGCATCCTCGTAGCTGCGGACGAGGCGCAGTCGCGCGTCGAGCCGGAGCAGGTTCCGGCAGAAGGGCGTGTGGGCGGGCGTCGGCGAGGGTGAGGTCGCCGAGGCGCCCGGCGAGGGGGAGCTCGTCGACGCGCCCGACGCGCCCGACGCGTTCGGCGCGGTCTGCTCGGGGCCGCCGGAGCACCCCGTGGCCAGGACGAGGGCGAGCACGAGGGCTAGCGCTCCCACCGGCGCCCGGCGTCTCAGCGTTCCCTCCGCGGGGTCCGGGCGGCCGGCGCGGGCCGCTCGAGCACGCATCCCTCGGGTGCCTTGTCGTCGCGCAGGCGCTTGACGTGCGTGATGCGCTGGTTCGCCTTCAGGGCGAACCGGAAGCCGTCCGGCGTCTGCTCGCGCCAGCTCTCGAGAGTTCTCTCCGTCGGGAAGCGGCGGAACGTGTAGTTGATCTCGACCGAGCGGAACCGGCTCGCGTAGTAGCCGAGCATCTCCCGGTCCTTCAGCCCCTCCGGGTAGAAGACGCCGTGTTTCCATTCGGGGTGGGCGAAACCGGAGGTTCCCAGGTAGAAGGTCCTCGCCATCGGAGAGAATCATGGCATGAGTGCGCCGGAGGTCCGGAGCCGGATCGAGGCGGGCACGGCCGGGGACGTCACGATGGCCTGGCTCGCACCGGCGGGAGCCGTCGCGGCCCTCATGCTCGGGCACGGGGCCGGCGCCGGCATGGACCACCCGTTCCTTACGGGTTTCTGCCTGGCGGTCGCCGACCACGGTGTGGCCACGTGCCGCTTCAACTTCCCGTACATGGAGCGCGGTCGCCGCTCGCCCGACACGGAGGCCGTGCTGCGGCAGACGTGGCTCGCCGCGTTCGAGGCCGGACGGGATCGCGCGGATGGCCTTCCGGTGCTCGCCGGCGGGAAGTCGCTCGGCGGGCGGGTCGCCTCGATGGAAGTGGCCGACGGGATGCCGGCGGCCGGCCTGGTGTTCCTCGGCTACCCGCTGCACGCACCCGGCAGGCCCGAGCGCATCCGCGACGAGCACCTCGAGCGGACCGCCGTCCCGATGCTGTTCCTCCAGGGGACCGCGGACCCGTTCGCGCGGCGCGAACTGCTCCGGCCCGTGCTCGAGCGTCTCGGCGACCGAGCGACGTACGTGCCGTTCGAGGGCGGCGATCACTCGTTCAGGGTGAAAGGCGAGCGGAGGGACGACCGCGAGATCGGCGCCGGGCTCGCCGAGGTCGCCGGGCCGTGGATCCGCAGCGTCGCGGGGGCGGCCTGATGCCGCGGAAGAACCGGCGCGCTCCGGACGAAGTCGAGCCGGTCCGGCGTCCGCGCTCGGAGGCTCCGACGTGGGCGCTCGTCCCCGGGTACGAGGTGCGCCACGTGAGCGGGGAAAGGCCCTACGTCTGTCCGGGCTGCGAGCATCAGATCAGGCGGGGGCTCTGGCATCTGGTCGTCGTGCCGCAGGATGACCCCGGCAGCCGACGCCACTGGCACACCGAGTGCTGGCGCAAGGAGCTCAACCGCGCCCGGGGCCGGTGACCCGCCGCCGGGCGACATCACGCTCGGCCAAGCTGCTGTACACGGGCTCCCTGAGAAGAGGGGGATCGCCTTGTCTGCTTCGCTCCTTGTGGCACTATCGGTTCGGAGGAAGGTGTCGACGATCTCAGGAGGCATGCCGTGAGGAACCGAGGCTTGGTCTTCGCCCTGGTCTTCGCCCTGGGCGGCATCGCGGTGTGGACCGCTGCGCACTTCGCTGGACCCTCCTTCATCGCGTATGACCCGGTCCGGGTGCTGGAAGGCGAGACCAACGGGGTCAACGTCGACGGCTCCGCGATCGGGTTCGTCGGGTCGGGGCAGAGCGGTGAGGCGGGCGAGGGGTACATCGTCGCGGGCGCGGAGTGGCGGCAAGACGACGGGGCGTGGAACAACTCCGTACCGACATGCCTGGTGCCGCTTTCGTCCGGTCAGCGAGTGACACTCGGAGTCATGGAGGCTCCCCCGGGTATCGCTTCCGGCCGCGAGATCGTCGTCTGGCTCGAGTGTCACGGCGCTCCCGCCCAACGCAACGGCTGACGGCTGAGAAGCGATCCGCCATCGGGACCGCCGCGGCCGCCGCGGCCGCGGCGGCCGCTATCATCGGCGTCGTGCCCGGCAAGCGCGTGCTCGCGACCCTCATCGAGTCCGACGGCGTCTGGATCGGCCGCCTGAGCCGAACCGAGGTTTCTTCGAAGACCCGCCGGGCCTGCCTCGCGAAGCTCCGACGCGCGGCCGGCGACGACGCCACGCTGACCATCGAGGTGACCCCCGCCCTCGTCGGGGTCGCCGAGGCCGCGGCCGTCATGGGCTGGGACAAGCGACGCGTCATTACCTACGTCGACCGCGGCTCGTTCCCCGAGCCCATCGCGCGCCTCGCCTCGGGCCGCGTGTGGCGGCGCGAGGATGTGGAAGCCTTCGCGCGGGCGTGGCGCCGCAAGCAGACCCGCAGGCGCGCGCGATGAGCCCCCGCATCCTCTTCCTGATCCGACACGGCCGTTCGGACCAGAGCTCCGGCGACCTCGCGCCGATGCCTCACGGGATGCAGTGGGACCCGCCGCTCGACGAGGTCGGTCGCGAGCAGGCGGAGCTCCTCTCCCGGCGACTGCTGTTGATGGAGCCGCCCTCGGCCGTGTGCAGCTCGCCGCTCCGGCGCGCGCGGGAGACGGTCGCGCCGTACGCGGAGCGCGCGGGGGTCCAGGTCGAGTACGACGCCGACCTCACGGAGGCGTACGTGGGCGACTGGGAGAGCAGGAGCTTCGAGGAGATCCTCGCCTCCGACGACGAGTTGCTCCACCGGTTCCGGAACCAGGAAGCGCTCTGGCACCGCGCGCCCGGTGGGGAGACGCTCGCGTCGCTCCGCGAGCGCGTGCGCGACTCGATCGAAGGTATCCTCGCCCGTCATCCGGAGGGCAACGTGTTCGTCATCGCTCACGGTGGCGTGATCAACGCGTACATCGTCCCGATCCTCCGTCTCCAGCAGGAGATGCTCTTCCTGCCGGAGAACACGTCGCTGAACTCGATAGTGGTCGACGGGGACGAGCGCCGGGTGCGCTTCCTGAACGACGTCCGACACCTCACCGACCCGGATCTGTTCCTGCCCGCGTGAGGCGCCTCCGCCCCGCACGAGCGACGTTCGGCCCGCGGAGGGTCGCTGTCTATACTGCCCGGGACGTTCATCCGAGGAGGCGGCCGTGCCTGTGAAGTTCCTGTCCGAGGAGTGGACCAGTGAGGTGAAGGAACGGCTCAGCGCGAGCGAGGCGTTCAGGAAGAGCGCGGGCTCGGCGTCCGCGAAGCTCCAACAGGTCGTCACGGGACCCGACGGCGACCGCCGGTACTGGATCAAGCTCCAGGGCGGCGAGGTCGACATGGGGCAGGGCGACATCGAGTCGCCCGACTGCACGATCACCCAGGACTACGACACGGCCGTCGCCATGGCGAAGAGCGAGATCAACCCCGTCTCCGCGTTCATGAGCGGCAGGCTGAAGGTAGCCGGCAACATGATGCTGCTGATGCAGCTGCAGGGCGCGATCTCCGAGCTGGCGCACGTGATGGACGAGATGGACGTCGACTACTGACGTCTGGCCGACCGGCCCGGCACACACCGACGCGTCAGGAGATCTGCTCTCCCTTGCGGAACGGGATGCCGTCGTACGTCGGCATCCGAAGCCGCTGTGAGGCCACGGCCAGCACGACCAGGGTGGCGACGTACGGCGTGATGAAGATGAACTGGTCCGGCACGGCGTCGGTGACCGCGAACCAAAGGAACACGAGTCCGCCGATCAGAACCGACACGACGCCGCCGGTGAACCGGCGGCGGTACAGGTACCAGATGCCGAGTGCGGTGAGCGAGATGCCCACGAACAACAAGAGGGCATGGACCGCGTCGGCAGATCTCAGGTTGAGGGCGTCCGCGTACCCGAATAGCCCCGCCGCTGCGGCGACGCCGCTCGGACGCCAGTTCCCGAAGATCATCGCAGCGAGTCCGATGAAACCGCGGCCCCCGGTTTGCCCCTCTCGGTAGATGCCGGCGGCCTCCAGCACTAGGAACGCGCCGGCCAGGCCGGCCAGTGCGCCCGAGATGAGGACGCCGAGGTACTTCATCGTGTAGACGCGCACGCCGAGGGACTCTGCGGCCCAAGGGTTCTCGCCGGCCGACCGCATCCGCAGACCGAGCCGGGTCCGCCACAGGAAGAGGTACGTGCCGGGGACGAGCAGCAGCGTGATGACCGTCAAGATCGACAGGTCGACCATGAACCCGCGGAACATGGCGCTGGTGTCGGAGAGCAGGTACCAGTGCTTCTGCTCTAGCCAGCCGAGCACGTCGGGCGACTGCCACCCGAAGAACTTCCCGCCGGCGAGCACCGGAACCGTCAGCCGCGGCAGGGACGACGTGACCTGCGGCGATTGCGTGGCGCCGCCTCCGTGGCCGGTGAAGGCGATGACCGACAGGAACCGCGCTACGCCAGCGGCGAGGATGTTGATCGCCACGCCAGACACGATTTGGTTGACGCCGAAGGTGATCGTGGCCACCGCGTGCACCAAGCCCCCCAGCATCCCGCCAGTGATGCCGAGTACGACGCCCCACCAGGGCCCGAACTGGACCCCTCCCCACGCGCCGAACCACGTCCCGAGGATCATCATGCCCTCGAGGCCGATGTTGACCACGCCGGTTCGCTCCGCGTACAAGCCACCCAGTCCGGCGAGAAGGATCGGCACGGCCAGGCGGAGCGAGGCGCCGTAGGTGCCGCTGGATGTGAGGTCCGGCGCTCCCGTTGCCCAGCGGACCGCCGACAGGAGGATGATGACCCAACCGAGGAGGAAGAGCATCCGGCGCGCCTCCAGACGGCGGCCCTGCGTCGCCTGGGCTAGAGCGGTGTCGCCTCCTCCCCAACTCATGCCGCTACCGCCTCCTCCCGCTCCTCGAGTCTGCGGGTCTCCTCGGCCGCGTTCTTGACCTCCTGGGCCTGCACGAGACGGCGAACGACCTCGTAGGCGATGACGACCGACAGGATGATGACGCCCTTCGTGATGATGATGACTTCCTTCGGAACGCCCTCCAGGTCGAGGATCTGGGCCGCCCGATCGACCCAACTGAAGACCATGGCGGCGATGGCGATGCCCACGGGGTGGTTGAGGCCGACGAGGGCCACGGCGATGCCGTCGAACCCGAGGCCGACGGGGAAGTCCAGGGTGTAGGCGTGGAAGAACCCGAACAGATCGCCCATCCCGATCAGCCCGGCGATAGCCCCGGAGATCAGCATCGTCGTGAGGATCATCCGGTTGGGGTCCGCGCCTGAAGCCCGCGCTGCATCGGGGTTGATCCCCGACGCGCGCAGGTCGTACCCGAACCGGGTTCGCCAGATCAGCACGTACACGAGGACCCCGAGTGCGACCGCGATCAACACGAACGAACGCAGCTCCTCCCCGCCGATCACGGCCAGCGGCGGAAGCTGCCCCGAGGCGGGGATCGGGTGCGTTGCCAGCAGCAGCTCGCTGCCCACGCGTGGCTTCCGCAGGTAGTTGGCCAGTAGGTAGGCGGTGACCCCGGTCGCGATGGAGTTCAGCATGATCGTGGAGACCACCTCGTGCACGCCGCGTTTGACCTTCAGCACGCCGGCGATGCCGGCCCATCCGGCCCCCACCGCCATGGCCACGAGCATGATGAACGCGACGTGCAGCGGCGCCGGGAGCACGACCGCGGCGCCGGCGGCGGCGGAAAGCAGCGCGGCCAGACGGTATTGGCCTTCCACGCCGATGTTGAACAGGTTCATCTTGAATCCGATGGCGACGGCCAGGCCCGCCACGTATAGAGGCACGGCGCGGTTCACCGTCGAGACGAGCGAGTTCTGCTGGCTGCCGTACCGGAACATCGACCGGAAGGCGGAGATGGGGTTCTCGCCGATCGCGATCAGCACGAGGGACGACACGCCGAACGCAAGGACGACGGCCGAGACCGGCACCAGCAGCCACAGGAGCCGGATCCTGAACCGCTTGCTCATGCGGACGCGGCCTCTCTCGCTCCGGTCATGTACGAGCCCAGCTCCTCCGGCGTCACCGTGGCCGGATCTACCTTGGCCACCAGCCGTCCCCGGAAGATGACGTACAGCGTGTCGGAGAGCCCGATCAGCTCCTCGAGGTCGGCCGAGATCAGCAGCAGCGCCAGCCCCGCGGCGCGGGCCCGGCGGATCTGCTCCCACACCGCGGCCTGCGCCCCCACGTCGATGCCGCGCGTCGGCTGGGCGGCGATCAGGACCTTGGGTTCCGCGATCATCTCCCGGCCCACGATCAGCTTCTGCTGGTTCCCTCCCGACAGCGCGAGGGCGGAGGTGTCCGGGCCTGGGGTCATGACGTTGTACTCGCGGATCAGCTCTTCGGTCCGCCGGTGGGCTCCGCCCCGGTTCACCCAGGGCCCCCTGGAGAAGGGATCGATGGTCTGGTGTCCGAGCATCGTGTTCTCCCAGAGCGGCGAGGGCAGCAACAGGCCTCGGCCCTGGCGGTCCTCGGGTATGTAGCCGAGGCCGCCCTCGCGTCGTGCCCGCGTCGGCCAGAGGGTGACGTCGACGCCGGCCAGCTCGATGATGCCCTCGTCGGGTTTCCGGAGTCCCATCAGCGCTTCCACGAGCTGTCGCTGCCCGTTGCCCTCGACACCGGCGATGCCGACGATCTCGCCGCGGTGGATGTCGAAGTTCGCCTCCTCGAGTACCCGGCGGCCCTCCACGCGGACGCCGAGGCCGCGGACGGACAGCACGACTTCCTCGGTGACCGTGGACTCCCTCGTCTCCGGCGTCGGGAGCTCGCTGCCCACCATGAGCTCGGCGAGCTGGCGGGCGGTCACGTCCTCGGGTTTCACGGTCGCCACGGCGTGCCCGTCCCGGACGACGGTGATCGAGTCCGCGATCTCGAGCACCTCGTCCAGTTTGTGGGAGATGAAGATGATCGTGACGCCGTGCCCCTTCAGCTCCCTCAGGTTGCGGAACAGCTCCTCGACCTCCTGCGGCACGAGCACGGAGGTCGGTTCATCCAGGATCAGGATCCGGGCACCGCGGTACAGAACCTTGACGATCTCGACCCGCTGACGCTCGCCGACCGCCAAGTCCTCGGTCACTCGGTCAGGGTCGAGGGGCGCTCCGTGGGTCTCGGAGAGCTCCCGGATACGGGCCCTCGCGCCGACGAAGTCCAGGGCCCCGGCGCGGGCGGGCTCGGAGCCCAGCACCACGTTCTCGAGCACCGTGAAGTTGGCAGCCAGCATGAAGTGCTGGTGAACCATGCCGATGCCCGCGGCGATAGCATCCTTGGGGGAGCGGAAGCGGACCACGCGCCCATCCACCCGGATCGTCCCGCCGTCGGGGCGGAGCATCCCGTAGAGGATCTTCATCAGGGTGGACTTCCCGGCGCCGTTCTCGCCGACCACGGCGTGGATCTCTGCGGGGAACACGGCGAGGTTGACGTCGTCGTTGGCGACAACGCCGGGGAACGTCTTCGTGATGCCCTTCAGCTCGACGGTGGGCGCTCGTTCGGCCACGGGTCACCTTGTCTTGGGAGGAAGAAAGGGCCCGAGGACGATACCCCTCGGGCCCTCTCTTCCTCCATCTGCTGCGACTATTCCGTCGGGACGGTGATCTCTCCGCTGATGATCTTCTGCTTCAGCTCCTCGAGCTGGGGCACGATGTCGTCCAGGAACCCGCCGGAGGTCGAGTAGCCGACCCCGTCGCGGGCGAGATCGAACGTGACGTAGCCGCCCTGGAAGTTCCCGTCAACTTGAGCCTTGATCGTCTCGTAGACGGCCACGTTCACGCGCTTGATCATGGACGTGAGGATGAACGGCTGGAGTTCCGGGTCGGCCGTCTGGTACTGATCGGAGTCCACGCCGATCGCCCACACGTGGGTACCGCTCGAGTCTGAATACTCCTTGGCGGCCTGGAACAGCCCGGTGCCCGAGCCGCCGGCCGCGTGGTAGACCACGTCGGCCCCGCCCTGGTACATGCTCGCGGCGATCTCCTTCGCCTTCGCGGGGTCATTGAACCCACCGAAGTCCGGAGGCTGCGTGATGTACTTGATGTCCACCGTGATGTCGGGGTTGATCTGCTTGGCTCCGGCCACGTAGCCGGCCTCGAACTTGTGGATCAGGTCGATGTCCACCCCTCCGATGAACCCGATGTGCCCGGTCGTGGACTTCAGGGCCGCCGCTGCGCCGACGAGGAACGAGCCCTGCTCCTCGGCGAACAGCAGCGAGGCCACGTTGTCGCTCGACGTGAGGTCATGCGCCCCGGGGCAGTTCGCCGTGTCCTTGTTGATGAAGCCGTCGACATCGCCGAAGTTCACGTCCGGGTACTTGGCGGCCGCGGCGCACACGGTCTCCCCGTAGAGGAACCCGACCCCGATGATCAGCTGCGTCCCCTGCGAGGCGAGCAGATCGAGCAGCTCGGCCCGGTTGGTCCCGCCCTGGTTGGGCTGGAGCTCCTTCGCTGTGATGTTGAGGTCTGTCTTGGCCTGGTCGAGACCGGCCGCCGCCGAGTCGTTGAACGAAAGGTCACCGCGACCGCCGAGGTCGTACGCGAGACCGACCGACACGGCCGGTCCGCTCGGTGACGCGCTCGGCGACTCGCTTCCGCCTCCTCCCCCTCCCTCGTTCTTGCTGCACGAAGCGGCCACGAGCGTGAGAACCGCCGCGAGCGCAAGGACCTGCATCCAGCGCTTCATGAACCCCTCCTTCCCCCTCGTTCTTCCCCCTATGAAACGCCCCCCTGTGGAACATTACGACACTCGGCGATCCGCGGGACTGGCGCGCCGATCCGGTCTCATCGTCCGACCGGCGCGAGGGTCTCGGGGGTCGAAGGTCCCGGCCCGACCGGGCTCAGCGCACATCCGGCGCCGGCTACTCGGTTCCGAATAGGCGGTCCCCGAAGTCGCCGAGCCCGGGGAGGATGTAGCCGTGGTCATCGAGCTGCCGGTCGATCGCAGCGGTGAAGATGGCGACGTCCGGATGGTCCGCCTGCATCCGCGCGAGGCCCTCCGGCGCCGCGACCACGCACACGAAGCGGATCGTCGCCGGCGCGCCGGCCTCCTTCAACGCCGCGCACGCCGCCGAGCCCGAACCGCCGGTCGCGAGCATGGGGTCGAGCACCAGCACGTGACGGCCGGTCACCGGCGGGAGCTTGCGGTAGTACGACTGCGGTTGGAGCGACGCCTCATCGCGCTCGAGCCCGATGTAGCCGACGGCCACCTCGGGGAACAGCTCGGTCACGGCCTCGAGCATCCCGAGCCCCGCGCGGAGGATCGGGACGGCGACGAGGTCGCCGAGCACGCGACCGGTCGTGGGTTCGAGCGGCGTCTCGACGTCCACCCGCTCCGTCGGGAGGTCGCGGATCGCCTCCAGGGTGAGCGCGAGCGCCAGACGCTTAGCGAGCGTGCGGAAGACCGGCGGCGGCGTCTCACGACTGCGGATCTGCGCCAGCAGATGCCCCGCGAGCGGGTGGTCGACCACGGTCACGGACACGCCGGCATCCTATCCGAGGGCCGGGATCGAGGCCGGCTGGGGCCCCGGTCCGCACGCCGGCGACGAGCGGGCCCGATGGCTTGCCATCCGGCGCGAGCGCTGGCAGGATGAGGGCATTGATGAGGCGGTTCTTCGGTTACGGGTTCTTCTTCGGCGGGCGCAGCCCGGCGTAGTCACCTGAGCCGATACGACGCACAGGGGACCCCGGGCCCGGAGCCCGGGGTTTCGCATCTCCCCGGGGGCCCGCCGAACGGGAGGTAGCAGGCGATGGTCGTCGTGATGAAGAGGGACGCGACCGACGCGGAGATCGAGCGCGTCGCCGAGAAGGTCCGTGAGGTCGGGGGCGAGGCGTTCGTCTCGCGCGGGACGGTGCACACGATCATCGGTCTGGTCGGCGACACCGTGATCTTCCGGGGCTTGGACCTCGCCAACCTCCCCGGCGTCGACCACCTGATCCAGATCGGCAAGCCCTACAAGATGGTCGCGCGGGCGCTGCACCCGCAGCCCACGATCGTGAAGGTCGGGCCCGCGATCGTCGGTCGCGACACGTTCACGATGATCGCCGGGCCGTGCGCGGTCGAGAGCGAGGAGCAGGCCTTCGCCGCGGCGCGCGCCGCGAAGGCCGCCGGTGCGGCGATCCTCCGCGGCGGGGCGTTCAAGCCGCGCACATCGCCCTACTCGTTCCAGGGGCTTGGGACACGCGGCCTCGAGATCCTCGCCGCGTGCCGAGACGAGACCGGCCTGCCGGTCGTCACGGAGGTCGTCGATTCGGGCGACGTCGAGCTCGTCGCCGGGTGGGCCGACGCGCTGCAGATCGGCACGCGGAACATGCAGAACTACGAGCTGCTCAAGGCGGTCGGTGCGACGCACAAGCCGGTGCTCCTGAAGCGGGGGTTCTCCGCGACCGTGGAGGAATGGCTGATGGCCGCCGAATACGTCGCGCAGCGCGGCAACTCCGAGATCATCCTGTGCGAACGTGGCATCCGCACGTTCGAGCAGGCGACCCGAAACACGCTCGACCTCGGCGGGATGGCCGTCGCGCAGCTTGAGAGCCACCTACCCGTGGTCGTCGATCCCTCGCACGCGACGGGCCGTCATGAGCTCGTCGCCCCGATGGCGCGCGCCGCGATCGCGGCCGGCGCCGACGGCGTGATGATCGACGTCCACCATGACCCGGGCGCGGCCCTCTGTGACGGTCCCCAGGCGCTCAGGCCCGAGGAGCTGCTCGCGCTGACGAAGGAGCTGGAGGCGCTGGCGGCAGTCCTCGGCCGGCGGATCGGATAGCCCCAGCTCAGGCGGTGCGGGCGAGCCAGAGGCGTGGTTCCTCGAGCTCGGGGAGGGAGGGGAGCGCGTCGGCCGAGTCCCACATCTTCGCCAGGACGGCCTCGTCGGACAGCTCGGCGACGGTGTCGCAGAAGGCCTTGCCGAGCCGGTACTGCTCGCGCTTCATCTCGATCCCGAGGAGGCGCTCGAACACGGGGTCGACGTGCTCGCCCTCGCGGTATCGGCGCATCGCCTCCTCGATCCGCCCGTAGGAGGGGAGGAGGCTCTTCCCGATCGCGTGCATCACGTGGTCGCCGTAACCCTCGGCGGCGGCCATGTAGGCTTGGATGCGCCCGAGCTTCAGCCGTTGTTCGTGGTCGAGCACCGCCCCGAACAAGGCCTCGTCGCTCTCGAACACGCGCTGCATGGCCTCGGGGTCCGACGGGTCGAGCGACTCGAAGCGCGCCTGAAGTCCGGTGACGTCGAGCTCGAGCGTCGACAGGAAGTCGTCGAGCAGCGAGCGGAACCGCGGCATCGCCCACGGCCGCCCGAACTCGAAGCGGTGCGTGACCTCGTGGATCGCGACCCACGTGCGGAAGTCGGTGGGCTCGAGGCTCCAGTCACTCTCGAACGCGGTGATGTTCGGCACGACGAACAGAAGCGCGGCGGCGCCGGCCCGCGGTACCGCGATGTCGTACTGACCGAGCACCCGCTGCCCTAGGAACCCGAGGACCGAGCCGACCTGCGCGCCGAGCAAGAGCGGCGAGAGCTGCGACAGCATCTGCTGGGCGAAGCCTGCGGTCTCGGGCGGCGCCTCCTCCTGCTGGGCCTTCGCGATGGCGGCGCCGAGCTTCCTGGCGGCCGGCTCGAGGAGCGACTTCAGCCCCTCGATGTTCGCCTGCACCCACTGTGCGCGGCGGACACCCTCGACGTGAGGGAGATCGCTCGGGGGCTCGAGACCGGTGAACCCGGCGACCTGCAGCTCCGCGACGCGCACGGCCTCGTCGAACCCGCGCCGGTCCTCCTCGGTCGGCGCCGGGTCCTCGCGGCCCCACGACGCCGACGCGATGCCGACCTGCCTGGCGAGCTCCCAGTTGACGGGGCCGCTCGAGGAGAGCAGCACCCGCTGGATCTCGCGGAAGAGCGGGACGTCGTTCCAGATATCACCGAGCGGTGCCTCCAACGGGTTCCGCTCCCCGGGCTCGTCCATACAGCCATTGTAGGTTCGGGTTCGTCTACGCGGTTCTCCACATCCGTGCCCACCGGAGGTCGCCGTGGACCGGAGACAGGAACGTGGCGCTCCCTAGAATGGGGGCGTGCGCGACCACCTCCTGGTTCGGATCACCTCCGACCCCGTCTCCGCGAACGAAGCGCTCGACTTCGTCGCGGACCCCGCCGCAGGCGGGACGTGCATGTTCCTCGGGACCGTGCGCGATCGCTCCGAGGCGGGCGAAGTGACGGGACTCTCGTACGAAGCATGGGAGGAACTTGCGATGAAGTGTCTCTCGGAGGTCGCGGACGAGATGTTCAGGAAGTGGGAGGTCCGGAAGGTCGCCCTGCTCCACCGGACCGGCGACCTAGCGGTCGGCGACGTGTCGGCGGTCGTCGCCTGCTCGGCGCCCCATCGCGCCGAGGCGTTCGAGGCGTGCCGGCACGGCATCGAGCGCCTGAAGGAGCACGCACCGATCTGGAAGAAGGAGCACCTCGTGGCCGGCGAGCCTCGCTGGGTGATGGGGAGCTAGTGGCCCGCGAGATCGCGATCGACCTCGGGACGGCGAACACGCTCGTCTACAAGAGGGGCGAGGGCATCGTCTTCAACGAGCCCACGGTCGTGGCGATGAACGCCGCGACCGGCAAGGTCGAGGCGATGGGCGAGGAGGCCTGGCACATGATCGGCGGGCGCTCCGGCAACGTCGTCGCGGTCCGTCCGCTCCGATACGGCGTGATGACCGAGTTCGACATCACCCAGCGGATGATCGGGGTCGTGCTGCGTCGCGTCGGCGTGTCGCGGTTCCCGCGGTCGCGTGTGCTCGCGTGCGTTCCGTCGGAGAGCTCCGAGGTCGAGCGGCGTGCCGTGCAAGAGGCGGTGCGGTTCGCGGGCGGCCGCGGCGTGGTGCTGGTCGAGGAGGCGCTCGCGGCCGCGATCGGCGCCGGGCTCCCGATCCACGAGCCCGTCGGCAACCTCATCGTCGATATCGGCGGCGGGATGACCGAGATGGCCGTCGTCTCGATGGGCGGCGTCGTGAGCGGGCGTTCCGTGCGCGTCGGCGGGTTCGACTGCGACGCCGCGATCCAGGAGCACATCCGCGACCGCCACGGCGCGCTCGTCGGCGAGAAGGCTGCGGAGGAGCTGAAGATCGCGATCGGTTCGGCGTTCCCCACGCCACGGCGCAAGGCCGCGGTCGTGACGGGTCGCGAACTCGTGAGCGGTGCACCCAAGGAGGTCCGCGTGACCGACGACGAGGTCCGCCAGGCGATGTCCGGTCCGGTGCGCGCGATCGTCGAGGCCGCGCGCATGACGCTCGCCGAGGCCCCGCCCGAGCTCACGCACGACGTCCTCGAAACGGGGATGTTCCTGACCGGCGGCGGCGGGCTGCTGCGCGGGATGGACCTGCTCCTCGCGCAGGAGTGCGAGGTGCCCGTGCACCTGACGGAGCGGCCGCTCGAGACGGTGATCCTCGGGGCCGGCGCGATGCTCGAGCACCTCGACGACTACAAGAGCTCGTTCCAGCTGGTGAGACGGAGATGACGTTCTCGATCGTGGCCGAGGCCACTTACTTCGCCAGGTACCTCGCGATCGCCTGGTTGATGAGGTGGCCGGCTTCGTAGATGGCGGCGGCGAGGATCGCCGCGGAGGAGGCGACGATCACGAGCAGCCCGAAGAACTCCGCCACGCGCGTGGTCCAGGGCGTCCGCTCGGCGGACTCGACCCGCACATAGGCGAAGGAGTCGCCAGGCGCCCGGGCGACGGCCTCGCCGGGGGCGAGGTCCTCCGCGGGCGGGTGGGATCCCGGCGCGGCGCGCGCACGGCGCTTGCGCCGTCGCCCCCGCTTCGCCGGCTCGGCCGTGGCCTCCGGGGCGTGGCCGAGGGCCAGCACCTCGTCCGCTCCGCTCCACAGCGACACGGCGTAGATGATGAGGCCGACGCCGACCGCGATCCCGATGATGGCCATGGGGTGCATGTCCACTCCTAGGACCCGGAGCGTACCCCGGGTGGTTCCCCGACGGAACCGCGGGGCGCCCGTAGCATGAGGCGGTGCACATCGCGAAGAAAGCCCTGATCCTCGGCCCCCCGATCCTGATCCTCCTGCTGGCCGGCTCGGTGTGGCTGCCGCTCTACTCGATCGGGCCTGGTCCGGCCCGTGAGGTCGAGCCGCTTATCCACGTGTCGGGCACCCCGACATACCCGACGAACGGCAGGTTCGTGATGACCTCGATCGTGTTCGACCAGCTCACCGCCCTCGGAGCGCTCGCGGCCTGGCTGGACCCGAACCGCGCCGTCGTGTCACGGGGGAACCTGTACGCACCGGGCGAGACCGTCCAGCAGGAACGGGTCCGTTCGATCTCGCAGATGGACCAGAGCAAGCTCGACGCAACCTTCGTCGTGCTGGAGGGCCTGACCGACTACCCGAAGAACCACCGGCGGGGCGTGCTCGTCGAAGGCGTCGTGTCGGGATGTGCGGCGGACGGCGAGCTCTACCCCGGCGACCTGATCCTATCGATCGACGGCGAGAGGATCGATGGACGGATGGGAGCCTCGAACGTGATCGGGGCGGTGCCCTCGGGCTCGGCGCTCACCTTCGACATCCGCGTCGACGGCGAGAGGCAGACCGTCGACCTCGTGCGCGAGCCCTGCGGCGACTCGAAGAAGCCGCTCGTCGGTGTCTCGCTCATCAACAACTTCCCGTTCAGGGTGTCGATCTCGAGCGGCGACATCGGCGGGCCCTCGGCCGGGCTGATGTGGGCGCTCGGGCTGTACGACCTGCTCACCCCCGGCGACCTCACCGGCGGCCGGATGATCGCCGGGACGGGGCAGATCGGCCTGAACGGCACGATCTACCCGATCGGCGGCGGCGGGGAGAAGATCGTCGCGGCCGAGCACGCCGGCGCGGAGGTCTTCCTCGTCCCCCAGGGGAACCTGAAGGAGGCGCAGACCGCGGTCGGCGATGGGATGCAGCTCGTGCCGGTGTCCACGTTCCAGGACGCGCTGGACTTCCTGCAGGGTGGCTCGTAGCCGGCGCCTGGGCGGTGGGCGCCTCGGTCCTCCTTCCGGAGGGCTGGTGATAGGCTGACCGCGCTCCCGCGAGACCCGGAGAGGAGAGCGTTGGCACGGGTTCCCTGCGCCGGTGCGCGTCGCCGCTGGCCTATCGTCGTCGTGGCGATCGCCGCGCTGCTCCTCATCGGCTTCTCCGCGCTGTCCGGCTTCTTCGTCGATCTGCTGTGGTTCCGGGAGGTCGGTTTCACCCAGGTCTTCTGGACGATCCTCCGCACGAAGATCGCCCTCGGGCTCATCTTCGGCGCCGCGTTCTTCGCGCTGCTGTACGCGAACCTGCTGATCGTGCGGCTCATCACGCCGCGCTTCCGGGCCCTGACGCCCGAGCAGGAGATCATCGAGCGCTATCGCATGGCGTTCGAGCCGTACGCCTGGTGGCTGCTCCCGGTCTTCGCGGCGGTCATCGCGGTGTTCGTCGGGTTCGGCGTGACGACGGGCTGGCGGACGTTCCTATTGTGGCGCAACTCCTCCGGCGTCACGTTCGGCACCCAGGACCCGCTGTTCCACCGGGACGTCGCGTTCTACGTGTTCAGCCTGCCGTGGCTGAAGTTCGTGCAAGGCTGGCTGTTCTCCTCGCTCGTCGGCGTCACGTTCATCACGGCCATCGCGCACTACCTGTGGGGCGGCATCCGCCCGCAGGCCCCGGCCCTCGGCGACAAGGTCACGCCTCAGGTGAAGGTGCATCTGTCTGTGCTGCTTGGGGTTATCGTCCTCACGAAGGCGTGGGGCTACTACCTCGGGACGTTCGACCTGCTGACTTCGCGGCGCGGCGTCGTCATGGGGGCCTCGTACACCGATGTGAAGGCGCAGCTGCCCGCCCTCCGGATCCTCGTGTTCATCGCCATCGCGTGCGCGGTGCTGTTCCTCGTGAACATCCGGATGCGCGGATGGGCGCTGCCCGTGATCGCGGTGGGGCTGCTCGCGCTGGCATCGGTCACCGCCGGCGCCGCGTACCCCGTCTTCGTGCAGCAGTTCAAGGTCAAGCCGCAGGAGCTGGAGCGGGAGCGCCCGTACATCATCGACAACATCGCGGCGACCCGGGCGGCGTTCGGGCTCGACGTGATCGGCTCCGAGCACCCGACGGTGGCGCCGGAAGTAACGGCGCAGCAGATCAAGCAGAACACGGCCACGATCTCGAACATCCGGCTGTGGCGCCCCGACGTCTTGAAGGAGAACTTCGAGTCGCTGGAGCGGATCCGTCAGTACTACGAGTTCCGTGACGTCGACGTCGACCGCTACGTGCTGAACGGCCAGCGCCGCGTGGTGATGCTGTCGGCGCGCGAGGTCGCGCAGAACGGGATCCCCGGCGGCGGGAAGACCTGGCAGAACCAGCATCTGTACTACACGCACGGCTTCGGGGCCGTGGCGGCCCCGGTGAACACCGCGACCGCCGAGGGCGCGCCGGACTTCACGCTCCAGGGGATCCCGCCGGTCGGCCAGCCCCAGATGCTCGGGAACGGGCAACGCATCTACTACGGCGAGTCGAGCCAGGTCCCGTTCGTGGTCGTCGACTCCGGCATGAAGGAGCTCGACTACCAGGGGACGCAGACGAACGAGCAGCCGTTCATATCCAACTACGAGGGAACGGGGGGCATCCCGATCGGCGGCTTCTTCGAGCGGGCGCTGTTCGCGTGGCGGTACCGGGACATTAACCTGCTCATCTCGAACCTCGTCACCGACAACAGCCGGATCATGATCTATCGCGACATCAAGGAGCGGGTGCCGAAGGCGGCACCGTTCCTGGAGTTCGACGGCGATCCCTACGCCGCGATCGTCGACAGCAAGCTCGTCTGGATCTGGGACGCGTACACGACGACGGGCCAGTACCCGTACTCGCAGGAGGTCGACCTCAACGACGTCGTGACGCAGGGAACCGGCACGCCGCCGCTGACCGGCAACGTGAACTACATCCGCAACTCGGTCAAGGTCGTCGTCGATGCGTACGAGGGCACGATGACCTACTACGTGTCCGACCCGAACGACCCCATCATCCGGGTCTGGGAGAACACGTTCCCCGACCTGTTGAGGCCGATCACCGACGCCTCGGCCGACCTCATGGCGCACTTCCGGTACCCGGAGAACCTGTTCCAGGTCCAGGCTGCCCAGTACGCCAACTACCACGTGACCGACCCGAGCGTGTTCTACGGGCAGCAGGACTTCTGGCAGGTGCCGCCCGACCCGACGACCGCGACCGAGGGCGTCGCGATGCGCCCCTACTACGTGCTGATGCGCCTGCCGGGCGAGCCCGACGAGAAGTTCGTGCTCATCCTGCCGTTCACCCCGCAGGGCCGGCAGAACATGGTCGCCTGGATGGCGGCGAACTCCGACCCGGGTTCGGACTACGGGAAGATCGTGAGCTACGAGTTCTCGTCCGGGGCGAGCGTGGTCGACGGGCCCGCCCAGGTCTTCTCGCGGATCAATCAAGACGCCCGGTTCTCGCAAGAGCGGACGTTGCTCGGCCAGGGCGGATCCACCGTGCTGTTCGGCGACTTCCTCGTGATCCCGATCGACACCGGACTGCTGTACGTGGAGCCCGTCTACGTCCGCTCCAAGCAGACCAGCGCGATCCCGGAGCTGAAGCGCGTGGTCGTGGTGAACGGCGGGAAGGTCGGCGTCGGGTACGACCTCCGCACCGCGATCGCCGACTCGCTCTCCGGCCAGGTCACCCCGCCGGGCGGCGGCGGTGGCGGTGGCGGGACCGTCCAGGAGCAGATCGCCGCGCTGCTGCAGCAGGCGGCCGACCACTTCGCGGCGGCCGAGGCGGCGCTGAAGGCCGGCGATCTCGCGACCTACCAGACCGAGGTGAATGCCGCGCAGGCGGCGGTCGACCAGGCGAACCAGCTCGCGAAAGAGGCCGGCGTGTCGCCGTCGCCGGGGCTCTCGCCGTCACCGGCGACCTCGGCGACCGGCTCACCGGCGCCGAGTCCCTCGGCCTGAGGCGCGGCCGCGTCGAGGCGCCTACGCTTCCCCTGCGTCGGGCGTCGAAGGAGGCCCCGTGGACGTCGCGCCGAACATGACCGACTACGAGGAGACCCGGCGGACGTTCTCCCTCGAGGTCCCCGAGCGCTTCAACTACGCCCGCGACGTCGTCGACGCGTGGGCCGCGTGCGACCCGGGCAAGCTCGCGCTCCTCTCGGTGAACGCGTCGGGGTCGGAGGCGCACCCGTATTCGTTCGTCGACGTGTCGCGTCTGTCCAACCGCGTCGCGAACTACCTCGCGGCGCAGGGCGTCGGCCGCGGCGACCCCGTGTTCGTGATGCTGCCGCGGATCCCCGAATGGCACCTCGCGCTGCTCGGCTGCATCAAGCTAGGCGCCGTGCCGATGCCGGGCACGGAGCTGCTCACCGCGCGCGACATCGAGTACCGGATCGGGAAGGCGGAGGCGGTCGCGGCCATCACCGACCTCGAGGGCGCCGCGAAGGTCGACGAGGTGCGCGAGCGGTGCCCGTCGCTCTCCGTGCGCGTATGCGTCGGCGAGCGGCCGGACGGCGGGTGGTCGTCGTGGCAGGAGGGCGTCGAGGCCGCGAGCGACGCCGCACCCGACCCCGTTCCCACCACCGCCGACGACCCGATGCTCGTGTACTTCACATCGGGCACGACCGGCTACCCGAAGATGGTGGTGCACACGCAGGCCTCCTACGGCATCGGCCACGAGGTCACCGCGCGGTTCTGGCAGGACCTGAAGCCCACCGACCTGCACTGGACGTTCTCCGACACCGGATGGGCGAAGGCCGCGTGGGGCAAGCTGTTCGGTCAGTGGTGGATCGGCGCCGCGGTGTTCCTCTGGGACGTGCAGGGCAAGCCGAACTTCGACCGGATGCTCCGGCTGATCTGCGAGCACGGCGTCACGACGTTCTGCGCCCCGCCGACCGTCTTCCGCGCGGCGGTCCTGATGGACCTCGCCGGGTACCGCTTCGACCGCCTGCGGCACGTTGTCTCGGCAGGGGAGCCGCTGAACCCCGAGGTCATCAAGGTCTGGCGCGACGCCACCGGGCACACGATCTATGACGGGTACGGGCAGACCGAGACCGTGAACATCGTCGCCAACTACCGGTGCATGCCTGTGCGCGAGGGCTCGATGGGTAAGCCGACGCCGGGGTTCGACGTGGCGGTGATCGACGAAGACGGCAGCGCACTCGGGGCGGGCGAGACCGGTCACATCGCGGTACGCGTGAAGCCAGAGCGTCCGGTCGGGTTGTTCAAGGAGTACCGGCGGGACCCGGACGCGACGGCCGGGAGCTTCCGCGGCGATTGGTACTACACGGGCGACCTCGCGTGGGCCGACGAGGACGGCTATCTTTGGTTCGTCGGTCGTGCCGACGACGTCATCACCTCGTCCGCGTACCGGATCGGGCCGTTCGAGGTCGAGTCGGCGATCGTCGAGCACCGCGCCGTCGCCGAGGCCGCAGTGGTCGGCAAGCCCGATCCGCTCCGCGGCGAGATCGTGAAGGCGTTCGTCGCGCTCAAGCCCGGATACGAGCCGTCGGACGAGCTCGCGCGCGACATCCAGGAGCACGTGAAGCGCGTCACCGCGCCGTACAAGTATCCGCGCGAGATCGAGTTCGTCGCGGAGCTGCCGAAGACGGTCTCTGGGAAGATCCGCCGCGTCGAGCTCCGCCGGCGCGAGATCGAGAAGGCGCGTAGCGCCGCCGCCGCGCAGGAACAGCGCTAGCCGGCGGGCGTGACCTCGACGGTGATGCCGAACGGCTCGCCGGCCGTCTCGCCGCTCGAGCGCTCGTAGGTGAGCTCCAGGCCCGTTGATCCCTCGCCGACCGCGCGGAAGCGCCACACTTCCTGGCCGCCCGCGCCGACGAGGGTCGTCTCCGGCGCGATGTAGTCGGAGCCGACGAACTCCAGCACCTTCGGGTCTGGCTTGCCCGTCAGCACCCAGCGGAAGCCGGTCGAGGCGTTCGAGTCGAGCGTTGCGACCAGCACGTCCGCGCTGTGGATCTGCACGGTCCGTCCGCTGTCCTTCGCCGAGAGGTTCACGGACTTCGACGCATCGCCCTCACCGTGGAACCCTGTGAACGCGAGCACGAGCGCCGCCGCGATCAGGATCGCAACCGCTGCGCCCCACCTCATCCGGGTCTTCATCCGTGGACCTCCTTCCCGGTCGTTCGGGTTGGACGGCTCGGGGTAACGGAGGGTTCCCGCCGTCGTCCGGCCCCGCAACGGCTCCCGGAAGCGGCAGCTCCGTTGGCAGACCCCCGCCACGTCGTTATCATCGGCGTGCGGGGTGGAGCAGTCCGGTAGCTCGCTGGGCTCATAACCCAGAGGTCAGAGGTTCAAATCCTCTCCCCGCGACGACGGAGGGGCGCCGCAAGGCGCCCCTTTCCCTTTGGGGCGACGGTCCCTTCGGCGCCCGGGGACCGTTCGGCCCGGGGGCGGTCTCCGTTCGACCCTTGGCGCCGCGCCGGCGTGTCCGCACACTACCTGCCGGGGAACGAGCGTGGTGGAGGGGACCGGCGAAAGGGCGTCCGCGATGCGGAAGGCGGGAGCAGACAGCCTGCGCGAGATCATCCTCGGAGCGCAGGACAACCTCATCAACGTGCTCGCGACCGTCCTCGGCGTCGCGATCGGCTCGGGGAGGACCGAGATGGTCGCGCTCGCGGGGCTCGCGTCCGGGATCGCTGAGGCGATCTCGATGGGCGGCGTCCTGTACACCTCGACCTGCGCCGAGCGGGACCTGCGCCTGCGAGCCGGACACGAGGGTCCCGACCGGATATCGGTGACCGAGCTGAAGAGTCCGCTCCGGGCGGCTCTCGTGACGTTCGCCGCGGCGCTCGTGGCGGCCGCCATACCGCTGGCGCCCTTCGCGTTCCTGCCGATCCACTGGGCGATGGTCGCCGCGGCCGTGCTCTCGGTCGTGGCGCTGTTCGGCCTCGGCGGCTACAAGGGTCAAGTCACGGGGCGGCCGCGGTGGCGGGACGGGCTGCAGTTCGTGGCGATCGGGACGGTCGCGGCCGTGGCAGCAGCGATCATCGGAGCGCTGCTCAAGACCGACTGAGCCCGAGCCCGCTCGCAACTCTGCGGAGGGTGACTCCTAGCCCGCGACGCGCTCGGTCTCTACGCGCGCGATCATCCATGGGATCACGGCGTAGGGGAGCGGCGTGAGGAACAGCGGCCAATAGGCGTCGAGGGCGCTCGCGAGCGCGACCATGCCGAACCCCACCAGTAACAGCACGATCATCGCCGCGTACCTGCGCCGCTCGCTCACGGCGGACATCCTACCGGCGCGGGCCCTCTCGCGCCGGTGCGCCTGATCGCGATAGGATCGGGCCACCCGAAGGAAGCGGCTCCGCCCGAGTCGGGCGGCCGCGAGAGGAGGTTCGACCAAGTGACGCAGATCGACGTCGCGACGCGGCTCGGCAACGTTCCGATCTTCTCCGGCTGCTCGAAGCGGGAGCTCGCGCTCATCGCCAAGGCGGCCAAAGACGTCTGCCACAAGAAGGACGCCGTCATCGCGAGGGAGGGAGAGAGCGGCGTCGGCCTGTTCCTGATCCTCGAAGGCACGTGCAAGGTGACGATCGGGGGGAAGACGAAAGCCAACCTCGGCCCCGGCGACTTCTTCGGCGAGGTCGCTCTGCTCGACGGCGGTCCCCGGACGGCGACGGTCACAGCGACGAGCAACGTGCATCTCGTCGGCATCACCGCCTGGGTGTTCCGTAGCCTGCTCACCGAGCACCCGTCGATCGCGCTCAGGATCCTCGAGTCGGTGGCCGGACGCCTTCGGGCGGTTTCGAAGGAGCCCGTCTAGCGACCCGGCGGCCGCCGTGACCTGGCTGGTTCGCTCCGACGGCTGCCGCCTCTACTACGAGATCCACGGCGACCCAGGCCTCGAGCCGCTCGTGCTGCTCGAGGGGATGGGCGGTGACATCCCCGGCTGGCGCCGGAACATCCCGCACCTGGCGGCCGAGCTGTTCGTCGTGGCGTACGACTTCCGCGGCAATGGGAGATCCGATGCGCCCGACGAACCGATGGCGATGGCCACGTTCGTCGACGACACGGTCGCGCTGCTCGACGAGCTCCGCATCGAGCGCGCACACGTGTACGGGCAGTCTCTCGGCGGCATGGTCGCGCAGGAGCTCGCGCTCGGGCACCCGGAGCGGGTGCGCACGCTCGTGCTCGCCTGCACGCACGCCGGCGGCGCGCACGTCGTGCCCTCGCGAGCGAAGGTCCCGAAGGGCGAGCCGTGGCGAGAGCTGTACTCGCCGCGGTTCGCGAAGGAGCACCCGGAGCACGTCGCTGAGGACCTACGCGTGGGTTCCGAGAACCCGCAGCGGCCGCACGTCGGACGTCGGCAGTGGGAGGCCGTGCAAGGCTTCGATCCCTACGAACGACTGCCGGCGATCGCCGCGCCGACGCTCGTATTGCACGGTACCGACGACCTGATGGTGGATCCCGAGAACGCCCATATCCTGGCCTCGCGGGTCCCCGGCGCGGAACTCGTGTTGCTGGAAGGCGCGGGCCACGTGTACCACTCGGAGCAGGCCGACCGCGCCGACGCGGTCGTGCTCGACTTCATCCGGAGGCACCGGGCGTGAACGAGGTCCCCGAGGAGGTCCGCCGGCTCGCGGCCGAGCGCGACGCGAGGCGCAGGCAGAAGGACTTCGCCGCGGCCGACGCGCTCCGCGAGCGGATCGCCGAGCTCGGCTTCAAGGTGGTCGACTCGCCGCAGGGCTGGATCCTCGAGCCGGTCGCGCCGCCCGAGCCCGAGGGCCCGAGGCACCTGAGGCCCGAGGAGGTCGGCTCGGTCCTCGAGGAACCGCCTACCGCCGACGTGAGCGTCCACTTCGTCTGCGAGGGCTGGCCGGAGGACATCGCGCGAGCACTCGCCGCGTTCCGCGCGAACGCGAGCGGCCGCGACGCGCAGTACGTCGTGGCCGACGTTACCGGCGCCGACCCGGCCGTCTTCGGCGAGGACGTGGAGGTGCTCGCGCTCGCCGAGGGCACGGGTTGGGGAGCAGCGAGGAACGCCGGCCTGAAACGGTCGCGCGGCCGCATCGTGCTCGCGGTGGACGGCTCGGTCGAGCCGGCCGGCGACGTGCTCGGCCCGCTCGAGGCGGCGCTCGCGGACGACACGATCGGCATCTGTGGGCCGTTCGGCATCGTGACCGAGGACCTCCGCAGCTTCGAGACGTCGAAGGAGCCGGAGGTCGATGCTATCGAGGGCTACCTGATGGCGTTCAGGCGCGAAGTGATGCTTGCCGTCGGCCTGTTCGACGAGAAGTTCAGGTGGTACCGCAGCGCCGACATCGAGTGGTCGTTCCGCGTGAAGGACGCCGGTCTACGCACCGTGGTCGTGAAGGTGCCGGTGATCCGACACGAGCACCGCATGTGGTCCAACACGCCGCCCGATGAGCGGGCGAAGTGGTCGAAGCGGAACTACTACCGGTTCCTCGAGTGCTTCCGCGGACGGTTCGACCTGACCGTCTCGGGGAGGAAGACCGGGGCCTAGATGTCGGGCATGGGCGGGATGGCAGGCTCGCCGGAGACAACGATGTCCGGCCCGCCCTGCGGCTTCGGCTCCTCGCGCCTCCGGCCGTGGTTCGCGGCGATCTTCTCGAGCTCCTCGCTGGTCGGGATCGGCTTGGTTCCGTCGAAGTACGCCCTGAGGTCCTTGCCGTCGACGACCTCGGTCGCCATCAGCAGGTCGGACATCCGGTCGAGGAACTCCCTGTGCTCGAGCAGGACCTTGCGAGCTCGGTCGTGCGCCTCGTTCACCAGGCGCGAGACCTCCTCGTCGACGACCTGTGAGAGCGCGTCCGACATCTCGGGCGCCGCGCCCGGGAACAGCAAGCGGCCCTCGGCGCTGCGGAACCCGTCGTTGCCGAACGACAGCGGGCCGACCTTGTCGCTCATGCCGTACTCGGTGACCATCGCGCGGGCGATCTCGGTGGCGCGCTCGAGGTCGTTCTGGGCGCCGGTCGAGATCTGCTCGAAGCAGATCTCCTCGGCTGAGCGGCCGCCGAGCAGCACGGCGAGCCGGTCCTCCAGCTCCGGCTCGGTCAGCAGGTAGCGGTCCTCGAGCGGGCGCTGCATCGTCATGCCGAGCGCGGCCGCGCCGCGGGGGATGATCGAGACGCGGTGCACGGGGTCGGCCGTCGGCGCCGTGAGGGCGACGAGCGCGTGGCCCGTCTCGTGCTTCGCGACGATCGCGCGCTCCTTCTCGGACATCACGCGGCTCTTGCGCTCGAGGCCGGCGACGCCGCGGTCGATCGCCTCCTCGAGCTCGGCCATGCCGACCGCGTTCTTCTCACGGCGCGCGGCGAGCAGCGCTGCCTCGTTCACGATGTTCGCGAGGTCGGCACCGGTGAAGCCCGGCGTCCGCGCGGCGATGACCCGCACGTCGACCACGGGGTCGAGCGCGACCCCGCGCGCGTGCACCCGAAGGATCGCGTCGCGGCCGCGGAGGTCGGGCCGGTCGACGACGACCTGCCGGTCGAACCGCCCCGGCCGGATCAGCGCCGGGTCGAGGACGTCCGGCCGGTTCGTCGCGGCCATGATGATCACGCCCTTCGACGAGTCGAACCCGTCCATCTCGACGAGCAGCTGGTTCAGCGTCTGCTCTCGCTCGTCGTGCGCGCCGAACCCCGCGCCCATCGCGCCCATGCGGCCCTTGCCGATCGTGTCGATCTCGTCGAGGAAGATCAGCGCCGGCGCCTTCTCCTTGGCCTGCTGGAACAGCTCGCGCACGCGGGCGGCGCCGAGGCCGACGAACATCTCGACGAACTCCGAGCCGGACATGAAGAAGAACGGCACGTTCGCCTCGCCGGCGACGGCCCGGGCGAGGAGCGTCTTGCCGCAGCCCGGTGGCCCGAGCAGCAGCACGCCCTTCGGGATCCGGCCGCCGAGCCGCTGGTACTTCTTCGGGTGCTTGAGGAAGTCGACGATCTCGCGAAGTTCCTCGACGGCCTCGTCCAGGCCGGCGACGTCCCCGAAGGTCGTCTTCATCTCCTTGCGGTCGTAGATCTTGACCTTGTTCCGGCCGAGGTTGAGCGCCGCCGAGGCCCCCGCGCCGCTCATCCGCCGGATCAGGAAGAACCAGAGCAGGCCGAAGAGCAGGAGCGGCACGACCCAGCCGATCAGGATGGTTGTCAGGCTGTTCGGCTGGACACCGGTGTACTCGACCCCCTTCGCGTTGAGCAGCGTGATGAGATCCGAGGTCCCCTGGAGTATCGGCGGGATCGTCGTGGTGAAGTCGACGGTCTTACTGCCCTCCTTGTAGGCCCCGCTCACGGTGGTCTGCGAGATCTCCAGCGTGCCGCTGATCTGGCTCCCGTTGACCTTGTTCAGGAACGCCGAGTAGTCGATGTGGCTCGGTCGCGGTGCGGCGAGGTAGTTGAAGAGGACCAGGACGACCATGAACGCGATCACCCAGACCCAGGGCGACGTGCGCATACGCCGCGATCCGTCGCCGGGACCCCCGCCCCCTCCCAGGTCTAGGCCGCTCCAGCGGCCGCGCTTGTCTTTGTCGTCGGGCATGGCCCCATCTTCGCACCGGGCCGGGACATATGACAGTTCCGACGTCGGGGCGGGTCGTCCGGGCGTCGGCACGTCCGCGCCCTCGTACGGGATACTGGAGCCCGTCGTGGCCCCCGGGCCGCGGGACGTGCCCGGCGTGAGGAGGAGACCCTGAGGAGGATGCCCTCGATCAAGGGGCGGAAGGACCATGGTGGGGGGTCGGCCGCCCCGCCGGCCGACCCCGCGCTGAAGGAGCGGTTCGAGCGCGAGGTCCTGCCGATGCTGCCGAACCTGTACGGCGCTGCGCTGCGGCTGGCCCGCAACCCGCAGGACGCCGAGGACCTCGTCCAGGAGACCTGCCTGCGCGCCTATCGGGGGTTCGCCGGCTTCGAGCAGGGCACGAACCTCCGCGCCTGGATGTACCGGATCCTCACGAACACGTTCATCAACGCCTACCGCAAGAAGCAGCGCGAGCCCCTCACCGTGCAAGGCGAGGACGTCGGGGACTGGTACCTGTACGAGAAGCTGGGGGAGACGGGGGTCGAGGCTTCGGCCGAGACGACCGTGCTCGAGAACATCCCCGACGAGGATGTCCGGCTGGCCCTGGAGGCGCTGCCGGAGGGCTTCCGCATGGCGGTGCTGCTCGCCGACGTCGAGGGGTTCTCGTACAAGGAGATCGCCGGGATCCTCGACATCCCGATCGGCACCGTGATGTCGCGCCTGCACCGGGGAAGAAGGGCGCTCGAGAAGGCGTTGTGGCAGACGGTACGGGAGCGTGGCCTTGTCACCGATTGACTGCGAGCAGGTGCTGCGGGAGATCGAGTTCTACCTCGACGGGGAGCTCGAGGGCCCCGCGCTCCTCGAGATCCGCCAGCACCTCGAGATGTGCGGGCCATGCATGGACCGCTCGGAGTTCAAGCGCCGCCTGAAGGAGATCCTGAGCGCGAAGTGCGGGTGCGACGAGGTGCCACCCGACCTCGTGGCGAAGGTTCGGGCGATGCTCGACGAGCCGCCGTCCGCCACGCCGGACAGCTAGTCGCGCCCGGCGCCGAGCGGCCCCCGGGCCGCGGCTCGGGTGGCCCGCGCGAACCCCTTGCCCTCCTGCGTCGAATGTCCGGCGAAGGAGGTCCCGCATCATGAAGGGAACCCGCCCCGGCCGCCTTCCGCCGCCGTCCAGGGTGGAGGGCCGCGATGGGCGCGTCTGCGCCCAGGAGGGCTGCGAGACCAAGCTGTCCGTGTACAACGCCGGCGAGTTCTGCTGGCGGCACGCGGACGTCGTCTTCCCCAACTACCGGGGCGAGCGTCTGACCAAGCCGAGTACCTGATCCCCGCGCGCTCCCGCTTGCGCGCGGCGCCGGCGGCGCAGGAAGGCGGCTGCGGAGGCGAGTAGGGTTCGTGCATGCCTGCGAAGAAGACGCTCGACCGCACGAGCCCGGCCGGGGAGCGCGCGCCGGCGATCATCCGGCTGCTGTCGAGGACCTACCCGGACGCGCACGTTGCGCTGAAGTTCTCGACACCGCTCGAGATGCTCGTGGCGACGATCCTGTCGGCGCAGTGCACCGACGAGCGCGTGAACGCGGTCACCGAGACGCTGTTCGAGAAGTACCGCGAGCCGCAGGACTACCTGATGGTGCCGGAGTCGGAGCTCGCGGCCGACATCAGACGCACCGGGTTCTTCAACCAGAAAACGAGGTCGATCCGCGGCGCGTGCGCGCGGATAGTCGAGGCATACGGCGGTGAAGTCCCGAACACGATGGAGGACCTGGTCACGCTGCCCGGCGTGGCGCGGAAGACCGCCAACATCGTCCTCGGCAACGCGTACGGGAAGGTCGAGGGCATCGCCGTCGACACGCACGTGCGGCGTCTGGCCAACCGGCTCGGCCTCAGCGAGGAGACCGACCCCGACAGGATCGAGCAGGACCTGATGCGGCTGGTCCCGAGGAAGCGGTGCTTCGGCTTCACGTACGTGCTGATCGACCACGGACGGGCGATCTGCAAGGCGCGCAAGCCGAAGTGCGGAGATTGCCCGGTGAACCACCTCTGCCCGTCGAGCCTCGTGTGAGGCGGGGGGTCAGCCGGGGATCGCGATCCGCTCGCGGCGTAGGGCGCGCCTGAGGGACCGGCGCTCGTCCTCGGATAGCCCGCCCCACACGCCGGAGTCCTGCCCGGTCGAGAGGGCCCACTCGAGGCACTCGGCCCGGACGTCGCAGCGCGCGCAGACGGACTTCGCGGCTTCGACCTGCGCGAGGGCGGGCCCGGTCGACCCGACGGGGAAGAACAGCTCGGGGTCCACCCCGATGCACCGCGCCCGTTCCACCCAGTCCACACTGGCTCCTCGACCGAGCGTTCAGGAAGCGTCTCGCCGGGCCCCGGACCGGAGCGAGGGGCCGAATATACTGCCCGTGGTTTCCGGAGCGCAATGGCTGAACATCGGTTCGGGGACGACGCGTTTCCCGCGGTGGTCGCGCACCGCGGCGCCTCGTCGACCCATCCGGAGAACACGCTCCCGTCATTCGAGGCCGCGCTCGCCCTGGGCGCCCAGATCGTCGAGCTCGACGTGCGCCTGTCCGCCGACGGCGTGCCGGTGGTGATGCATGACGCGGACGTCTCGCGGACGACCGACGGCCGGGGACTCGTGCACGACCTCACCGCCGAGGAGATATCCCGCCTGAACGCCGGTACGCCCGGGCGGCCGGCCAAGGTGCCGACGCTTTCCGATGTCCTCGCGCTCGTGTGCGGGCACGGGGCGGTGGCCCTCGAGATCAAGAACATGTCCGGCGAGCCCGGCTACGACGCCGAGCGGGAGACGATCGTCGAGGCAGCGCTCGCAGAGGTGGACCGCGTTGCGTTCGACGGCGCCGTACTCGTGCTCTCCTTCAACCCGCGCTCGATCGCGGCGGCGAAGAGGATCGCTCCGGGGATGCCGACGGGGTTCCTCACGACCCACGTGGTCGAGCCGCGCGACGCGCTCGCGCACGCGCTGGAAGCCGGCCACGACTTCGTGCTGCCGGGGACGTGGGCGCTGGTCCCAGCGGGGGAAGCGTTCGTGCAGGAGGCGCACGCCGCGGGCGTCCGCGTCGGGACCTGGACCGTCGACGAGCCGGAGACCGTCCGGATGCTGTTCGACTGGGGCGTCGACGCCGTCGCCTCGAACGACCCCGGCATGGCGGCCGGCGTCCTCGCCCGGTGGCGGGGGTAGGCGGCGTGTGCCGGATGGCGGCCACGCGGTGTACGAATGCGCGGATGGGTGCCAGAGCACTCGCCACGGTGACTCGCGAGGTCGTCGTGTGCCGCGCGTGCCCGCGCCTGGTCGAGTGGCGCGAGCGGGTCGCCCGGGAGAGGGTGGCCCGCTTCGCCGATCAGGAGTACTGGGGTCGGCCGGTTCCGAGCTTCGGCGATCCCCGCACGCGGATCCTGGTGGTCGGGCTCGCGCCCGCCGCCCACGGTGGCAACCGCACCGGCCGCATGTTCACGGGCGACCGCGCGGGCGACTTCCTGTTCGCATCGCTGCACCGCGCTGGGTTCGCGAACCGGCCGATGTCGGTCTCGCGCGACGACGGCCTCGAGCTCTCCGGCGTGTACGTGGCGGCTGTGGTTCGCTGCGCGCCGCCCGCGAACGAGCCGACGCCGGAGGAACGGGGCCGGTGCCTGCCGTTCCTCACGCGCGAGGTCGCGGTGTTGGAGGACCTGCGCGTGATCGTCGCGCTCGGCACGTTCGCGTGGGATGGGGCGCTCCGCGCACTGGCGGTGCTCGGTCACGAGACCCGGCCGCGTCCGCGCTTCGGCCACGCGGCGGAGGAGACGGTCGGCCCCTACACGCTGCTCGGGAGCTTCCACCCGAGCCAGCAGAACACGTTCACCGGGAAGCTCACCGGGGCGATGCTCGACGCCGTGTTCGCCAGGGCCCGCGAGCTCGCGGGATGACTACTCGGAAGACTCCTGGCCGTCCCGGCCGGCGACCTGCTCCCCGATCCCTCGCCCCTCGAACCGGCGGAAGAACGGCAGTCGGTTGAACTCGAGGATGAACACCACGAGGACGGCCCCGAAGATCGACGTCCAGTAGATGCCGGCGCCCGCGAGGACGCCGATCGACGCCGCTGCCCAGCACGACGCTGCGGTGGTGAGGCCGGCGACCCTGCCGCCGCCGGGAGCCATCTCGCGGAAGATGAGGCCGGCACCGATGAATCCGACGCCCGTCGCGACGCCGGCGATGACCTTCTCGGCCGAGGCCGGGAAGTACTCGACCCCGAGGGCGGTGAACGCAGCCGAGCCCAACGAGAGCAACGCGAAGGTCCGTTCTCCGGCCGGCTTTCCCCGGTACTCACGTTCGAACCCGATCGCGTAGCCCAGCAGCGCCGCGAGCGCGATCCGCCCGAAGAGCGTGAGCTCGGTCGCGCCTAGGTGCCAGCCGCCGGCCGCGAACATGACCCTAGCCTAATCGCTAGGGCACCGGCTCGATCGGCCTCGCGTACGACAGCAGCACGAAGCCGTCGGGGAACGTTCGGTCCTGGCCGCGGACGAAACCCAGCCTCTCGTACATCGCCTGCGCGACCTCCATCCGTGGCGTCGTGTTGAGCGTCATCCGGATCTTCCCGGCCTTCGCCGCCTCCTCGAAGCAGCGACCCATGAGCATCCGTGCGATGCCCCGGCCCCGTGCGTCAGGGTGAACGCCGAGCATCCGAACGTGCGCCTCACCGGCGCGAAGCGCCGGGTCGTCGTCGTCCACGCGACCCTCGAGCTCGAGGGTGGCACTGCCGAGGATGCGCCCGTCCTGGATCGCCACGAACACCACCGTGCGCTCGACGCGTCCTTCCACGTCGGCGATGTGTTCGAGGTACTGCTCCCAGCCGGACGGGTCGTCCGGGCGGCCGAACTCCCGATAGGCGAGGACCGTCACGCGCCCCGCCTCGGCATGCTCCTCGCTGCGAACCGGACGGATCTCGATCGCCACGGCTCCCGAGGCTACAACGCGGTTCGGCGGATGTCGGAGGTCAACGAGATTGACTGCCGACGCACGGTTGGCGCACCATGCGTGGTGTGCCGGAACCCGACCTCGCCCGGCTGCTGCTCGAGGCCCACCGCGCGCTCGGCGCCGAGTTCGTCGCAGCGCTCGAGGAGCGCGGGTACCCGGACGCGCGCCCGGGGCACGCGGCCGTGTTCATGCACATCGACCGTCGCTCCGGCACACGCCTGACCGATCTCTCGCACCGGGCCCGCATGACGAAGCAGGGGATGATGCTGGTCGTCGACAACCTCGAGGAACGCGGCTACGTGCGACGGGTACCCGACTCGGAGGACGCGCGGGCCAAGGTCGTCCGGCTCACGGCCCGTGGGAGGCGGTACGTGGCGGAGGCGCGGCGCACCGTGGCGGCCATCGAGGCGAGGGTTCGGCGGGAGCTCGGCGACCGCCGCCACGAGGCGCTCCGCAGCGCGCTCGAGGAGCTGATCGAGACCGGCGGGGAGCCGAGCGAGGAATGAGCGGCTCGGGACAGGCTAGAGCCCGGTGGTCGCGCCCAACAGCCTGCCGACTCCGTACGTGATCGCCGCAGCCGCCGCGCCGAGCGCCATCATCCGCAGGCCGGAGAGGATGACCGCCGGGTTCCCCGACAGGAACGAGAAGGGGATGAGCGGGATGAACGCGCCGACCGAGAGGGTGGCGAACGACGACCCGGACGCCACCCACGGCGAGCCGAGACCCTCCTTCGGGTCGAGCCCGAGCTCCTCGCGCGCGTGGGTTTCGAGCGCGACCGCCGGATCGCGCATCAGCTCTTCCGCCAAGCGCACGGCAAGGTTCGGCGAGACCCCCTTCTTGATGTAGAGATCGGTCAGCTCGATGCGTTCGTGGTTGGGGTCTGTGCCGATCTCGTGCGCCTCGAGGTGGATCAGCCGCTCGAACACCTCGCGCTGGACCCGCATCGAGATGTACTCGCCTGCCGCCATCGAGAACGCGCCCGACTTGCCGCCGCTCGCGCGCTGCTCGCCGGCGGTCGGGCCAGCATGCGGGACGATCGGCACCCGCCGGACGCGCAGGCGCAGCATGGTTGAGGACAGCAGCGACACGTGCTCCTTCGTCTGCCGGTCTTCGGGCGATAGTCCGTTCCGCACACGGGACAGCCTACGACGCGTCGGCTACCCTACGGTCACAGAGGCGACGGAGGGGAGCACGATGTCAGATCTGCTGGACCGTGACCGTCTGATCTTCAACCAGAAGGCGAAGATCATCGAGATGAACATCGACTTCGCGATCCGCGACGAGCAGGGGAACGAGATCGGTCGGGTCCGCCAGGAGGGCCAGTCTCAGCTGAAGAAGCTGGCCCGATTCGTGAGCTCGCTCGACCAGTTCATGACGCACACGCTGTCCGTCTACGATGCGAGCGGCGTGAAGGTCGTCGAGCTCACACGGCCCCGGAAGGTCTTCAAGTCGACGGTGCTGGTGAAAGATGGCGCGGGGAACCAAGTGGGCAAGATCGTGCAGGAGAACATGATCGGCAAGATCCACTTCGGCCTCGAGGACGCGGGCGGACAGTCGATCGGCGCGATCCGGGCCGAGAACTGGCGGGCCTGGAACTTCTCGATCCAGGACGCCACCGGGAACGAGGTGGGGCGCATCACGAAGACGTGGGAGGGGCTCGCGAAGACCCTGTTCACCACCGCCGACGACTACCTGCTCGAGATCGGCGGGACGGTGTCACCTACGTTGCGGATGGTTATGCTCGCGTCCGCGGCGGGGATCGACCTCGCGCTCAAGCAGGACGCCCGAGGGCTCGGCTAGGAACCCGGCCGCAGCGCCGGGCGGCTCGAGAGGAACCGCCTGCTCCCGGGAGCCGAGGTGAGCTGTGGGCCGACCTGGACGAGGGGTCCGTGGTCGGCGTGCGTTCAGGCGAGCGGTAGCGTCACGATCTTCGCCGGACCGAGCGTGTAGGCGGCGCCGGCGACGAGTGCCTCGATCCGACGGTCTGCGTGCGGATTCCAGAGGCGCACCTCGATCTTCCCGTCCACGCGCCGGACGTTCGACAGGACGGCCTCGCCTTCGATCCCGAGCAGCGTGCCCGACGAGGGCAGCCGCCCCCCGGCGGGACAGCCGACCTCGAGGATCGGCAGCGCGAACCGCTCCCAGTCCACGAGCAGCTCATCGCGGGACGCATTGCCCTGCAAGCCGAGCAGGAACGGCGTGGTGCCGAGCATCTGCGCGTCGGGCGTCGGCACGCCGGGCCCGGCGTCGAACGGCCGGGTCGGGATGTGCTCCCTGCTGATCGTGCCGACGCAGCGGAGCAGCGTGACCACCAGCTCGTTGCCGGCGACCTCGTACTCGAAGACGCCCTCGTGGTACGCGGCGACGCCGCCGGCGAGGACGACACCGCGGGCCGGCCACGTGGGGGAGGCGGCCTCGAGGTCGCTCCCCTCCGAGATCAGCCCGCGCTCGACGAGCTCGAACGGCGAGCCGGCCAGCGAGCCCTCGGCCCGGTCGGGCAGGCGCACGTGTAACCGCAGCCGGTGGTCGGGGCGGCCGTTCTCGATCGCACCCTCGAGGCGGAGGAACGGCTCGCCCTCGCGCCGGGCGACGCGGAGCGCGATCTCGAGCCCGTCCCAGACCGCGGTGACCCGGTCGCCGTCGACCTCGAGCCGATCGGGCTGCAAGGGCGTCTGTCCTTCCTGCGCGTAGCACCAGTTGTAGAGGTCGCCGACGTCCGGTTCGTCGCGGAGCGTGAACCCGACGCCGTCGGCAACGACCCAGCCGTCGCGCACGGCGAGGTCGACCGTCGCGTCGGCCGGCCCTCGTCCTATGGGTTCGACGCGCCATCCGAGGCCCGGCACTCCCTCGCGCTCGGACGGCGAGGGGTTGAAGCGCAGGATGCCCGACTCCCGCATCTGCGCGGCGAGCGCGCGCATCGCCTGCCCCGCGACGGCCTCGGCCCAGCCGCGAGCGTCCTCGAAGCGGGCGTCGACGTCGCGGGCGACCTGGTCGTGCGAGCACCCGCACGCCGAGTCGTGCGCGCCGTTCCACAGCAGGAGTGTCCACGCGCGCTCGAGCTCCTCCTTCGGCCACCGGAATCCGGGGACCAGTGCCGCGAGGGGCTCGGCGTAGCGCTCGACGAGGGTTTCGACCCGACCTCGCTCGCGTTTCTGGTGCGCGCGTGCCGAGTACACGTTCGGGAGCAGGTGCGCCCGCGCCGACGACCGGAGCTCGCCCCGCCACACGGGCGCGTCGCCGACGGTCTGCCCGTCGAGGTGGCTCGCGATGCCGGCGATCTCGGCCTCGAGCCCGTCGGTGGATCGGACGGCGGCCGCGACGCGCTCCGGCAGCGTTGCGTCGGGCCCGGCGTGGTCGGCGCCGACCATCACGAGCATCCGGTCGCTCGTCATGAACGGCCGCAGCTGTTCGACCGAGCGCTCCATCGCCCTCGCGAGCTCGACCGGGTCCTGGAGGTGCTCGTACGGCTCGCCGTTGAAGTATCCGAACGCCATGTACTCGGTGAGCACGCTGCTGCCGTCCGGCGCCTCCCATCGGAACGCGGTCTTGTCGATCTCCCGCGGCACGCCGCGCCACACGACCGCGCGCTCCAGGCCGAGCATCCGCAGGATCTGCGGCATCTGACCGATGTGGCCGAACTGGTCCGGCATGTAGCCGACCTTCAGGACCGGGCCGAGCCGCCGGGCCCGCGCCATGCCGCGCTCGAGGTTGCGGATGTGCGACTCGCCCGAGGTGAGGAACTCGTCCATCTGCGTGAACCACGGCCCGAGCGAGAGCTTGCCCTCCCAGGCGAGGCGCTTGATGTCGGTCTCGCGCTCCGGTCGCACGTCGAGGTAGTCCTCGACCATCGCGACCTGCCCGTCGAGGTGAAAGTGGGGGAACCCGTTGTCGACGAGCTCGATCAGCGTGTCCATCATCGCGACGAGCCGCTGCAGGAACTCGTCGAACGGCGCGTACCACTCCCGGTCCCAGTGCGTGTGAGGGACGAGCGTGATCCGGGTGCGCTCCACGGCGCGCAGTCTCTCACGGGCGGCCGGATGCCGGATCAGACCTCCCGGCCGCGCTCAGCTCTCCGAGGGCGTCCGTCCGCGCCGGAACCTGGACAGGAACCGCTCGGCGGCGCCCGGCTTCCCCTCCTGCGCCTCCTCGCTCTGTTTCGGCTCGGTGCCGCGCGTGAGCTCGGTCTCGAGGACCTCGTGCCGCGTGAGGTAGGTGGAGACCGTGGCCTGGATGACCGCCGCTGCGGGCAGCGCCATGAACGCGCCGAGCAGGCCCGATACCGTGCCGCCGGCCAGCGCCGCGAAGAACGCGATCGCGGGGTGGAGCTGCATGGTCCTCGCCGTGATCCGCGGGCTGAGGAGGTAGTTCTCGATCTGTTGGTACACGATCACGTAGATCAGGAAGATCAGCGCCGACCAGGGGCTCTCGAGCAGCGCGACCAGCAGCGGCACGGCGGCCGCGATGTACGTGCCCACGACGGGGATGAACTGCGACACGAGCCCGAGCCAGAGCGCGAGCGGCAGGGCGAACGGCACGCCGAGGACCGTGAGCGCGATGAACGACATCCCCGCCGAGATCGCGGCAAGGAGCAGCCGCGAGTAGAGGTAACCGCCGGTCTTGTCGACCGCGATCTCCCAAGCGTCCAGGACCTCCCGCTGCCGGCGCGGCGGTAGGACCGAGCACACGGCGCGGCGAACGCGCGGAGCGTCGGCTACCAGGTAGAAGGTGAACAGCCCGATCGTGAGCATCTGGAACAGGAGGCTGAGGATGAACGCGCCGACGGAGGCGACGTTCGAGGCGATGTTGCCGACATCCTTCTGCGCGGCGGTGATCGACTGCAGGATCTTCTTGCCGGTGAGCTCGATCCCGAACCAGCGCTGCGTGTAGACGCTCACCTGGTCGAGCCAGTGCGGAACCTTCGTGATCAGTTCCTGTACCTGGTTGACGACGAGAGGGACCATCGCGGCCACGAGCACGATGCCGAGGAACGCGAGACCGAAGAGCACGAGCGCGGTGGCCCGTCCTCGCCGCCACCCGCGTTTCGCGAGCCAGTTCACGGCCGGCTCTAGCGCGAACGACAGGAAGAGCGCGGCGATCAGCCACAGGATGATGTCGCGCAGCCTCCAGAAGAGCGCAAGCGCAGTCGTCGCCAAGAGATTCGCCAAGAAATAGGCGAGGATCACGAGCAGGATCACGCGCGGGATCCACGGCGGCATCCGTGACGGATCGCGGACGACGTCAACTGCTGGTGTGCCGTTCGCGGCCGATGATGAGGATCGGTCGGGCGCGACCTCTGCCGGGTCCATCCGGGGCAGCGTATCCGTGGTCCCGAGGGCTTTCCAGCGCATCGCGGCTACGATGGCTTCCATGTCCGAGGAAGTCCGGGGAAGGACTGGGAGACGTTCCGAGGCGCGCAACAAGCGCGAACGACCGCGCGACCATCTGGGGCGCCCGCAGCCGTGGGGCGCGCCGAACACACTCGTCCTCGAGGACTACGACGCGCTGCCGCTCGCGGAGAACCATCGGCTCGGGCGCGAGCACTTCAACGCCGGGCGGTTCTTCCAGGCCCACGAGGCCTGGGAGACTGCCTGGAAGAAGACCCGGAACACGGCCGACGCCGAACTCTTCAAAGGCTTGTCGCAGCTCGGGGCCGGGTACGTCCACCTTCTCAGGGGGAACGCCCATGGGACCGTCCGGCTGCTGCGGCGGGCCGCCTCGCGCCTGTCCGGGTACCCGGAAGGGCACCTCGGGGTCGATGCGCCGGCGATCGCGGCTGCCGCCGAGGCCGACGCCGACCGGGTCGAACGGGGGGAGCTCACGCCGGGCGAGCACGCCGCTCACCGAGCACCGAGGGTTTGAATCTGGGAGCATGAGTGTTCGCCGCGTTGACTGACCGGTCCGCGGAGCCGCAGGATAGGAGCGTCATGACCGGAGACGCCATTCCGAGGTTGGAGTGGAAGGGCCGTACCGGCCCATTCACCGTCTCGCTCGGCGAGGGGGTCTTCCACCCCACGCATACCAGCCGCGCGATCGCGGACGCTCTCGAGATCGGACCGGACGACGTCGTGATCGACGTGGGGTGCGGCTGCGGGGTGCTCTCGTTCGTGTCGGCGCGCCTGGGCGCGAAGCGCGTGATCGGCTGCGACCTGTCGGAGCGGGCGGTCGAGATCGCGAAGGACAACGCGGAGCTGCTGGGCCTCGAGGGCCGGGTCGAGTTCCGCGTCGGCGACCTGCTCCAGCCGGTCCGAGGCGAGAAGGCCACCGTCATCATCGGTGACGTCTCCGGCATCCCCGACGAGATCGGCAGGCTCGCGGGCTGGTTCCCGGACGGGCACGCCGGCGGCCCGACCGGCGCCGAACTCCCGGCGGCGATGCTCGAGAGCATCAGGGAGAACGACTGCCTCGTGCCCGGCGGGCGGCTCTATCTGCCGACCGGCACGCTCCAGGCCGAGAACCGCATCCTCGAGGTCGCCCGGCGGATCTTCGGGGCGGCGAACCTCCAGTCGCTCGTGCAGCGTGAGTTCCCGCTGCCCGACGTGGTGGCGAAGTCGAAAGCCGTCGCGCAGATGATGAAGGAGGGCATCCTCAACCTCCAAGCACGCGGCAGCCGACTGCTGTGGCGCCTGCAGATCTGGCGGTGCGAGCTCCCGGAGCACTTCGGGACGTCGGCCACAGCCTCGCCGCAGCTCTCCTAGTCCTGCGGGCGGACCCTCGCGATCGACTCCACCCGGTAGCCGGCGTCCTTCAGGTGTTCGGCACCGCCGCGATCGATCGCGAGCACGATGACGTCGATCCGGCAGCCCCCGGCCTCGAGGACCTTCGCGGCCTTCAGCAACTGGTGTCCGGTCGTGGAGACGTCCTCGATCAGCGCGACCCGAGCGCCGGCCGGCGCCCTGCCCTCGATCTGCGACATCGTGCCGTAGGCTTTCGGCTCCTTGCGCACCACCGCGATCGGGAGGTTCGCCTCCATCGCGACGGCGGCGACGAGCAGCGTCGCGGCGCCCTCCGGTGCGGCGACGTGGGTGATGCCCTCGGGCAGGAGGCCCGCCACCGCCCCCGCGAGCTCCTGGAGCAGCGGCGGGTCCGTGAGGAAGCGGAACTTGTCGAAGTAGACGCTCGAACGCTTCCCGGAGGACAACGTGAAATCGCCGTGGAGCTCGGAGGCCTGGATCAGCCGCGTGGCGAGATCGTCGGGCATCACCGCTAGGATAGTGACCTGGATGGGTACGTATCGGGCGGTCGCTCGCCCCCTCCTCTTCGCGCTCGAGCCGGAGTCCGCCCATCGCCTTGCCCACCGCCTGCTCGCCCTGCCGATGCCGTGGGAGTGGATCGGCGGCGTCCACCCGAACCCGCGCCTGCGAGTGACCCTCGCGGGGATCCCGCTGGCGAACCCGGTCGGCCTCGCGGCGGGATTCGACAAGACGTGCGAGCGTCTGGGCGCCCTGGGGCGCATCGGGTTCGGCTACGTCATCGGCGGCACGATCACCCGGCAGCCCCGGCAGGGGAACCCGAAGCCGCGGATCGTCCGGTACGCCGCGAAACGCTCGATGGTGAACGCGATGGGCCTGCCGAACCCCGGCGCGGACGAAGCGGCCCGCATCCTCGCGAGGTCGAAGCGCACGGCGCCGCGGTTCGCGAGCATCGCCGACGAGGCCGTTGCCGACGCCGTCGCCGCCCACGCGCTACTCGAGCCGTACGTCGATGCGATCGAGCTGAACGCGAGCTGCCCGAACGTCTCGTGGGGGCGGGACCGCGACAACGAGGCACACCTCGCCGAGCTCCTACGCGAGCTCGGCGCCCGGCGCGCGAAGCCGCTGTTCGTGAAGCTCCCGCCGTTCCGCACCGACGTCGAGCGCGATGTGGTCCTGGCGCTTGCACGGATCGCCCAGGAGGGCGGCGCCGACGGTCTCACCTGCTCCAACACGCGACCGGTCACCGACGGGCGCCTTTCGACCGGCGGGGGCGGCCTGTCCGGCCGCGCGTTGTCCGCCGACACGCCGAGGATCGTGCGGGAGGTCCGCGAGGCGATCGACGGGTCACTGCCCATCAACGCCTGCGGCGGGGTCTTCACGGCCGAGGACGCACGGTCCTGCATCGAGGCGGGCGCGACCACCGTGCAGGTCTACACGGGGTTGATCTTCGAGGGCCCCCGGATCGTCCGAGAGATCACCGCGGGCCTCGCGGCCGTGCCGTTCGGGCAAGCCGAACCGGGACGGCGCGCGGCGGGCTAGAGGTACTGGCCGGGGGTCTTCTCCGGCGGCTGCGGTTGGGGCGCGCCCGACGGCAGGCCGCGGCGCCGGATCTCCTCGAACTGGGCGCTTGCCGCTGCCTGCTGGGCGAACAGCGCGGCCTGGATGCCGTGGAACAGCCCCTCGAGCCAGCCGACCAGCTGCGCCTGCGCGACGCGGATCTCGGACTCGGTCGGCACGCCGTTCATCGGCGGCGCGAGCATCGCGAGCTCTTCCTGGAGCTCGGGAGAGAGCACCTCCCGGAGCTCGTCTACCGAACGCTCGTAGATCTGGCGGAGCAGGACGCGCCCCGGCTCGTCGATCGTGGCCTGGCGTGTCTCCTCCAGCAGCTCACGGACCATGGTCGCGATCCGCAGGAGCTTGGCCGGGTGGGTGATCGCCTCCTGGCTCTCGAGGGCGACCGGCTGGCCCTGGCCCGGGACCTGCTGCGGCTCCTGCTGTGCTTCTGGAACCTGTGTTGGGTTCATGTCCATAGCGTCACCACGTTAGCAGGGAACACCGGGGCGGCGGGGTCGATCCCGGACGAGCTCGGCCAGAAGGAGCGCTTCCGCGAGCGCCGCGCGCTCCAGGTCGACGAGGTCCACGCTCTCGTTGATGGAGTGGTACTGACTCTTCTCGTCCGACGCCCCGTAGATCAGGATCTCGGCGTCGGGGAAGGTGCGCGCGAGTACCGGCACGAGCGGCACGGAGCCCCCGCTCGCGGTCTCCACGGCCGGGCGGCCGTACGCGGCCTCCATCGAACGCTTCATGGCCGCGAACGCCGGTCCGTCGCTTCGGACCGCGAGCCCGTGGCCGACCTCGCCCCTGTCCACGTCGACCTCGACGCCCCACGGCGCATGCCCGACGAGGTGCCGGATGAGTGCGTCGAGCGCCTTCTCCGGGTCGTCGCCGGGTGCGAGCCGCAAGCTGACCTTCGCCGTCGCGACCGGGACGAGCTGGTTCGACGCCTCCCGCACCCTCGGCGCATCGATCCCGAGGACCGATACCGCGGGCTTGGCCCACAGGCGCTCGGAGATCGTCCCGCTGCCGATCAGCCGCACGCCCCGTCGGATCGGCGCCTCGCTGCGGAGCTCCTCCTCGGCGAGCTGCACTCCGTTCCACTCGCGGGTGGCGAGCCCCTCGATCGCGACGTTGCCATCGTCGTCGTGGAGCGAGGCGAGTATCCGCGCGAGCGAGGACAGTGCATCGGGGATCGGGCCGCCGTACACGCCGCTGTGCACGGCGAGGTCGAGCGTCCGCACGGTCACGCGGCAGTCGACGATGCCACGGATCGAGGTCTCGAGCGCCGGGACGCCGGTTCGCCAGTTGCCACCGTCGGCGATGCAGAGAACGTCGGCGGCCAACATGTCCCTGTGCCCCTCGATCAGGAACGGAAGGTGCGCGGTGCTCGACTCCTCCTCGCCCTCGACGATCACCTTCACGCCGACCGGCGGCCGCCCGCCCCATGCGCGCAGCACGGCGGCGTGGATCGCGATGCCGCACTTGTCGTCGGACGTGCCTCGGCCGTACAGGCGGCCGTCCCTCTCGGTGGGTTCGAACGGTGGGGAGTCCCACTCCGCGACGGGGCCCTCCGGCTGCACGTCGTGGTGCGCGTACAGCAGGATGGTCGGTGCGCCCTCCGGGGCGGGGACCTCGCCGAAGACGGCCGGGTGGTCGACGTCGGGGAGCTCGACGAGGCGAACGCCCGAGAAGCCGGCGGCCTCGAGGATCTCCGCCGTCGCCTCCGCGCTCCGACGGACCGGAACAGGGTCGTAGCCCGGGAAGGAGATCGAGGGGATCCGCACGAGCCGCTCGAGGTCGGCCCGGGTCGCAGGCATACCCTCGCCGATCGCGCTGCGAAGCTCGTCGGGCGCCATACGGGTGCGAACGATACCAGCCCTCGTGGGCCTCCCCGGCGAGGGTGGTCGGCCGGCCGCGCCAAGGCCGTTCGCCCCAAGGCCGTTCGGCCCAAGGCCGTTCGGCCCAAGGCCGTTCGGCCCCCTCACCGGTCCGGACCGGGGGGGAACCTGGCGTGAGAGACGTCGACGAGGTGGGGACGATGACCGACATCCTGGTGAAGCACGAGCAGGGCGACCGGTTCCGGATCACCGTGCGCGGCCACAAGCTCGTGGTCGACCAGCCGCTGGACGACGGCGGCGGAGACGAGGGGCCGACCCCGGTGGAGGTGTTCGTGGCCGGCCTCGCCTCGTGCGTCGCCTTCTACGCCGGGCGCTACCTGCGCCGGCACGACATCCCGGTCGAAGGGCTCGCGGTCGAGTGCGACTTCACGTTCGCCGAAGACCGCCCGGCGCGCGTGGGGGAGATCGCGTTGCGGGTCGTCGTCCCCGAGGGGTTCCCGGAGGGGCGGCGCGCCGGTCTGCTCGCGGTCGCTGAGCACTGCACCGTGCACAACTCGATCCGGCAGGCGCCGGAGGTGACAGTCACGGTGGGGGCGTCCACGCGCATCGCCTGACGCGACCGGTGTCGGGCGGCGACGAACAGCCGGCCGGGGGGACGCTCCCGGCGCTCGGTCCGAAGGGTGCCCCCGGCAGGACTCGAACCTGCGCACCCGGCTCCGGAGGCCGGCGCTCTATCCACTGAGCTACGAGGGCTCGCCACCGAAGTCTAGCAACGGCCCTTCCGGAGGAGCCGCCTCCGACGTGGGTATCCTTCGCCGTGAGGTGCACAGCGAGGGTAGATCGCCGCGGGTCCTGTTGGTGGACGACGACCCCGTCATCGTCCGCTTGCTCCAGGTCAACTTCCGGCTCGAGGGCTACGAGGTCGACAGTGCGGCCAGCGGCGAGGCAGCACTCCAGCGGATCCGCGAGAGCCTGCCCGACGTCATCGTTCTCGACGTGATGATGCCGGGCGTCGACGGATGGGAGGTCTGCGCCAAGATCAAGGAGGATCCCGAGGCGAAGGGCGTGCCCGTGGTCTTGCTGTCCGCCCGAGCGCAGGACGAGGACCTGCAGCGCGGCTACGCTCTGGGCGTGGACGAGTACGTCACCAAACCCTTTGACCCCGCGCATCTGCTCGAGATCGTCCGGCGCGTGCTGGCCCGAACGCAGCGGGCCTAGGCGCGTTCGCACCCGCCGATGATCGAGGAGACGCTCACGCGCGCGCTCGTCGAGGCCCTGTCCAGGGCCGCCGACGAGCTCGGCCTCACCGGCGACCTGCCGCCGATCGAGCTCTCGAAGCCGAAGCTGAAGGAGCACGGCGACTTCTCGACGAACGTCGCCCTCGCCCTTGCCTCGCGGGTGGGCCGCGCGCCTCGCGAGGTCGCGCAGGCGATCGTCGATCACCTGCCGGCCGCCGACTTCATCGAGCGCGCCGAGGTGGCCGGACCCGGGTTCGTGAACCTGTTCGTGACCGACGGCTGGCTGTACGACGTGCTGCGCGATGTCGTGGGGCGGGGCGAGCGGTACGGATGGTCGGAGGCGACCGGCCGCGCCGTCCAGGTCGAGTACGTCTCGGCGAACCCCACCGGGCCGTTGCATATAGGGCATGCGCGGAACGCCGCGATCGGCGACGCGATCGCGAACGTGATGCAGGCGGCAGGGTGGCGGGTCGAGCGCGAGTACTACTTCAACGACGCCGGACGTCAGATGGACCTGTTCGGCGCCTCGGTCGAGGCCCGGTACCTCGAGCTGTTCGGGCGTGCAGCCGAGATACCCGAGGATGGGTACCCTGGCGAGTACCTGGTCGACGTCGCGGAGCACATCGCGGCGGCGTTCGGGGATTCGCTCGTCGACCTGCCGGAGGAGGAGCGGCACGCACGGCTTCTGCACGAGGGCGCCGAGCGCGTGCTCGCGATGATCAAGGACACGCTCGCGCGGTTCGGCGTCGGCTTCGACGTCTACTTCTCCGAGCGCACGCTGCACGACAGCGGCGAGATCGACGAGGCCGTGAAGCTGCTGCGCGAGGCGGGGCACGCGTACGAGGCTGAGGGCGCCGTGTTCTTCCGGTCCACCGTTTTCGGCGACGACAAAGATCGCGTGCTGATCCGGTCGAACGGCGCCCCGACGTACTTCGCGGCGGACTGCGCGTACGTGATCGACAAGTTCCGCCGCGGGTTCGACCACCTGATCTATGTGTGGGGTGCCGACCACCACGGCGATGTCGTGCGCGTGAAGGGCGCCGCGAGGGCGCTCGGGTACGACCCCGATGCCGTTGAGATGATCCTGTACCAGTGGGTCTCGCTGTACCGGGGCGGCGAGGCCATCGGGATGAGCAAGCGGGCCGGCACCTTCGTGACGCTCGACGAACTGCTCGACGAGGTCGGCGCCGACGCGACGCGGTTCACGTTGCTGTCGCGCTCGAACGACTCGTCGCTCGACTTCGACATCGAGGTAGTGAAGCGCCAGTCGATGGACAACCCCGTGTACTACGTACAGTACGGGCACGCGCGGATCGCGAGCGTCCTGCGGCACGCGGCCGAGCGCGGGGTCGCGCTACGGCCGGTGGAGGAGGCCGACCTGTCACTCCTCTCCACCGAGGCGGAGCTCGACCTGCTGCGCGTCATCGCGGAGATGCCCGAGGAGGTACGGCAGACCGCCGACCTGCGCGCGCCGCACCGGCTCACGCACCACGCGCAGGACCTCGCGGCAAGGGTCCACCGCTTCTACACGGACTGCCGCGTCGTGACCGACGACGATGCGCTCACGCAAGCGCGACTGTGGCTCTGCGCCGCCGCGAAGCAGGCGATCGCGAACGTCCTCGCGTTGCTGGGGGTGTCGGCGCCCCAGTCGATGGACCGCATCGATGCGTGACGCGCCCCTGGCGGCGGCGATGGCCCTGGGCGGGGAGTGTGGGTTCGCCGAGGAAGGTAGGCTCGTTCGGCGCTCGAGGAGGTCCTGCGGGTGCGAGGACGAGATACTGATGGTCGTCCAGCTCGGGCGCGAGCCGAAGCCGGGAAGGGAGGCGGAGTCCTAGGTGGGCGATCGGGCACTGCGGGTGGGGCTGCTCGGCTGCGGGAACGTCGGGGCGGCTGTGGTCCGGCTGCTCGACGAGCACGCCGACGACATCGCCCGGCGCGCCGGTTGTCGGTTGGAGGTCGCCCGCGTCGCCGTCCGCGACATCGGCCGCCACCGCGACGTGCCTCTCGACCGCTCGGCCTTCACGACCGACGGCGTCTCGGTCATCGACGACCCCACGGTCGACATCGTCTGCGAGGTGCTCGGCGGCGCCGAGCCGGCGCGCTCACTGATCCTGCGCGCGTTCGACCGCGGCAAGCCCGTGGTGACGGCGAACAAGGAGCTGCTCGCGACGCGCGGCCGCGAGCTGTTGGACGCATCCGACGCTAAGGGTCTGGACCTGTACTTCGAGGCGGCGGTCGGTGGCGGTATCCCGCTGATCCGCCCGCTGAAGGAGTCGCTCACCGGCGAGCGCGTCCGTCGCGTGATGGGCATCGTGAACGGCACGACGAACTTCATCCTCACGAGGATGTCCGAGGAGGGGAAAGCGTTCTCGGACGCGCTCGCCGAGGCGCAGCGCCTCGGATACGCCGAGACCGACCCTACCGCGGACGTCGAGGGCTACGACGCCGCCGCGAAGTGCGCGATCCTCGCGTCGATCGCGTTCAACGCGCGCGTCGTCGCCGGCGACGTCTATCGCGAGGGCATCTCGAACGTGACGACCGACGACATCGAGTTCGCCCGGCGCCTCGGCTACGTGGTGAAGCTGCTCGCGATCGCCGAGCTCGATGGCGAGCGGATCGCCGTGCGGGTCCACCCCGCGATGATCCCCACCGGGCACCCGCTCGCATCGGTGCGCGACGCGTTCAACGCGGTGTTCGTGGAGGGCCCGAAGATCGGCGAGCTGATGTTCTACGGCCGCGGCGCCGGCGGCGATCCGACCGCTACGGCCGTCGTCGGCGACCTGGTGAGCGTCGCGCGGAACCTGCTGGCCGGCGCGCGCGGCGTCGGTTGCACGTGCTTCCATGAGCGGACGATCCGCCCGATGTCCGAGATGGAGGGGCAGTACTACATCCTGTTCAGCGTCGAGGACCGCCCGGGCGTGCTTGCCGAGATCTCGAGCGTGTTCGGGCGCAACCAGGTCTCGATCAAGAGTGTGTGGCAGGAAGGGACCGGCGCCGACGCGCAGCTCGTGTTCATCACGCACCGGGCGCGCGAGGGCGCGTTCCAGCAGGCCGTCTCGGAGCTGAGCGGACTCGCCGTCGTGCACGAGGTACGCTCGATCCTGCGCGTGGAGGCCGAGGAATGACGAACGCGCAGTGGCGCGGCGTGATCGAGGAGTACCGGGACCGGCTTCCTGTGACCGACGCGACGCCGGTGATCACGCTCCGCGAGGGCGGCACGCCGTTGGTCCACTCGGAGCAGCTGTCGGCCGAGACCGGCTGCGACGTCTGGCTGAAGTACGAGGGTGCGAACCCGACGGCATCGTTCAAGGACCGCGGCATGACGCTCGCGATCAGCAAGGCTGTCGAGGCCGGGTCCAAGGCGGTCGTGTGCGCGTCGACCGGCAACACGAGCGCTTCGGCCGCCGCCTACGCGGCGAAGGCCGGCCTCACGTGCGCGGTGCTCGTGCCGAAGGGCAAGGTCGCGCTCGGCAAGATCGCGCAGACGCTCGTCCACGGCGCGCGCGTCCTGGAGGTCGACGGCAACTTCGACGCCTCGTTGGAGCTCGCGCAGGACCTCGCCGACCACTACCCGGTCACGCTCGTGAACTCCGTGAACCCGTTCCGGCTGCAAGGGCAGAAGACGCTCGCGTTCGAGGTCTGCGACGCGCTCGGCCGCGCGCCCGACCTGCACTGCGTGCCGGTCGGCAACGCCGGGAACATCTCGAGCCACTGGATGGGCTACTCGGAGTACCTCGCCGACGGTGTGATCGCCGAGCCGCCGCAGCTGTTCGGCTTCCAGGCACAGGGCGCGGCGCCGCTCGTCCTCGGTCATCCGGTGAGGAACCCGCAGACGATCGCGACTGCGATCCGGATAGGGAACCCCGCGTCGTGGGAGAAGGCGGTCGCGGCCGCGAAGGAGTCCGAGGGCGGCATCTTCGCGGTGACCGACCGCGAGATCCTCGGCGCGTACAAACGCGTCGCGCACGAAGGACTGTTCGCCGAGCTCGCATCGGCGGCCTCGGTCGCCGGGCTCCTTCACCTAGCGGCGGAGGGGCAGCTGGCAAGGGGGGGGACCGTCGTCTGCGTGCTGACCGGCCACGGACTGAAGGACCCTGAGTGGGCGATCAGCGGCGCGAGCCACCCGCCCACGGTGCCGGCTGACCCGGCCGCCGTCGCCGCCGAGCTGGGGTTGTGAAGGACGCGCCGTGAGGCTCACCGCGCGCGTTCCCGCGACCTCGGCCAACCTCGGTCCCGGCTTCGACTGCTTCGGCCTCGCGCTGGACCTCGTGAACGAGGTCACGGTCGACACCGAGGCCGAGCCCGGCGTCACGTGGGAGGGCGAGGGCGCGGAGGAGCTCCCGACCGATGGGAGCGACATGGTGAGCCGGGCGATGACGCACGTCGCGCGTATCGCGGCCGGGGCCCACGGCGTGGCGCGCGGGCTTCCCCCCGTCCACCTGCACGGCGTCAACCGGGTCCCGCTGGAGAGCGGTCTGGGGTCGAGCGCCGCCGCGGCGGTAGCCGGCGTGGCGCTCGCGTACGGCCTGCTCGACCCGCCGCATGACCCGCAGACGACGTTCGCGGTGGCCGCCGACCTGGAGGGGCACCCGGACAACGCCGCCGCGGCCGTGTACGGCGGGTTCACGCTCGTCGTGGACGAGGGGCTGGTGCAACGCTTCGACCCGCACCCCGATCTCCGTCCGGTCGTGCTGGTCCCCGAGGGCGTGCACCTGCCGACCGAGGAGGCGCGCCGCGCACTGCCGGCGCAGGTCTCCCGCGAGGACGCGGTGTTCAACGCCGCCCATGCGGCGCTCATGGTCGCGGCGATCCTCCACGAGCCCGAGCTGCTGTACCCGGCCATGCGGGACCGGCTCCACCAGGACGTGCGGCTCGCGCTCGTTCCCGAGGTGCGCGGCGTCTTCGAGCGGTTCGCCACGGCCAACGTACCGGTCTGCGTCTCGGGAGCCGGCCCATCGCTGCTCGCGTTCGAGCGAGAAGGGCATGCCGTTCCCGATCCCGGCGACGGGTGGCGCGTGCTCCGGCTCCCCGTCCGCGCCGCCGGCGTCGAGGTGCTCGAAGGCTGACCGCCGGCTCGGCTGTGGATGTGACCGATGTCATTGAAGGTGCCTTGCACCGAACCTAGACTCGCGCCGTCGGTGAACCGGCGACCCGGCCCAACGATGCCCGTATGAGCGCTGAACCCGAAACCGATCTCCCGGCCGATGGTCCGGTCGAGGATTCCGCGCCGGTCCTCGTCACCGACCTCGCCAGCAAGACCCTCGCGGTCAAGGAGGGGGACACGTTCCTCTACTCGGACCTCGAGGGGAACCTCGACCACGGCGGCGACTACGGGCTCGGGCTCTACTCGCGCGACACGCGGTTCCTGTCACACTTCCGGATGACGGTGTCGGGGCGCGACCCCGTGCTCCTGTCCTCGTCGTCCGAGCGCGCGTACATGTCCTATGTCGACCTCACGAATCCCGACCTGTATGAGGGCGGCGCGCTCGCCGTCCCGCAGCAGACGCTCAACATCCGGCGCATCCGCGCGATCTGCGGGCGGCTGTTCGAGCGCGTCCGCGTCAAGAACTACAACGCGCATCCGGTGACGCTCAGCCTCGAGTTCGCGCTCGGTGCCGACTTCGCCGACATGTTCGAGATCCGCGGGATGGTCCGCGAGGGGGTGCCGGAGCCCGAACCGCCGGTGGCGCGCGACGGGCGAGTGGAGTTCGCCTCGGTCGGCCGTGACGGGGCCCGGCGCGTGACCCTCGTCGAGTTCTCGACGGCCCCCGATCGGCTCGAGGTCGACGGGCGACTCGTGCGTCTGGCGTTCCGGATGCACCTCGGCCCGCACCAGACGAAGCTGATCGGCATGACCATCGAGCCGCTCATCGACGGCGAACGCTCCCGCCCGATGGAGTTCGACGTCGCCGTCCACGAGCTGCGTCGCTCCTACGAAGAGTGGGAGCGCGAGTGCACGCAGGTGGTCACCGACAATGAGCTGTTCAACCAGCTGCTCGACCGCAGCCTCCGCGACCTGCGCGCGCTGTACACGGAGTCGAACGGCGGCGGGACCCTCGCGGGTGGCATCCCGTGGTACGTGACGATCTTCGGGCGCGACTCGATGATCGCCTCGCATCAGCTGCTGTCGGTGAACGCGCGCCCGGCCCGCGAGACGCTGGAGCTGCTCGCCGCGCACCAGGGCACGGAGGTCGACCACTGGCGCGACGAACAGCCGGGCAAGATCCTCCACGAGGTCCGCCAGGGCGATCTGGCGCGCGCCGGCATCGTGCCGTACAACCCGTACTTCGGCTCCGTGGACTCGACGCCGTGGTTCCTGATCCTGTACGCGCAGTACTTCCGGTGGACCGGCGACGTCGAGTTCGCGCAGCAGCTCCTACCCGCCGTCGAGGCGGCGCTCCGGTGGATCGACGAGTACGGCGATGAGGACGGAGACGGGTTCGTCGAGTACCTGTCGCGCTCGTCGCGCGGCATCCGGAACCAGGGCTGGAAGGACTCGCCGGATTCGGTCGTCCACGCCGATGGGCGCCTGGCCGAACCCCCCATCGCGCTCTCGGAGGTGCAGGCCTACGTGTACCTCGCGAAGACGCGTCTGGCCGACGTGTTCCGCGCGCTCGGCGACGACAGGCGGGCGGAGTTCCTGCTCGCCCAGGCGCATGAGCTGCGACGCCGCTTCAACGAGGCCTTCTGGATGGAGGACGAGCACTACTTCGCTGCGGCGCTCGACGCCGACAAGCGGCAGGTGCGGACCGTGATGTCGAACCCCGGCCACGGCCTGTACTGCGGCATCGTCGACGAGGACAAGGCGATCCCGCTCGCCAAGCGCCTGCTCGCGCCCGACATGTTCTCCGGCTGGGGGATCCGCACGATGAGCAAGGCCGCGGCCGCATACAACCCGATGAGCTACCACAACGGGTCGGTGTGGCCGCACGACAACGCGCTGATCGCGGCGGGGCTGAAGCGCTATGGGTTCGCTCGATCCACGAACCGCGTGGCGACGGCGATCTTCGACGCCGCGATCCACGCCGACTACCTCCGCCTGCCGGAGCTGTTCTGCGGGTTCACGCGGCGCACGCCGAACCGGCCGGTGAGCTACCCCGTCGCGTGCTCGCCTCAGGCGTGGGCGGCCGGCTCGCCGTACCTGATGCTCCAGGCGATCCTCGGCATCTCGGCGCACGCGCACGAGAACCTGCTAACGGTGAACATGCCGCACCTGCCCACATGGCTGAACACGGTCGAGGTGCGCAACCTCGTCGTGGGCGACTGCCGGATCTCGCTCGTGTTCCGTCGCGAGGGCGAGATCACGTCGTTCTCGCTGCTCTCGCGCGAGGGCGACCTCCGCGTCGTGATGGAGGAGTAGGCCGAAGCGCAACCGCGCGTCGCCGCTTCAGGTACGTCCCTCGTACGGCGGCGACCCATGACTGCAGCCGCTCGGTCGGGCCGCTACCGGACGCAGGCCCCGGTCGACACGGGCCATGTGAGGTCGAACGATCCCTGCACGACCGGGCGTACACTTCGTTCGTGGTTACGATCGCCCACATCTCCGACCCGCACGTCGGCTCGCCGTACTTCATCCCGAACATGATGAACCGGGTCATCGTCGAGCTGAACGAGCTCGCGCCCGACGTCGTCATCAACAGCGGCGACCTCACGAACGAGGGCTACCGGCAGGAGTACCGGAACTGGATCGCGTACGCCGAGCGGGTCCGCTCGGTGATGCACACGGTTCCCGGCAACCACGACGCGCGCAACGTCGGCTACCTGCACTTCGAGGAGCTGGTCGGTCCGAGGCACTGGACGGTCGACGTGCAGGGCGTGCGCATCGTCGGCGTCGACTCGAGCGAACCCGACCTCAACGAAGGACAGGTGGGCCGACAGCGCTACGGCTGGATCCGCGAGCAGTTCGACGTGCCGGCCGAGCTCAAGGTATTCGTGCTCCACCACCACCTGATCCCGGTCCCCGGCACCGGCCGCGAGCGCAACATCGTGATGGACGCCGGGGACCTCCTCGAGGTCCTGATCGGCGCCCGCGTGAACATCGTGCTGGCCGGCCACAAGCACGTTCCGTACGTGTGGCGCCTGGAGAACCTCTACATCGCGAACGCGGGGACGGTCGCCTCGCTCCGCCTCCGCGGGTACACGAAACCCTGCTACAACGTGTTGGACTTCGAGGGCGACGAGGTCAAGATCACGCGCCGGTACCCGTTCGGCGGCGGCAGTGTGATCGCGAACTTCTCGCTCTCGACCGGCGAGCAGTACTACAGGGAGTTCGAGCCCCCGCACGTGCAACACTCGGCGCTGCGGGAGCCGGGGGAGTAGCCGGCACGGCACACGCAACCGTTCGGAGGGGTTGGCCGTGAAGGTCGTCGTGCTCGTGGACGGTGAGCACTATCCGCCGGTCACGCGCTGGGGGATCCTGGCCGCGCGGACGATGGGCTACGTGCCCGTCGCGGCGCTGTTCCTCGGCGGGACCGAGAAGGTGCAGCCCGGCGCGCTGCCCGAACTCGGCGTGCCGGTGCGCGCCGCCGGCGAGGATCCACGGCGGGCGCTCGCCGAAGCGATCGACGAACTCTCGCCCGAAGGCATCCTCGACCTGTCCGACGAGCCCGTCGTCGGCTACCGCGAGCGGATGGAGCTCGCGGCGGTCGCGCTCGTGCGCGGCGTCCCGTACCTCGGACCGGACTTCCGGCTGGACCCGCCGATCGGTGGTCCGCCCCTGCCGGTCCCGACGGTCGCTGTGATCGGGACCGGCAAGCGAGCCGGCAAGACCGCGATCGCCGGGGAGGTAGCGCGGGTCGCTGCACGCCGGAGGCTGAACCCGGTCGTCGTCGCGATGGGCAGGGGCGGGCCCGCCACGCCGCAGGTCGCACGGGCCGGGAACGTCGACCTCGACCACCTGCTCGACCTCGTCCGAAGAGGCGAGCACGCGGCCTCCGACTACCTCGAGGATGCGATCACCGCCGGGGTCACCACGATCGGCGCTCGCCGTTCGGGGGGCGGTCTGGCCGGGGCACCGATCGCCTCGAACGTGCGGCCGGCGGCCGAGCTCGCGGTGGGGCTCGGGGCCGGTCTCGTCGTGCTCGAGGGGAGCGGCTCAGCGGTCCCGCCGGTCCCCTGGGACGCGGGCGTCCTCGTGGTCCCGGCCTCGGCGCCGCCCGAGTATCTCGGCGGCTACCTCGGGCCCTTCCGACTGTTGCTATCGGACCTGGTCGTTGTTACGATGGTTCACGGTCCCCAGGCAGGGGACGAGAACCTCCTCGCTCTGAGATCCCACGTCCAGCGGTTCTGCGCCGATGCGCGGGTCCTCGTGACGGATCTCCAACCGGTTCCACTGGGCGAAGTCCGGGGCAAGGACGTGTTCTTCACCACCACGGCGCCGGGGGCGGTCGCCGCGAGGCAGGTCGCATCCCTCGAGGCTGCTCACGGGTGCCGGGTGGTGGGGTGGAGCGCCCGCCTGGCCGACCGAGCCGGGCTGGCGGAGGACATGGACGAGGCGAAGGGGTACGAGATCCTCCTCACGGAGCTGAAGGCCGCGGCCGTCGACGTGGCGTGCGGTCGGGCGCTGGCCAGAGGCGCGCAGGTGGTCTTCATCGACAACCGCGCCGTCGTGGTGGAGGGAGACCTCGACCTCCCCACCGCGGTGGGGAGGACGATCGATCTCGCGAGGGAACGGCGAGAACGCCGATAACGCAGAAGACGCGCAGATGACGAACGACCGCAAGAGCCCGCACATCCTCATCTCCGACCGGGAGACCGGCCTTCCCTACTCCAAGGGCTTGATGGCCTCCCAGGTCATGGTCACCGGCTTGTCGCCCTTCCGCGCCTACCAGGTGGCGGAGGCGATCGAGGAGCGGCTGCGGGAGCGCGGCGGCTCCTCGATCGGGAGCGAGGACCTCGACCGGCTCACGGCCGAGGTGATCCAGGACCTGGCCGGCGACCGGTACGCGAAGAACTTCCTCCGTTGGCGGGAGCTGGACGCTCTGGACATCCCGATGGTCGTGCTGATCGGCGGCACGACCGGCGTCGGCAAGTCGACGATCGCCACGCAGCTCGCGGCACGCCTCGGCATCGTCCGAGTGGTGCCGACCGACGCGGTACGTGAGGTCATGCGGGCGATGTTCTCGCACGAGCTGATGCCGACGCTGTACACGTCGTCGTTCGAGGCCGGGGCCGCGCTCCGCGAACCGCCCTCGCGCGACGCGGTCGTAGTGGGTTTCCGCGAGCAGGTGTCGGCGGTCGCCGTCGGCCTGGATGCGCTGCTTGAGCGAGCGGCCGTCGAGGGCATGAGCATGATCATCGAAGGGGCGCACGTCGTGCCCGGGTTCCTCGAGCTCGACTCCCGCAGCGATCGCGTGGTGGCGGTGCCGCTCGTGATCACGGTGGAGGACGAGGACGTGCACCGTAGCCACTTCCTCGCCCGTTCGAGCGAGTACGCGCTCCGGCCGGCGGCCCGATACCTGCAGTGTTTCGACGAGATCCGCCGCATCCAGCGCTACATCAAGAGCCAGGCGCTCTCGCACGGCATCCCGGTGATCCCCAACTACGACTTCGACCGCTCGCTCGCCGCGGTGGTCGACCTCGTGATGGAGCGGGTGACCGAGCGCGTGGCGCTGGCGGGCACCGTGAGCGGAAGGCACGTCAAGAAAGGAAGGACGGCATGAGGCTCTTCCTCGATACCGCCAACATCGAGGAGATACGCGAGATCAACCGATGGGGCGTGCTCTCCGGCGTCACGACGAACCCGACCCTCGTGGGCCGGGAGAACCAGGACCCCGCGCGAGTCTGGAAGGAGATCCTCGAGGAGGTCAAGGGCGACATCTCGCTCGAGACGACGGAGTCCGAAGCCGATGCGATGTACCGGCAGGGCGTCCAGCTCGCGAAGATGGGCCCGAACGCCGTGATCAAGGTGCCGATGACCCCCGACGGACTCCGGGCCGGGAAGCGCCTAACGGGCGAGGGCATCCGCATCAATGTCACGCTCGTGTTCTCTCCGGCGCAGGCGATCCTCGCGGCGGAGATCGGCGCGTACATCGTCTCGCCGTTCCTCGGACGGATCGACGACGTCGCCTCCGACGGCATGTACGCGCTGCGGCAGATCTGCGAGATTTACGACATCCAGGGCTACGAGACGCAGGTGCTCGCAGCGTCGCTCCGCCACCCGATGCACGTGGTGGAAGCGGCGCTCGCCGGGGCCGACATCGCGACGATGCCCTACGACGTGTTCGAGAAACTGGTGAAGCACCCGCTGACCGACCTCGGGCTCGCGAAGTTCGGGTCGGACTGGGAGGCCCTCCAGCGGGAACTGAAGGGAGGAGCCTAGGTGGCATCCGGAACGATGGACAAGAGCACCCTAGAGGGTAAGGTCGCGTCCGAGCTCCACACGATCGCGGCCGGTCTCGGCATCGAGGGGCATCAGCGCCTGAAGAAGTCCGACCTGATCGACCGCATCCTCGCGCACGCGAACGGAGGGAGCGACCCGGACGAGAGCCGGGCCGCGACGGAGACGGTCGCCGTAGCCGAGACGTCTCTGCCGGCCGAAGAGGCCCGCGCGTCGGGCAACGGCGAGATGGAGACCACTGAACCCGCGACACGCGAGGCGGAGCGCGAGCGCGAGCGCGAGCCGGAGGGCGAGCGTCGCGAGCGGTTCGAGGGCGGGCGGCCGGATGGCGGACGGCGGCGTCCGTCGCGCGAGGAGCGCCGCCGGCAGCGGGAGGAGCGCCGGCAGCGGGAGATGGAGATGCGCGAGGAGGAGATCGTCAACGCGCCGACCGCGACCGGCCTGCTCGATGTCCTTCCCGAGGGCTACGGGTTCCTGCGGACATCCGGCTACCTGCCGGGCCCGCAGGACATCTACGTGTCGCTCTCGCAGGTTCGTCGCTTCATGCTCCGCAAGGGCGACACCGTCACCGGCAAGGTCCGCCAGCCGAAGGACAACGAGAAGTACTTCGCCCTGCTGCAGATCGACACGGTGAACGACCTCGACCCCGAGACGGCGAAGCAGCGGCCGCACTTCGAGAAGCTCACGCCACTGTTCCCGCACAAGCGGTTCCGCCTCGAGGGCGCGCCGACCGACGTAACCGCGCGGATCATCGACATGGTCGCTCCCATCGGCAAGGGCCAGCGCGGGATGGTCGTCTCGCCGCCGAAGGCCGGCAAGACGACGGTGCTGAAGAACATCGCGAACGGGATCATCGCCTCCAGCCCGGAGACGCATGTGATGATCCTCCTCGTCGACGAGCGTCCGGAGGAGGTCACCGACTGGCAGCGCACGGTGGAGGCGGCGGAGGTCGTGTACTCGACGTTCGACAGACCGGCCGACCAGCACATCCAGGTGACCGAGCTCGTGCTCGAGCGGGCCAAGCGCCTCGCCGAGATGGGCAAGGATGTCGCGATCCTGCTGGATTCGATCACGCGGCTCGCGCGTGCATACAACCTCGCAGCGCCGGCCTCCGGCAAGATCCTGTCTGGCGGCGTGGACTCCACGGCGCTCTATCCGCCGAAGCGGTTCTTCGGCGCCGCGCGGAACATCGAGGAGGGCGGCTCGCTCACGATCATCGCGAGCGCGCTCGTCGAGACGGGATCCCGGATGGACGAGGTCATCTTCGAGGAGTTCAAGGGCACCGGGAATATGGAGCTCCGACTCGACCGCGTCCTCGCCGAGAAGCGGATCTTCCCGGCCATCAATGTCGAGGCGAGCGGTACCCGCAAGGAGGAGTTGCTCATGCCGACCGAGGAGCTCGCTCTCGTTTGGCGCCTGCGCCGTGTGCTCCACGCGCTGGAGCCGGGCGCGGCCCTCGAGCTCCTCGTCGACAAGATCCGGGCGACCAAGTCGAACGAGCAGTTCCTGAGGGAGATCGCCAAGGCGCCGGCGTCGTAGGCTGTCTGACCGAACCGACGGGAGAACGAGGAACGATGAAGCAGGGCATCCACCCCGAGTACGTGATCGCGACGGTCCACTGCTCCTGCGGGAACACGTTCCAGACGCGTTCCACCAAGCCGGAGCTGCGGGTCGAGATCTGCTCGAGCTGCCACCCGTTCTACACGGGCAAGCAGAAGCTGGTCGACACCGGCGGCCGCGTCGAGCGGTTCCAGCGCCGCTACGGCCAGCGGCCGGGGCAGCAGGCCTAGCCCGCGCATCGTGGCGGACGAGGCGCCGCGAAAGCAGCACTACTACGGCGGCCAGGCGGTCGTCGAGGGTGTCATGATGCGCGGCCGCGAGGTGTGGGCTCTCGCCGTGCGGAAGCCTGACGGCGACATACACATCGAGTCGCACGACATCGACTCGATCATGAAGCGCCATCCGGTCTTCGCGAGACCGTTCCTCCGCGGGATCGTCGCCCTCGGCCAAGCGCTGTCGATCGGTTTCAAGGCGCTCTCGGCCTCGGTGCGCGCGGCGGCGCCGGAGGAGGAGCAGCTGACCTCTCGTCAGATGGGTGTCTCGATGACGATCGCGATGCTTATGTTCCTCGGCGTGTTCATCGTTGCGCCAGCGGTCGCCTTCCGCTGGGTCGGGCACCACGTCGGCTCGAGCGTCCTGGTGAACATGATGGAGGGCGTGGCCCGCGTCGCGCTGTTCCTCGGGTACCTGCTGCTGGTCGGACGCTGGGCTGAGATCCGACGCGTGTTCGAGTACCACGGTGCCGAGCACAAGACCATCGCTGCCTTCGAGCACGACGAACGGCTCGCGCCGGAGAACGTGGACAGGTACTCGACGTTGCACGTGCGCTGCGGCACGAACCTCTTGTTGATCGTGATGATCATCACGATCTTCGTGTTCGCGCTGTTCGGGAACCCGGGTATGTGGTGGCGGATCGGCTCGCGGATCGTCGCGATCCCGGTCATCGCCGGGCTCGCGTACGAGATGCTGCGCCTGGGCGCACGGTATGAAAGCTCGGTGTTCATGCACGCGTTGATGGCGCCGGGCCTGTGGCTGCAGGAGATCACGACGAAGCCACCCCACCCCGACCAGATCGAGGTCGCGATCGCCTCGTTCAGCGAAGTCCTGCGCCGGGAGGCCGAGGCCGCCGAAGCCGCCGAAGCCTGAGCCCGCTCCCCTCGGGTCGTTGAAATCGCGATCCTCTCGCCTAGCATGTCAGGGGCGGTTCCCCGAGTCGGACGAGACGAGGAGGCTTCCCCATGTCCCCAACGGAGCTCGATCTCCCGGTCCTCGCGAGCGCGGAGCAGATCCGCCGGCGCGAGTTCGTAACGACCCGCCGCGGCTACGACCCCGACCAGGTGCGGGACTATCTCGAGCAGATCGCCGATCAGGTCGGACAGATGGAGTCCATGGTCCGCGAGGCGCGTCTGGAGGCCGAGGCCGCGATGCGGGCGGCCGCCGCGCCTAGGATCGACCCGTACGAGCAGCTCGCTGCCCGCGTCGCCGGGCTGATCCGCGCCGCCGACGAGGAGGCCGAGCGCATCCGCCGCGACGCGCGGGAAGAGGCCGAACGCATCCTCCGCGAGGCGCGCGCCGACGCCGACCGCATCACGATCGACGCGCAGTCCAAGGCCGAGGAGGCGAAGGCCGAGGGCGAGCGCGCGCTCCGGGAGGCCCGCGAGCAGGCCGACCGCACCATCGCCGGGCTCGCCACCCGCAGGGAGGACCTCGTCGATCAGCTCGCCGCGATGCAGGGACGGCTGCTGTCGGTCGCCCGCGACCTCGAGGCCGCGATCGACCCGCGAGCGAAGAGGTCCGAGACGGTCATCATCGACGAACCGGAGCCGGCCTTCGTGGAGGAGCATCGGGCCGAGGAGCCGCGCGACGAGTCCCCGCGCACGATGATCGATCCCCGCTACGAGGAGCTGTGGGGCGAGACCGAGACGATCGACCTCTCGATGCCCGAGATCCCGCCGCTGAACCTCGACTGGGGCGACGAGGGCAAGGACGACGAGCGATAGGACGGCGCCCGCACTCGCAGGCACGACCCGGTTCATCCCGGTCGTCCATCTCGCATAATCGAGGTCGATGGACCTCACATCCCGTCTGGACGAGATCGAGGCGCGGTACGAGCATCTCTCGGTAGAGATGGCTTCTCCCGAGGTCGCCTCGAACCGCGATCGCCTGCGGCAGCTCGGCAAGGATCTCGCCGAGCTGCAGGAGATTGTCGCGCCCTACCGCGAGTACAAGGGCGCTGTCCGCCAGGCGGAGGAGGCCAGGGCCATGGCCAAAGGGGAGCCCGACGCCGACATGGCCGCGTTCCTTCGCGAGGAGGCCGAGGGCGCGGAGGGCAGGGCAGAGGAGCTGCACGCGCACCTCGAGCAGCTGCTGGTTCCGAAGGACCCGAACGATGGGAAGGACGTTCTCGTCGAGATCCGCGCCGGCGCCGGCGGCGAGGAGGCCTCGCTGTGGGCCGGCGAGCTGTTCGAGCTCTACCGCCACTACGCCGAGCGGCACCGGTGGAAGACGGACGTGCTGTCCGCGTCGCCGTCGGACCTCGGCGGCTTCAAGGAGGTCGTGCTCGAGGTCCGCGGCAAGGGAGCGTACTCGAGGCTGAAGCACGAGTCGGGCGTCCACCGCGTGCAGCGCGTACCGGTCACTGAGTCGGCCGGCCGCATCCACACCTCGACCGCGACCGTCGCTGTCCTGCCGGAGGCGGAGGAGGTCGAGGTCGAGCTCCGGCCCGAGGATCTGAAGGTCGACGTCTACCGCTCCACCGGGCCAGGCGGCCAGGGCGTGAACACCACCGACTCGGCCGTGCGGATCACGCACCTGCCGACCGGCATCGTCGTCGCCTGCCAGGAGGAGCGCTCGCAGCTCCAGAACAAGGAGAAGGCGATGCGCTACCTGCGGACACGGCTGCTCCGGCGCGCGCAGGAGGAGACCCAGCAGAAGGAGGCGGAAGCGCGTCGCTCCCAGGTCGGCACGGGGGAGCGGGCCGAGAAGATCCGCACGTACAACTTCCCCGAGAACCGCGTGACCGACCACCGCGTGAAGGTCACGCTGCACCAGTTGCAGAACGTCCTCGCTGGCGACATCGACGGATTCGTCGACGCGCTGCTCGCAGCCGAGCGGGCGCAGCAGCTCGTCGGCGACGGGCAGGCCTGAGGGGCGACGCGATGCGCCCGTCCGAGGTGCTGCGGCACGCGAGCGGCTACCTAGAGCGGCACGGTGTCGACAGCCCGCGCGAGACCGCCGAGGTCCTGATGATGGCGATTCTCGGGACCGACCGAGCCGGCCTGCACACGCGGAGCGAGGGGCTCGATGCGCGCGAGGCACGGATGCTGGGGCGCGCGATCCGCCAGCGCTGCGCCGGCACCCCGCTGCAGCACCTCACGGGCGAGCAAGCGTTCCGTCGCATCACGCTCGAGGTGCGCCCCGGCGTGTTCATCCCGCGGCCGGAGACGGAGACGCTGGTGGGTGTCGCGCTCAGGGAGTTGGGCGACGCGGAGGCCCCCGTCGTGGTGGATGTCGGGACGGGGACCGGAGCGATCGCGCTGTCGATCAAAGACGAACGGCCCGATGCGAACGTGTTCGCGACCGACCTCTCGCCCGAGGCCGTGGATCTCGCGAGGGCGAACGCCGCGCACCTCGGTCTGGACGTCGCGGTGTTCGAGGGTGACCTCTTCGACCCGTTGCCGCCCGAACTCCGCGGGTGGGTCGACCTGGTCGTGAGCGACCCGCCCTACGTCACGCCCGAGGAGTACGAGGACCTACCGGCCGAGGTCCGCGCCGACCCGAAGCTCGCCCTCGTGGGCGGCGTCGAGGTGGTCGAGCGCCTCGCCGGCGAGGCGCTGCGGTGGCTCCGCGACGGCGGCGTGCTCGCCGTGGAGATCGGGGCGTCGCAGGGGAGGGACGTGGTCCGGCTGCTCGGGCGCTCGTTCGGGGACGTGCGCATCGAACCCGACCTCGCCGGGCGAGACCGCGCGGTCGTCGGGCGCCGCCCGTGAGCGATCCCGTCGAGGACGCAGCGCTCGCCGCGCTGGCAGGTGAGCTCGTGGTCATCCCCACCGACACGGTGTACGGGATCGCGACGCGCCCGGACGATGCAGCGGCGACGGCGAGGCTGTTCGAGGCGAAGGGGCGTCCGCGCGAACTCGAGCTGCCGGTGCTCGTCCCGTCGGTGGCCGCCGCGCGAGAGGTCGCCGTCTTCGACGAACGCGCCAGCGCGCTCGCGGCTGCCTTCTGGGCGGGCCCGCTCACGCTCGTCCTCCCGCGCACGGCCGTGAGCGCCGATTGGCACCTCGGCGAGGAGGGGTCAACGATCGGCGTGCGGATGCCGCACCATCCGCTGACGCTCGCGGTGCTCGCGCGGACCGGTCCGCTGGCGGTCACGAGCGCGAACCGCACGGGCGAGCAAACGCCGTTCACGTGCGACGGGCTCGAGCGGGTATTCGGTGACGCCGTCGCGGTGTACCTGTGTGAGGAGGTGCCCCTCACAGGGGAGCCGTCGACGGTCGTCGACCTCGCCCACGGGGATCTCGCGGTCCTTCGCGAGGGCGCGGTCGCCGAGGCGGATGTCCTTGCAGCGCTCGCGTGAACGCGCGAACGGTCGGCGAGCGTGAGAAGTGCCGGTGCTAGACTCCGGCTCCGGTCCCATGGCCCTCGTCCTTCTCGTCTGCACCGGGAACGTCTGCCGCTCGCCGCTAGCCGAGGGCTTCCTGGACGCGGTCCTGCGAGCGCGCCTCGATGAGGCGGCGCCGTTCGTCGCTTCGGCCGGAACCGTGGGCTGGGAGGGTTCCGGAGCCATGCGGGAGGCGGTCGCGGCAGCCGCGGAGCGCGGGGTCGACATCACCGGCCACTCCGCTCGGCGTCTGCTCACTGCCCACGTCGAGGAGGCCGACCTCGTCCTCGGGATGACCGCCGAGCACCGCGAGACCGTCGCCCGCGCGATGCCGGAGACGGCCGGGAGGGTGTTCACGCTGAAGGAGCTCGTCCGGCTGGTCGAGGCGCTGCCGCCCGCGACCGCTGCTGGCGACCCGGAAGCGCGCTTGGTCGCGCGCGTCGCCGAGGCGGACGAGCTGCGCCGCAGCGGGTTCGAGGGCAACCCGAACGACGAGGACATCGTCGACCCGCTGGGGCAACCACTCGAGAGCTTCCGAGCGATAGCGTGGGAGCTCCAGGAGTGGTGCGACCGCCTGGCCGAAGGCTTGTTCGGACGGACGCCGGCCCGCGTTGCGGCCGGGACCGAGGGGGAGTGACCGTGCGCATCGCGATGGGATGTGACCACGCCGGCTATCCGCTCAAGGAGGAGCTGAAGGCGTTCCTCGGCGAGGAGGGCCACGAGGTGCTCGACTTCGGGACCGACTCGACCGACCCGGTGGACTACCCGGACTTCTGCGCCGCCGCCGCCCGCGCGGTCGTGGGGGGGCGCGCCGACCGTGGGATCGTGCTAGGCGCTACGGGGGAGGGCGAGGCGATGGTCGCGAACAAGATCCACGGCATCCGCGCCGTGGTCTGCAACGATCTCTTCACGGCACGCCTGTCGCGCGCGCACAACGACGCGAACGTCCTCGCCATCGGGGCCCGCATCGTCGCCCCGGCATTGGCGAAGGAGATCCTCCGGCTATGGTTGGCGACTCCCTTCGACGGCGGTCGTCACCTCCGACGCATCGAGCGCATCTCGGAGATCGAGCGGGGGGAGACATGAGGGACCACGCGGCAAGCTGGGAGGCGCTCGAGGAGACGGACCCAGAGGTGGCGGAGGCCCTCGCTGCGGAACTCCGGCGCGAGCGTAGCACCATCCGATTGGTCGCCTCGGAGAACTACGCGAGCCCCGCGGTGCTCGCCGCGCTCGCGTCGACGATGAACAACAAGTACGCGGAGGGCTACCCGGGCCGCCGCTACTACGGCGGGTGCCAGTACGTCGACGTGACCGAGCAGCTCGCGATCGACCGCGCGAAGGAGCTGTTCGGCGCGGACCACGCGAACGTGCAGCCGCACGCCGGCGCGCAGGCGAACCTGGCCGTGTTCGGCGCGTTCCTCGAGCCTCGCTCCGACGACACCGTCCTCGGTCTAGTGCTCGCGCACGGCGGGCACCTCACGCACGGATCGCCCGTGAACGTGTCCGGCATGTGGTTCAAGTTCGTCGGCTACGAGGTGGACCGCGAGACCGAGCAGCTCGACATGGACCGCATCGCCGACCTCGCGCGGCAGCACCGGCCGAAGATCATCCTGGCTGGCTACACGGCATATCCGCGCGTGGTCAACTTCGCGGCGTTCCGGCTGATCGCCGACGAGGTCGGCGCGATCCTGTGGGTCGACGCCTCGCACTTCATCGGGCTGTCGGCCGGGGGCGCCTACCCGAACCCAACCCCGTACGCCGACGTCGTGACGTTCACGACGCACAAGACCTTCCGCGGTCCACGCGGCGCGATCATCCTCTGCAGGGAGAAGCACGCGAAGGGGATCGACAGGGCCGTCTTTCCGATGATGCAGGGCGGACCGCTCGAGAACGTGATCGCCGCGAAGGCCGTCGCGTTGAAGGAGGCGATGACGCCGGCGTTCCGCGAGTACGCGGTTCGAACGGTCCGCACGGCGCGCGCGCTCGCGCAGGGCCTCGCCGAGGAGGGGCTCCGGATCGTGTCCGGCGGAACGGACTCGCATCTCGTACTCGCCGACCTCCGGCCGATCGGCATCGGCGGGAAGGAAGCCGAGCTCGTCTGCGACCGAGTCGGCATCACCCTCAACAAGAACGGGATCCCCTTCGACCCGATGCCGCCGCTCAACCCCTCGGGGATCCGTGTCGGCACGCCGGGGCCGTCCACGCTCGGCATGGACGAGCCGGAGATGAAGGAGATCGCCGGCGTGATCGGCGACGTGCTCCGCACGCCAGCCGACAGTGACGTGATCGAGCGGTGCCGGGCACGGGTGCGGGAGCTCGTCGGGCGGTTCCCCGCCTACCCCTCCTGAGGCGAGCGCGCTCCCCGCTGGGGGTACCATGCGGGGAGCGTGGGCTCCTACCTACTCGTCTTCCTGGCGGCCGCGGCGACCTCCTTCGTGGCAACGCCGGTCGTGCGCCTCCTGTCGCTCCGGCTCAGATGGATCGACCGTCCCTCGGACCGCAAGGTGCACCCGAAGCCGACACCGACGGTCGGAGGACTCGCGATCTTCCTCGGTATCGCGGTTGGGATCGGCGTCTCGCACCTGCTCCCGTTCCTCGCCAGCCTGCACGAGATCTCGTCGGACCCCGACGCGGCGCTGCTCGCGGCGCTCGTGATCGTGGTCGTCGGCCTGCTCGACGACACGCGCGACGTCTCGCCCCTCGGGAAGCTCGCGGGGCAGGTTCTCGCCGCCGGATTGCTCGTGCTGTTAGGTGTGCAGCTCCTCTACTTCTACGTCCCGGGGCTCGGGACGGTCGTGCTCGACCCGAGCCTGGGGGTCCCGCTGACGGTTCTGTGGGTCGTCGCGATGGTGAACGCCGTGAACCTCATCGACGGGCTCGACGGGCTGGCTGCGGGGATGGTCACGATCGGCGCGGTGGCGTTCTTCATCTACATGTACTGGGGGCCGGGTCCGAACGGCGAGCCTACGACCGCGGCTCTCCTCTCGGCCGTCGCGGCCGGGGCGGCGGTCGGCTTCCTGCCGTGGAACTTCCACCCGGCGAAGATCTTCATGGGCGACTCCGGCGCGATGCTGCTCGGCCTCGTGATGGCCGTCGCCACGATCTCCGGGGTCGGACGCAACGCGTACGGGCCGACCGGCGGCGACCTCGCGGCGATCGCGATCCCGGTCGTCGTCCCGTTGCTCGTGCTCGCCGTTCCCATCCTCGACGTGCTGCTGGCGATCGTTCGTCGGATGCGCCGGGGCATAGGCATCCTCCACGCCGACAAGGAACACATCCACCACCGTCTGATGGACATCGGCCACTCCCACCGACAGGCTGTGCTGCTGATGTACCTGTGGAGCGCGCTGATCTCTGGGTGCGCCCTAGCCGTGGCGTTCCTGAACGGCCGGCTCCTGGTTGGGAGCATCATCGTTGTCGCAGCGTTGATCGCGGCCCTGCTGCCCCGACTGATCCGGGACACCTCACCGCGCGGCAGCGATCGGGTGCTCGCCGCCACGAGCGGCGAGATTCCGCCGGGTCGTGCGGAGGCTGCAGGCGCGCAGGCCGACGCGGCCTCCGATCGGGTGAAGGACAGCGCCTGAGCCAGAGCTCGGATAGGTCGAAAGGCCCGGTTCCTCCGGGCAGGCGATGGTGCATAATCGGATGTCCCGAACGCCGTTCGGAAGTCCGAAGAGGAGCGCCGTGCCCAACGTCGATGTGCGCCTCGAGAGGGTCACGAAGGATTTCGGGGAGACCGTAGCGGTAGACGACATCTCGATCGACATCACAGAGGGTGAGTTCTTCTCGCTCCT